>Ga0194110_10009623_pt1 | contig 10856 bp, 10 predicted proteins | sample TA2Kig1200mmetaG_FD_146192 | JGI IMG/M metagenome (GOLD analysis project Ga0194110, IMG submission 146192) | Freshwater microbial communities from Lake Tanganyika, Tanzania - TA2015032 Kigoma Deep Cast 1200m | ecosystem: Environmental > Aquatic > Freshwater > Lake | place: Tanzania: Lake... | reverse complement strand
ATCCGCGACTACGGCAACCGCGTCGGCTTCTGGCGAACGCTCGAGGTGCTCGACCGGCATGAAGTGCGCTGTACCGCGTCGCTCTCGCTCGCGGTGCTGGAGATGTACCCCGAAATCGTCGAGGCGATGGAGGCGCGGCGCTGGGAATACATGAGCCACGGCCTCTACAACACGCGTTATCACTGGAATTACGGCGAGCAGGAGGAGCGCGCTGCGATCGCCGAATGCGTCGAGATCCACCGCCGGCGCACCGGCCGCAGGCTGCGCGGCTGGTTCTCGCCCGCCGCGTCGTACACGCTCAACACGCCGGATCTCGTCGCCGAGGCCGGCATCGACTACCTGTGCGATTTCTTCCATGACGACCAGCCCACGGAGATCAAGGTGAGGAGCGGGCGGCTGATCAGCATTCCGTACGGCTTCGAGCTGAACGACTCGGTGCTGCACCGCCGCCCGCAGGAGGCCGAGGACTTCGAGCGCATCGGCCGCGACATGTTCGACCAGCTCTGGCACGACAGCGAGCGCTGGGGCGGGCTGGTGATGAGCATAGCGCTGCACCCGTACATGATGGGCGCCCCTCACCGGGTCAAATATCTCGATCGCCTTTTGACCTATCTGAAGAGCAGGGACGGGGTGTGGTGGTCGACCGGCGCCGAGATCGCCGACTGCTACCTCGCGCAGGCCCGATGACGCGGCTCGCAGACCTGGCGCGCGTCGTGCGCAGCAAGAACGCGGGGCCGACGCTCCTCACCATCGACGTGCTGTTTGCCGAGACGGTGCACCTGGATCGGGCTTTGCCGGTCCTTTCATCTTCGAGAATCTCTTCTCGGTACGGAATTGAAGCGGACAAAATCCGCATCATCCCCTGCCGGCCTGCCATGGCGATCAAGATCGTCATGCCGCGCGAGCTGATCGCCGGGGATCCGGGAGATCGCGACGTGTACGGGGCGCAGCAGCACGCGCCGCTGCTCGGGATCGAGGTGTGAAGCCCGAGCTGCGGGTGCTGGCGGCCTCGGGCCAGCTCGGCTACGGCATTCCCGAGGCCGCGTTTTCCGCCGGCATCGCGCGCGCGCCGCATGTCATCGGCGCCGACATGGGTTCGATCGACCCCGGCCCGACCTACCTGGGCAGCGGCCGCATGGCCACTCCGCCCGAAACGACGCGGCGTGACCTCGGACTGGTGCTGGCCGCCGCGCGCGGCCTTGGCGTGCCGCTGCTGATCGGCTCGGCCGGCACTGCGGGCGCCCGCCCGCACCTGGATGCCACGCTCCAAATCGTGCGTGAAATTGCGCGCGAGAAGAGGCTGCGGTTTCGCCTTGCCTCCATCGCCGCCGACATACCGAAATCGCTGGTGCACGATGCGCGCCCTCTGGGCGCGATGCGGGCCATGGACCTGGAGCGAACGACCCACCTGGTGGGGCAGATGGGCACGGAAGCCTTCATCCGCGCACTCGATGCCGGCGCCGAGGTCGTCATCGCGGGGCGTGCCTGCGATACCGCAATCTTCGCCGCGCTTCCCCTGCTGCGCGGCTATGAGCCGGGTCCGGCGATGCACATGGCGAAGATCGTCGAGTGCACGTCGCTGTGCTGCGAGCCGGGCGGGCGCGACGCGATTCTCGCCACCCTCTCGGACGACTCGTTCGAGCTGGAAAGCATGAACCCGGCGCGAGCCGCGACGCCGCTTTCGGTCGCTGCGCATGCCCTGTACGAGCAGGAGGATCCGTACGCGGTGCAGGAGCCCGAAGGGACGCTCGACCTGCGCGGCGCTCGATACGAGGCGATCGATGCGCGCCGCACGCGGGTGCGCGGCGCCGCGTGGCTGCCCCGCGCGCGGCCTACGGTGAAGATCGAGGGCGCAGGGCCGTCCGGCGAGCGCAGCGTCCTGCTGTGTTCCAGCGCGGACCCGCGGGTCATCGCGAACCTTCGGGACATCCTGCGCGACGTGGAGGCAGTGACCCGGCGACTGGTTCCCGGCGGCGACTTCAGCCTTTACCCGCGGGTCTACGGTGAAACGGAGGTCTTCCTGCTGCTCGAGTGCATCGCGCCGAGCGCCGAGCGCGGCCTGGCTGCGCTCGGAGTTTTCCGGCAATACCTCCTGCACCACGGCTTCGCAGGGCGCCTTTCCACCGGCGGCAACATCGCCTTTCCTTTCGCACCGCCGGAACTGCCCGCCGGTACCGCTTACCGGTTCACGGTTTACCATGTGATGGAAGTGGAGGCGCTGGCGCCACTGTTTCCCTTGAGCATCGAGGACATCGGATGAAGATAGACCTGGAGAAGGATGACTACATCCGCGCATTCACCGTCGAGCGCACGCCGGATCCCGCGCGTTCGGCGCTGGTTATCATCGACATGCAGTACGCGACCGGCTCGCGCCAGGGCGCGCTCGGCCGGCGCCTGCAGGCACAGGGCTCCACCGCCGCCGGATACCGGTTCGACCGCATCGAGCGCTTCGTGATACCGAACGCGATGCGGCTGCTCGATGCCTGGCGCGCTGCGCGCAGGCGCATCCTGTTCGTCACCGTCGGGGCGACGCAGTCCGATTGCAGCGATGCGCCGGCGCATATGCGCAAGCTGTTCCTCGAGCTCGAGAACTACGAAGGCAGCCGCGAGCACGAAATCATCGACGAGCTGAAGCCGCGCCGCGGCGAGGCGGTCGTCAACAAGACCTCCAACGGGGCGTTTGCGACGAGCGGCATCGACAGCGTTTTGCGCGCCTGGGGCTGCGATCAGCTCTACCTCCTCGGGGTTTCGACCAACATGTGCGTCGACACCACCGCGCGCGAGGCCGCTGACCGTGGTTACGCGGTGACGCTGATCGAGGACGCCTGCGGCACCACCCAGCCCATGCTGCACGAGGCCGCGATGATCAACTTCCAGCGGCTGTTCGGCAGGGTTCGCTCGACCGATCAGGTGCTGAAGGAACTGGCCGGCGATGCATAAGGTGCTCGTCATCGTGCCTTTCCCCGTGAGCGAGGAGCAGCTCGCGCTGCGCCGCGCGCAGACGCAGGCGGTTCGCCTCGGCCCGGACATTGCGTTCGATTTCCGTCCGGTGAAGGCGGCGCCGAGCAACTACGTCAGCCATCACGACTATGTCCTCGCCGATGCGGGGATCATGGCGGCCGGCCTGCGGGCGCAGGAGGAGGGCTATCACGCAGTGTGCATAGACACCATGAGCGACTCGGGCATGGCCGGGCTGCGCTCGCTGCTCGACATACCGGTCATCGCGCCAGGACGCGCCTCGATGCTCATGGCGCTCATGTTCGGCGAGCGCTTCTCGGTGCTGACCATGTGGAGCCAGTGGAAGCCGCTCTACGCCAAGCCGCTGAACGAGCTCGGCATCGGGCAAAAATGCGCCTCGATCCGCGCGCTCGACGTGAGGCCCGACAACCGCGAGCTGCTCTCGGGCAAGGAGGCGGATGTCTTTCCGCTGCTGCTGGAGGCGGGCCGCAGGGCGATCACGGAGGACGGCGCCGACGTTCTGCTGCTCGGCTCGACCACCATGCACCAGGCCCACGCCTACCTTGCCGAACAGCTCCCGGTGCCGGTCATCAACCCCGGGCCGCTCACGTACAAGCTTGCCGAACTGGCGCTCGGCCTGGGCCTCACGCACAGCCGCAAGGCCTACCCCAGGCCGCTGGTGCCCAAGCCGGAGCTTTTCGAGGCGATGCTGGCGGCCGCGGCCGCCAGCGAGCTACGCAAAAAGTGAGCCGAGGTCCGGAATTTCCTCGAGCCTTTGCAGCTTGTCGTGCAGAGTGCGGGACGCAGCGGGCGGCCAGGCCCGACCGGTGAGCTCGAAGAATTTCTCGGCGAGTTCCGCGCGGCTGTAGGGGTCCTGGTCGTCGCCGCGGTTGGCGTTGGCCGAGCCTCTGAGCTCGCGGCCGTCGCGCAGGCGGATCGTCACGCGCGCCGGGCGCAGTTGCGGCAGCATCGCCGTCAAAGTCGGGTCTTCGCGGACGAAAGTTCTCCCTGAAAGCTCGCGGATCGTTTCGTCGCGCACGCGTTCCCAGGTAAAACTGGCCAGGCCGCTCGAGCCGGTGACGATGCGCGTCGCGACCGCGAAGGGCACCGAGAATTTCGCCGCGAGCACGTTGCGGGGCGCCTGGTCGTCGAGTTCCGCGGCATGACGGTAGCTCGCAACGTCGATGCGCTCGACCTCATCCGCGTTGACCGGGGTTTGTGCCAGGATGGCGTCAAGCGCATCGAGCGCGCCGTGGTTGTAGCGGCAGCAGGAGTGCCGCTTGAAGTAGTTCATGTCGATCTGCCAGCGCTCGCCCAGGCCTTCGAGCATCTTGCCGGGCTCGAAAGACTCCGACACCACCGCGCCGAACACGCTCGTCAGCCCGTCGCGCTCGCCGCAATAGCCGCATTCGACCAGCTCGAGCGCAAGCAGGCCCATCCGGTTGCTGACCCCCGCGTAGGCGTTCCTGACGGTGCCGCCCTGCAGCATGGTGTTCTTGCTGGTCGCGAGCGTGAGCGAGGAGGCGACATTGATGACCTCGCGCATCTTCGCGATGTCGGCGCCAGCGAGCTTCGCCACCGCCGCCGCAGCGCCCACGGTTCCCCAGGTACCGTGCGGGTGCATGGCCGCTCGCAGGCTGGAGGCGATGCCGATCCTCGCGCCGACCTCGTAGCCGAGCACCAGCGCCACCAGCAGGTCGCGCCCGGCAAGGCCGCGCTCCTCGGCATAGGCGAGCGCGGCCGGCAGCACGTGCACCGACGGGTGCCCGCGGCTGAAGCGGTTGCCCTCGTCCATTTCGAGCGAAGTGCCGGCAACGCCGTTCAGAAAGGCCGCAGTGGGCGCGGAACAGCGCATGCCCGCACCGATGACGGTGCTGCTTCCAGCGCAGCGCATTCTTGCCGCCAGCGCGGTCACTTCGGGCTCCCTGGCGCCGCCCGCGACGGCGGCGAACGTATCGGCGATGACCAGCTTCGCCTGCTCGACGGTCCGCGCGCCAAGCTGCTCGTAGCGCAGGCCGGCGGCAAAGCCGCACAATCTATCGAGGTAGTCGGCCATCGCGGACCCAATCGGCAATCTCGCCGGCGGTCGCCTGCCAGACCTGCGCCCGGCCGCAGATCCGTTCCAGCGCGGCACGCAGGTATTTCACCCGGTGCGCCTGTCCGATCATCCAGGGATGCAGGCCCAGGCAGAAAACGCGGCCGCCTTCGGCGTGGAGCGTCTCGAAGGCCTCCTCGAGGAGGACGGGATACCGGCTCATGGGGAGCCGCCGCAACCAGAGCAGCTGGACGTCGTCCCACTCTGGCTGTGACGGCAGCGAAACCAGCTGCTTGCCTGCCTCCATCAGGTAGGGCTGGTCGTCATTCGGCCAGTCCGCGACATAGACCAGGCCCGCTTCGGCCAGCAAGCGCGGCGTGCGCTCCGACTCGCCGTAATCCTGGCCAAGCCAGCCGCGCGGCCGCGCGCCCGTGGCGCGCTCCAGCGCGTCAAGAGCATCGCCGATGTGCGCGCGCTCCTGCTCCTCGGACATGCGGCTGGTAAGCATGCGCGTGGCATGGCTGCCATGACCGACGAACTCGTAGCCGCGCGCGCGGCATTCGCGTATGAGCTGGGGGCAGCGCTCGGCCACCGAGCTGTTCAGCGCGACCGAGGCCCTGATGCCATGCCGGTCCAGCGCCTCGAGCACGCGGAACACGCCGACCCGGTTGCCGTACTCGCGCTGCCCCCAGGTGCCGAAGTCCGGGGCGAAGCTGCCGTAGTCGCCCGCGAAGCGCGGGTCGCGGTGCGCGCCGGCCGGCGGTTGAAGCTCCCAGTGCTCGAGGTGCAGGGTCACCCAGAACGCGATGCGGCTGCCCCCGGGCCAGGCGAGCGGCGCACGCGAGGGAATCGGCGAGTAGGCGTAGTGGCTGTGGTCCATTCTGGTCAGCGCGTGGCGGGATGCGTCGTCCCGGGAAGTGATCGCATTTTGATGGCGATCGTCGCCGGGTGCTCAGGATATCACGCACTTTTTGAGCGACGCGGCCCTCTGCTCTTGAGTCGCTGAACAAGAGGCAGGTCATGTGCGCTGCCTAGCGGCGCAGCTCAGAGGCCAGAATTGAGCCGCAGCCGTACGCAAATTGCAGCCAGGGCAGGAAGGAATTTTCTATCCTTGCGTCGTGGGCATGACCGATTTGTGGGGACTTGCCAGGGTTCTTTGGACCAGTCATAGCTTGAGAGAATGGCTCCCGCCAACCAGCGAGGAGTCCATGAAGCAAGGCCGTTCCGGCGAAGAACAGATGGTCGCGATCCTGTGGGAAGCCGACAAACTGCCGGTCAGCGAGGTCGCACGCAAGCACAAGGTCAGCGAGCAGACCATTTACACCTGGCGGCGCCGGTTCGGCGAGCTGCAGCCCGCCGACCTGAAGCGCCTGCGCCAGTTCGAAGCCCAGAACGCGAAGCTGAAGAAGCTCGTTGCCGAGCGTGATCTCGAGATCGAGACGAGGAAGCAGATCAACCGCCAAAAGTGGTGAGTTCGCAGGCGCGCTTGCGAGCTGATGGAAATCGCCCGCTCTGGACTGGCATCCCGCTCGGTGCGCACCGAGCGGGATGCCCCGACCGTGGCGGCGATGAAGCGGCTGGCGGCACAGTACCCGCGCTATGGCTACCGGAGGATTCGAGTGTTTCTGCAACGCGAAGGACACACCATGAGCCGCCACCGGGCGCACCGCCTGTGGCGTAACGCCGGGTTGCAGCTTCCGCGCCGGCGTCCTCGCCGACCGGTAGCGACATCCCGACCGCGGCCGCTGCCGGGGATAGCTCCCAACTATGTCTGGGCCTACGATTTCGTGTTCGATGCCTGTGCCAACAGCCAACAGCTCAAATGTCTCACCGTCATCGACGAATTCACCCGGGAGTGCCTGGCGATCGACGTTGCCGGCTCGATCCGCTCCGGCCGCGTCATCGAGGCCCTCGCCCGGCTTATCTCCCAGCACGGTGCACCGCCCCCCTGCGCTCTGAAAACGGCCCGGAGTTCGTCAGTCAGGCAATCCTGGAGCGGCCCGCCAAGGAGAAGATCGAGACCGCCCACATCGACCCCGGAAAGCCGTGGCAGAACGCCGACAACGAGGGCTTCAACGGCAAGTTCCGCGACGAGCGCCTGTCGCTCGAATGGTTCAGGAGTCGCGCCGAGGCGAAGGTCGTCATCGAAACCTGGCGTCGCCACTCCAACGAGGTCCGACCGCATTCGAGTCTGGACGAGCTCACTCCGATCGAGTTCAAGACGCGTTACCATTCCACCAACCCGGGTGCCGTTCCCCAGTTCTGAATGGTCCGAAATTCCCTGGGCAGGTCACTGGGCAGGCCAGATTATCTTTTTTGGAAAAACATCAAAAAAAGATTAACAGTCACTGATGGAACCAAGCATCATGATAGAGCATCCGCTGCCACCTGGCTTCCAAGGCAAGATCGGCCGCACTCGCGAGGAGTCCACTGCATGGTGGGGACTGGTCAAGCGCGCCCGCCCCGGAAGCCCGAACATCGTTGTTATCTTCATGGACGATATGGGCTACTCGGACCTGGGCTGCTACGGCTCAGAAATCGAGACGCCGCATATCGATGCCATCGCTGGACGCGGCCTGCGCTTTAACCACTACACTACCCACCCGATCTGTTCCCCCTCGCGGGCGGCACTGCTGACGGGTCGCAATGCGCATGCCGTTGCCACCGGCTGGCTGGCCAATAACAACCCTGGCTTTCCTGGCTATTCGGGCGAGATCCCGCTCGATGCAGCTACCCTGCCGGAAGCGCTGTGCGCCGGCGGCTATGCCACGGTGGGCATCGGCAAGTGGCATAACTCGCCCAACGGCGCGGCACCGAGCGATTCCTGGCCCACCGCGCGCGGCTTCGAGCGGTTCTACGGCTTTCTCGAGGGAGAAACCAGCTACTTTTTCCCCGCGCGCCTGATGCACAACAACATGGTGGTACCGATGGACTCGTATCCAGCGGGCTATTACGCCACCGATGACTGGTTCGATCAGGGGGTGCGCTTCGTCAGGGAGATCCGCCACGACCAGCCACAACGGCCGTTCTTTCTCTACATTGCCCCAAACGCGATGCACGGCCCGCTGCAGGCGAAGAAATCGGATCTTGCTAAGTATCGGAGCCGCTATTCGGAGGGCTGGGATATGATACGCCAGCGCCGACTGGACAAGCAGATCAAGCTTAGTTTGGTACCACCCGGCACCCAATTAGCCCCGCGCGATAGCAACATCCCCGCTTGGAACAAGGTACCGACTGACCAGCGCGCCCTGTTCGAGCGCCACATGGAAACTTATGCCGCGATGCTCGACTGCGTCGACCAGAACGTCGGCAAGCTGGTCACTGCACTCAACGACCTTGGCGAATTGGACAACACCATTTTTGTGATTTCCTCTGACAACGGCGGTACCCATTCCGGTGGCCCGGCCGGCGCGATTCACTTCAATCGCCGCTTTTCCAGTCTACCTCCTTATCCGGTTGAGCATTCACTCACTCGCGCCGACTGGATCGGCAGCGGGCGCGTTAACCCGCTCTATCCGGCCGGCTGGGCGCAGGTAAGCAATACGCCTTTTCCTTCGTACAAAACGCAAACCGGTGCCGGCGGTAGGCGGGTGGCATGCATCGTTTCGTGGCCGGCAAAGATTGGCGACCATGGCCAGGTCCGTACTCAGTTCGCCCACGTGACTGACGTGATGCCAACCCTGCTGGATTTAGCTGGGGTGGATGTGCCGAGGGATTCGCATTGCAAGCCAGCAGCACCGATCCATGGCAAGAGTCAGGCGGCGGTGCTGCGCACTGCCGACGCCGCTTCAGCGCGCACCGAGCAGTACTACGAATGCTGGTCGAACCGCGGCTACTACCGTGACGGCTGGATTGCCGTATCGATCCAGAAGATGGGTGAGAAGATCGATTTCGACAATTGGACACTGCACCGGCATGACAGCGATTTTTCCGAGTGCGTGAACCTGGCTGCACAGTTTCCAGACAAGCTCAAGGAACTGGTGGAAGCGTTTGATCGCGAGGCCTGGGCCAACATGGTTTATCCGCTCGACAACCGACTGCCGATCCAGAAATTCCAGGAGATACCGCCCCATTTGCAGCCACCCGCGGCAAGCCGCCGGCGCTTCCTGTCAAGCACGCAAACCGTACATCGCGCCACCATCACGCCGCTTATCGCTGATCGTAACTATACGCTCACCGTCAACTTGAAACACGGAGCGGGAGACGAAGGCGTGCTGTATGCAATCGGTGATGTTTCTGGCGGTATGGTGATGTACATCGAAGGCGGCCTCCTGCGTCTGTTCTATAACGGCTTTGGCGAATACGTCCATCTGGATCCGGTGCCGATGCCGCCAGGCACCCATGCGGTGGCGCTGGAGTTTGAAGCACTCGGCAATCGCACTGGGCGCGGGCGCTTTCTGCTCGACGGTGAGGCGGCCAGCAACTGGAAGCCCTTGTCTCCTACCTTGATGGGCGGTTTTCACGAAGGCTTGGACATCGGTATCGATCGGCGCGGCCCGGTGGAGTGGGAACTGTTTGAGCGGCGCGGCGCTTTTAACTACAGTGGTAGGATACTTGATCTGGTTGTGGATTCGCGTGGCTTCGCTCCTGATTCTGCTTTTGCCAAGGGCTGATAGCTAAAATTTGACAGATAACACAAGATAAATCGGAAATGACTTCACAAACCAAGCGCACCCTATTGCGCGCTGCAGTTGCTGCGGGAACCACGCTCGCCTTGCCCGCTTCGATGCGTGCCCAAACGACTTCTTGGCCCGTGGGTACCATCAAATTTATGGCGCCGGTACCGCCAGGCGGTGGCGTAGACCTATTGTGCCGCCGAATTGGCGATCGCATCGCCGCGCTCCTAGGTGTGAACGTGGTGGTTGAAAACCGGCCGGGTGCAGCCGGCTTAGTTGGCGCCCAAGCCTTGGCCACCGCCGCACCGGATGGCTCCAGCATTGGCTATCTCCATGCCGGCCACTTAACTTTGGAGGCGATGGGCGGGAAGCTTAACCTGCCTCGAGATTTTCTTCCGCTCTTGAGCCGCTATACGGCCTCGCAGTTCGTCATCGCCGTCAATGTAAGCTCCACCTATAGGGTGCTCGCAGACCTTGTCAAGGCCATCCAGACGCAACCCGGCAAACTGAACTATGGGTCTGGTGGTATCGGCTCGCCCGGACACATGACTTTTGAAACCTTGCGCCTGCGTGTGCCTGGGCTGGACGTTGTTTTTATACCGTACAAGGGTGCGATTGAGGCTGTCAACGCCGTCGCAGCCAATCAGCTCGATTTTGTTTCGGGACTGATGGCTGCCGTGGTGCCACAGGTACGTTCCGGGCGCTTGCGCGCGCTGGCGGTAAGCGGATCGAATCGCTCCCCTCTGCTACCCGACGTTCCGACGATTGCTGAATCGGGATATCAAGGTTTCAGCCTGGTGAGCTGGGGCGGTGTGTACGCTCCCTCGCGCTTTCCGCCCTCTCTCGCGGTCACCATGCGTGGAGTGCTGGCGCGGATTGCGGAGGAACCTGAGTTCAAAACTTTCCTCGCCAGTAGTGGTTCAGAATCATTGCCTGCGGAAACGCCGGAAGCGTTCGCCACGTACTACCAAGCCGCGCTAGCTCGAGAAACCGAGCTCGTCAACAAACTTGGCATCAAGCTGCCCTGATTGATACACTGAAACTCACCCGTCATCCCTTGGCGTTGGTCGGGTCATGAATTGGGGGCCACAGCAACAACTCAGTACCAATTTGAGAAAAGGGATAGATCCTATGTAGGGCCGCGGGGATTAACCTCTGGTGGCTTTCTCAACCAAAGAAAGGAAACCAGGAGATGAACCCCGCGACCCAAGGATTGGAAGGTAACGCAACGGCGCCGGTGTTGTACA
>Ga0194110_10009618_pt1 | contig 10858 bp, 6 predicted proteins | sample TA2Kig1200mmetaG_FD_146192 | JGI IMG/M metagenome (GOLD analysis project Ga0194110, IMG submission 146192) | Freshwater microbial communities from Lake Tanganyika, Tanzania - TA2015032 Kigoma Deep Cast 1200m | ecosystem: Environmental > Aquatic > Freshwater > Lake | place: Tanzania: Lake... | reverse complement strand
GCCGCTTCGGTGGCCGCGCTCAGGATCACCGCGTCCACCGGCAGGGTCACCGGCCTCAGGAGCACATGGTCCAGGAAATTGATGCCCAAGGCGCCATCCGTCACCTGCACCTCGGGCTGGCGGTCCAGGTCATAGCGGGCGAACAGCACTCCCTGGTTCCGGGCCTCCTGGTAGTAATCCTCCAGCAGGGCGTAGGTGCGCATATCCCGGTAGAGGATAAGGACCTCTGTGTCGGGATTGGCGTTTTTGAGCTGCAGGGCGTGCTTCACCGCGCCCTGGCAGCAGATGCGGCTGCAGTTGGGGTTCTGGGCGTTGCGGGAGCCCACGCACTGAATCATGGCCACCCGGTTCCACCCGCCCACCTTGTCCGGCTGGTCGTGCATCAACTGGCCCAGCTCAATCTGGGTCATTACCCGGTCATCCTGGCCGTAGAGGAACTCCGTGGGGCGGTATTCCACCGCGCCGGTGGCCACCACGGTGACCCCGTGCTCGATCTTCCGTTCATACATGCCCGGTCCCACCAGCACTTCCGTCACGAAGTTCCCCTTGTAACCGGTGTGGTTGGTCACCAGGGCCTGGGTGAGAATCTGGATCTTGTCATGGGCCTGCACCCGGGCGATGAGGTCGTCCACTTTGGCATTGACGTCCACGCCTTCAATGGTATGGCCCACTTTCCGTGCCCAGCCGCCCAGTTCTTTTTCTTTTTCCAGGATGATGGTCTCAAATCCCTGGTCCGCCAGGTTGAGGGCGGCGCTGAGGCCGGCCACCCCGCCGCCGATGACTACGGCCCGCGGATTGATGGTGAGGGGCTGCTCCATCAGGGGCCGCAGCAGGCCTGCGCGGAACACCGCCATGCGCACCAGGTCCTTGGCCTTTTCCGTGGCTTTCTCCGGTTCCTGCATATGGACCCAGGAATCCTGGTTGCGGATGTTGGCCATCTCAAAGAGATACTTGTTTAACCCCGCGTCCCTCAGGGTTTCCCGGAACAGCGCCTCGTGAGTCAAGGGGGTGCAGGCCGCCACCACCATTCGGTTGAGCCGGTGCTCCTCGATGGCCTCGATGAGCTTCACCTGGGTGTCCTGGGAGCAGGTGAACAGCTGCGTGTCCACATGGACCACGTGGGGCAGGGTGCGGGCGTATTCCGCCACTTCCGGGACGTTGATGATGCCGCCGATGTTGATGCCGCAGTTGCAGACAAAGACGCCGATGCGGGGTGTGTCCCCCAGGTCGGTGCGTTCCGGCGGCACTTCTTTGGTCCGGGTTTGGGTATAACGGGCCGCGCTCAAATTGGCGCAGGAAGCTGCGGCCGCGGCCGAGGCTTCCATGACCGCAAAGGGGATGTCTTTGGGACTCTGCATGACCCCGCACACGTACACCCCTTCCCTGGAAGTGGTGATGGGGGTGAAGGGTTCGGTGCGGGCGAAGTTGTGCTGGTTGACCTCCACTCCCAGCAGCTGGGCCAGGTCCTTGCACTCGGGGCTGATCTCCAGACCCACGGACAGGACGATCATGTCGAAGACTTCGCTCTGGCGGTTTCCACTTTCATCGGCGTAAGTGATCTTGATATTATCGTCTTCCGCGGGTTCCAGGCTGTGAATCCGGGACCGGATAAAGCGCACCCCGTATTCCTCTTCGGCCCGGTTGTAATACTGCTCGAAGTCTTTCCCGTAAGTGCGCATGTCCATGAAAAAGATGGCGGTGTCCAAGGGGTCCTTGGAGTGCTCCTTGGCGATGACCGCCTCTTTGATGGCATACATGCAGCACACCCCGGAGCAGTATGAATGGTATTTCACGTCCCGGGAGCCGACGCACTGGAGCCAGGCGATCTTTTTGGGTTCGGCATGGTCGGAGGGCCGCACCAGGTGGCCGGCAAAGGGACCGGAGGCCGACAGAATGCGCTCGAACTCCAGGGCGGTGACCACATTGGGGAACTTGCGGTAATGCAGCAGCGGAATAACCGAGGGGTCGAAGGCCTGGAAGCCGGAGGCCATGATCACCGAGCCTACCTGCACCTCCACGGTTTGAGGCTGTTGGGTATGATCCACCGCGCCGGCCTGGCAGGCGGCCACGCACTGCATGCACTCGGAGCAAATCGCGCAATTGAGGCACCGGGCCGCTTCCGCCTGGGCCTGGGCTTCGGTATAGCCCTGGAGGATCTCGTCGAAGCAGGTGCAAGAATATTCCGGAGGCAGGGTGGCCATGGTTTCCCGGGGTTGGCCTTCTTCATCCCGGGGTATGCCCGCCCAGCGTTCCTGGGTCTCCTGGCCTTCCTTGCTCCGGCCTTCGGCCAGGTCCACACCCCGGAAGAAGCGGTCAATGGACTCTGCCACCTCAATGCCGCCCCTCACCGCCTCAATGGCGATCCAGGGGCCGGTCTGCACGTCCCCCGCGGCGAAGATATCCGGCTGGGAGGTTTGATAGGTTACAGGGTCCACCTCGATGGTGCCCCAGCGGGAGAGACTTATGCCGCGGTCGGTGAGGAAGGACAGGTCGGCTTCCTGGCCAATGGCCGGGACCACCATGTCCACCGCCAGTTCGAATTCCTCGCCGGGGATGGGCACCGGGCGGCGCCGCCCCGAGGAGTCGGGTTCTCCCAGGGCCATTTTCTGGCATAAGAGACCGTTGACCCGGCCGTCGCTGTCGGTGAGGACCTTCAGGGGGGCGGCCAGGAAGACCAGCTCCACCCCTTCGCACACGGCCTGGTGGATCTCGTGGGCAAAAGCCGGCATCTCGTCCCGGGTGCGGCGGTACACGATGGTCACCTGGGCCCCCAACCGCCGGGCAGTGCAGGCCACGTCGATGGCCACGTTGCCGCCGCCGATGACCGCCAGCCGTTGGCCGGCTCTTACGTCCTGGCCCAGGCTGTGCCGCCGGAGGAACTCCACGCCCTGGATCACCCCCGGGGCGTCTTCGCCGGGGACGGCCAGGGGCTTGCCCACATGGCAGCCCACTCCCAGGAATATGGCCTGGTAGCCCTCGGCTTTGAGGGAGTCCAGAGTGAAATCCCGTCCCAGGGCGGTATTGGTGCGCAGCTCCACTCCCAGGCGCAGGATGTTGTCAATTTCCTGGTCCAGGATGTCTTTAGGCAGGCGGTAGTCCGGGATCCCCACCCGCAGCATGCCACCGGCCTGGGGCAGGGCTTCGAAGATGGTGGGGCGGTAGCCCTTAAGGGCCAAATGATAGGCGCAGGCCAGGCCCGCCGGGCCGGAGCCGATTATGGCCACCTTTTCGGGGCGGGCTTCCCGCAGCGGATAAGTCAGACCATGCAAATCCACCTGGTCCGCGGCGAACCGTTTCAGGCCGCAGATGGCCACCGGCTCGTCCAGATCCTGGCGGCGACACTTGGCTTCGCAGGGGTGGGGGCAGATGCGGCCCAGGACTCCGGGAAGGGGCAGGCGCTCCATGATGAGCTGCACCGCTTCTTGATATTTCCCTTGCTTAATGAGCTGCACGTAGCCTTGGACATTGATCCCCGCGGGGCAGGTGATGGTGCACGGCGCCCGGTCCAATTTGCGGATGGCGAAGGTATGGGGAATGGCCTGGGGATAGAGGCGATAGGCGGCCTTCCACTCCGCCAGGCCGGCGTTGAACTCGTCGGGCATGGTCACCGGGCAGACCTCGGCGCAGGAGCCGCAGCCGGTGCACTTCTGGGGGTCCACGTACCGGGGTTGGCTCGCCAGGGCGACGGTGAAATTCCCCTCTTCCCCGGAGATCCCTGTAACTTCCGTAAGGGTGTGGATGGCGATGTTGAGATGGCGCCCACATTCCACCAGCTTGGGGGAAATGATGCACATGGAGCAGTCATTGGTGGGGAAGGTCTTGTCCAATTGGGCCATGACCCCGCCGATGGCTGGCTTTTTTTCCACCAGGTGCACAAAAAAGCCGGACTTGGCCAGGTCTAGGGAGGCCTGTATGCCGGCGATGCCGGCGCCCACCACCATTACCGCGCCGGTGGGAGAACCACTGCTTTCTTGGACTTTGCTTTTATTCTCTGGCATATGTCTATCCCTGAAAGAGTATTCCCGCCGCGTTTACAATTCGGCGGCGTCCAGGATGGCGGGGAGTTTGTCTTCCCATCCCAGGGTGGAGAGATGGACCCCGCTGAAGCCCCGGCCCTTAAGGCTGGCGGCCAGTTCCGCGGCAATCTGGACACACTCCCGGACCCGCTCCGGGGCCTTTTGAATCCGGGCGATCAAATTCTCGGGGATACTTACCTGATCCAGGTGCCGCTGGATGTAGCGGGCCATGCCCACGGATTTGAGAAGCAACACCGTGGGGATGACGAAAGCCTGGCGGCCGCTCCAGCGTTTCATGAACTTCTCCAGCACTTCCGGGTCGAAGACCGGCGGAGTGAGGAAGAAGCGGGCCCCCGCGGCGATTTTTTTGTCCACTTCGGCCAGTTCCAGTTCCGGGGAACTGGTGCCCACGTTTACGGTGGCGCCCACCAGGAAGCTGGGCGCGCCCCGGAGTTCGATGCCCGCCAGATCCCGCCCCGATTGGAGGGTTCGGATGGCCTGGAGCAACTCCAGGAGGTCAAGGTCGTGCACCGACCGGGCTTTGTGATGGTCGCCGTGGGTGATGTCCTCGCCGGTGACGGCCATGACGTTGGGCACCCCCAGGGCGTTGGCCGCCAGAAGGTCCCCCTGGAGGGCCAGGCGGTTGCGGTCCCGGCAGCACACCTGCATCACCGTTTCCAGGCCCTTAATCTGGAGCAGCAAGGCTCCCCCCAATGAACTGAGGCGCATGACCGCGCTGTTCATTTCCGGGACCACGTAAGCGTCCACTTTTTCTTTGACGTTGACGGCATTAGCCACCAGGGCCGATATATCGGTGCCCTTGGGCGGCTCCATTTCCGCCAGGACTGCGAACTCTCCGGCTTCCAGCTTGTCTTTCAATCCCATGGAATTCCCCTCGGTTAGTGTTGGGCTGACCGCACCAAGGCGTTGGAGATGGCGAGCATGAGTTCATCCATGCCAAAGGATTTGACGTGATAGTAAAAGATCCCTTTTTGCCGCACCCGACTTTCCTGCTCGGGATTGTTCTCATCCGCGGTGACGATGATGGGCAGTTTCTTGTACATCCCCTTGATGATGGAGATGGCTTCATAGCCCATGGCCTCCGGGAAACAGACGTCCAGCACCAGGACGTTGACCTTTTCCTTCTGGAGGGTCATGAGAAGATCTCTGAAATTGTCCACCTGGAGCATCTGGTGGCCGTTTGCCCGAACCCACAATTCCAGCCCTCCCGCCAGGTCTGAACCTTGTTCGGCGATTAATAGCGTTGCGCACCTTTGGGTCATCATGGCATCTTTACACCGACGAGAGGGATAAACAGGTTAGTCCGGACAATCCGGTCTCCGCTTCAGAAAAAGCAAACCCCGTGCCTATTCGGGGTTTCCCAGGAAATTCCTGGGAAATCCCTGTGAAATCATTCACTTATGGGAAAGAGGGGGAGAAAAGGTGGGACGCTCCCCGCGGCAAAATTACCAGGGGAAAAAACAATACAAGGTAACAAGCTTGAAATATTAGGAAATTTTCGGCATGAGTAAAAATGCCGCAAATGTTACCTTTTTTCCGGTTTTACAAACTATCAGAGCCCCTTACAGCTAATGCTATACCAGCCGCCGCCAAAAGCATCTCTTCCCAAGTTGAGACCTCTGCGAAATACCTAATTGACTGGCTATCCCTTAAAATCCCCTCCCCCTTGAGGGGGGAGGGGGGGATCAAGGCCAAGTTTTTCCGCCTTTCAAGCTGTTTCGCAGAGGTCTCAAGTTGGCTTAAGGAATGAGAATTTATTCATAGCTTTGCCCCTGGCCTCCGCCCCAATGCCCTATTGACTGAACCGGCGCCACTCTGGTAAAGTGCTTAAGCCTTTGGTTTTTTCCCCCGAAAGATTCTGTCGCCGGGGGCGCCATTCTTAATCGCCGAAAGGAGCCGGAAATGAATTGGCACAGATGGGCTTTCGTGATGTTGGCGGTAATCTGTCTGACTTGGGCCTGCGCCCCTGGCGAACAGAATGAACTCCGCCTGGGGGTCAATGCTGAACTCACCGGCAGCAAACCCACCGTGGGCGACTCCTGCAAAAAGGCCGCGGAACTCCTGGCGGCCCAGGTGAACAAGGACTGGGGCGTTAAGGTGGGGGAGAAAAAATATCCCATCAAGCTGTTCATCGAAGACAACGAGGACAAGGCTGAGTCCGCCGCGGCCGCGGCCCAAAAGCTCATCAGCCAGAATAACGTCCTGGCCATCCTCGGGCCCAACGCTTCCGGGAACGCCATTCCCGCGGCCCGCATCTGCGAAGACGCCGGGGTCATCATGATCAGCCCCTGGTCCACCAATCCCAAGACCACGGAAGGCAAAAAGTTCGTGTTCCGGGCCTGCTTCATCGACGACTTCCAGGGCCTGGTCATGGCCAAGTTCGCCCGGGACAGCCTCAAGGCCCAAACCGCCGCGGTGCTCTACGACGTGGCCTCGGAATACAACAAGGGCATTGCCGAATTCTTCAAAAAGTTCTTCGAGCAGGCCGGCGGCAAGGTGGTGGCCTTCGAGTCCTACACCAAGGACGATAAAGACTTTTCCTCCCAGCTCACCATCATCAAAGGGGCCAACCCCCACGTGCTGTTCCTGCCTAACTACTACAACGAAGTGCCGCTCCAGGCCCAGCAGGCCCGGCGTTTGGGCCTGACCATCCCCATCATCGGCTCCGATTCCTGGGGCAGCGAAGAACTGCTGCGCCTGGGAGCCCAGGACCTGGAGGGCAGCTATTTCAGCACCCACTACGCCCCGGACATCGCCACGGAGACGGCCCAGAAATTCATCAAGGAATATGAGCTCAAGTACGGCAAGAAACCCGATGACGTGGCCGCTCTCACTTACGACGCCGGGAAGCTCTTATGCGCCGCCATCTCCCAGGCCGGGTCCCTGGACCGGAAAAAGGTCCGGGACGCCCTGGCCTCCATCAAGGAATTCGAAGGCGTCACCGGCAAAATGAAATTCTCCGGCACCGGCGACCCGGTGAAGAGCGCGGTGATCCTGCAAATTAAGGACGGGAAGTTCAAGTTTTATTCAACCGTTCAACCTTAGGCAGCTTTAGAAAAGATTCACCACCAAGGCACAAAGACACCACGAAGGACACTAAGATCACACCAAAGACCACGAAGAAAAACATTCAGTTGGCGCTGAAGCGCCAACTGAATAATTCATCTTGGTATTTCTTCGTGCGACCTTGGTGGCCTTCGTGGTTTTCATGATGTCTTGGTGGTGAAGTCATCAGGTCTTCCATGCTCCAGGTCATCGCCCAAAACATCTTGAACGCCCTGCAACTGGGGAGCGTTTACGCCCTCATCGCCCTGGGCTATACCATGGTGTACGGCATCCTCACCATGATCAACTTCGCCCACGGCGACATCTTCATGGTGGGCTGCTACCTGAGCCTGGCCGCCGCGGCCTTCCTCCTGGGCTGGCAGGCGAACCTCCCCCTGCCCCTGGTATTTACCGCGGCCCTGCTCTTCAGCATGGTGTTGACCGCGCTCCTGGGCGTGACCATCGAGCGCCTGGCCTACCGCCCCCTGCGCCAGGCCCCCCGGGTCTCCGCGGTCATCACCGCCCTGGGGGTGGGCTTGTTTTTGGAGAACTTCACCCTGGCCCTGCTGGGGCCCGAGCCCCGGCAATTTCCGAGCCTTATCGCCATGACCCCCTGGAAGTTGGCCGGCCTCACCGTCACTCCCTTGCAGATTCTCATCGTCCTGCTGGCCGGGGTCCTCATGGTCCTGCTGGATGTATTGGTGCGGCACACCCTGCTGGGCATGGCCATGCGGGCCATATCCTACAACCGCCCCATTGTGCCCCTCATGGGGGTGCCGGTGGATCGGGTCATCTCCCTCACCTTTGCCATCGGCTCCGCCATCGCGGCCGCGGGGGGCCTGCTCTACGGCCTGGCCTACCCGGTCCTGGACCCCTACATGGGCATCCGCATCGGCTGGTGGGCCTTCATCGCCGCGGTGGTGGGCGGCATCGGCAACATCCGGGGGGCCATGCTGGGGGGCTATATCCTGGGATTCGTAGAGGTCTTCACCCCGGTCTTCCTCCCCTCCTCCACCTACCGGGACTTCGTGGCCTTTTCCCTGCTGCTCCTGCTGCTGGTCTTCAAACCCACCGGCCTCCTGGGCCGGTCGGTATTTGAGAGGGTGTAACATTTATATGGATGAAACTTTAGCATGAGGTGGTTTTCTAATGAAAAACAACCATATCCTCAAGTTTAGAAAAATTGATAAATTCCTAATAGATTCACTTGTGCATAGCCATATATATTTTGCGCCTCCTGACAAGTTAAATGATCCATTTGACTGTAGAATTGATATTGAAAAATCCTTAACAAAAGCAATATCGCAATCCTCAGATTTGGGAATAAAAATCTTGGGGCTTTTTAAGCATAAGGAAATTCAAGAATTAATTAACCAAGCTCAAAAAGAAATAATCATGTATGGCATATTCTCCGGTTCCCACAGCCCAGCCCTGAATTCCTCATTGATGTGGTCCCATTATGCAGATAGCCATAGAGGAGTTTGTTTGATTTATGCCATACCAACCGAGCCAGAGGAGTTCTATAAACCTAATCAAATTCTTGGTATCCAGAACGTAAAATATGGTATCAATATATTAACCGAATAGTTCAAAGAATTACCATCTAATGAAAGTATACATAAGGAAGCCTTCAGTGAAATGTTTAGAACAATGTTAACTATCAAAGATAAATGCTGGCATTATGAAGATGAAGTGCGCATGATTCGTAAGACTTTTGGCATAGTACCAATTAATAAATCATATTTGCAACATGTTTGTTTTGGTCTGGATATAGCCGAAAGTGAAATTAGATTAATAAAAGAAATAATTGAAAAATTCAATTATGATGTTCACTTCAGTAGAATTCAGAGAACACAAGATGATTTTGGCATAAGAGCAGTAGATATAGTATAAATTCCAAGATTACCACATTTATTTCCCCTCACCCTAACCCTCTCCCCCATTGGGGGAGAGGGGATAAAGAAGGACAGCGTTTTACTCCCTCTCCCCCCGACGGGGGGAGAGGGCTGGGGTGAGGGGGGGCGATCACTGGCCCCTGGCCCCTGACCACTGACCCCTTGAATATGGCAAGTTCAGATACACCAAAGAAACTCCTCACCTGCCTCGGCGCCGCCCTCCTCCTGGCCCTGTCCTGGGCCTTGCCCGCGTCCGGGGCCCTCAACCCCTATGTGGTCCAGGTGCTGATGTACGTGGGGATCAACATGATCCTCACCCTGGCCCTGAACCTGGTGAACGGCTACATGGGCGAATTCTCCGTGGGCCACGCCGGGTTCATGGCCATCGGCGCCTACGTGTCCTCCATCATCACCGTGGCCGTGCTGCCCCGGGCCTTGGCCCCCTGGCTCTTCCCCCTGGTACTGGTGATGGGCGGCCTGGCCGCGGCCGCCGCCGGCCTCATCGTGGCCTACCCCTCTTTCCGCACCCGGGGCGACTACCTGGCCATCGTCACCCTGGCCTTCAACATGATCGTCAAAAGCGTCCTGGAAAACCTGGAAATCCTGGGCGGCCCCCGGGGCTATCTGGGGATGCCCCGCTTGACAAACCTGGTCTGGGTGGCGGCCTGGGTCCTCATTACCCTGGTGATTTTGCGCAACCTGGTCTATTCCAACTTCGGCCGAGGCATCATGGCCATTCGGGAAGACGAGGTGGCCGCCAACTTGACCAGCGTGGACACCCGCCGGGTGAAAATCATCGCGTTTCTCGTCTCCGCGTTTTTCACCGGCATCGCCGGGGGGCTGTTCGCCCACGTGCTGCAGTTCATCAACCCCCGGAGCTTTTCCATCCTCAAATCCACAGATATGCTGGTCATGGTCTATCTGGGCGGGGTGGGCAGCCTGGCGGGGTCGCTCCTGGGCGCCACTATCTTCACGGTGCTGCTGGAAGTGCTGCGGCCCCTGGGCCTCTGGCGCTGGGTGATTGGGCCGCTATTGCTGGTGCTGCTCATGATCTTTCGCCCCCAGGGGATCATGGGCTTGAGAGAATGGCGCTGGTTTGAGCCGAAGTTTATGGTAAAAGGAGGAGGCCCGCGGCATCGGGACTCCCAGGCGTGATAAATCACTTCTTACAAAAGTTGGGGGAGCCGCCGGCCCCATTTCCTCGGAGGATTCGGCTATTTTGGGAAGACCTTCCCTCCTTGACGCTTCCGGCCTAAATGCTTACTTTGCGAGGAAAAGACCGACAACCTAGGCCGCGGGTTTAATACAGTTTTCGGTTTTCGGTCTTCGGTTTTCGGTTAAAAAATCGAAGGATTATCCCTAGCTAAGCCTTGGGTTTGTTGCAGTTGAAACAGAAATCGGTATAAGTCCGACCTATACAACCTCAGGAGGTTTCCATGCTTTCCAAAATTCCGGTGGATTTCGACAAAATCAAGCAAGAAGACCTGGACAAAGAGATTTTGCGGGTGGGCATCATCGCGGAGCTGGACGCCATCAATCTGTATGAGCAGTTGGCGGCTCTCACCACTAATGAAGACATCCGCAAGGTCTTCCTGGATATCGCCAAGGAAGAAAAGACCCACGTGGGCGAGTTCCAGACCATGCTGCTCCGGATCGACCAGGAGCAGGTGGAGGAAATGGCCCACGGCAAGGAAGAGGTGGAGGAGCTCACCGGCAAGTAGGCCGTCCGGGGGGGCCGGAGCCACCGATGACTAATTCTTACTGGGCCGAAGCCCTGGGCTGCCAGGCCGAGGACTATTACGAGCAGCTTAAGGCCTTCTTGGAGGCCTGGGGGGAAATCTACGAAGACGAAGCGGCCCGGTTCCTGAACTGCGACCTGGA
>Ga0194110_10009604_pt1 | contig 10870 bp, 9 predicted proteins | sample TA2Kig1200mmetaG_FD_146192 | JGI IMG/M metagenome (GOLD analysis project Ga0194110, IMG submission 146192) | Freshwater microbial communities from Lake Tanganyika, Tanzania - TA2015032 Kigoma Deep Cast 1200m | ecosystem: Environmental > Aquatic > Freshwater > Lake | place: Tanzania: Lake... | reverse complement strand
TTGTATTTGATTCTGTGGAGTGTCTGGGTCTTGGCTATGATTCCAAGAAAGAATAAATGTAAATTGGTCTTGAGAAGAAATAATAAAGTTTTCTGGCGTTGATGGCGGCATAAGGTTTACTGTAGAGTTTGCCTGTTCTGTGTTTGTTTGGCTTGCAGATTTTTTGTTTTGTAAAACCAGTTCAAAATCTTGACTGTTATTGTTGGTGTCTTGATAAGAACCGTCAACTGTAATTACTATGGTGAAACCTTCAAAAGCACAAAAAAATAGCAAAGATATAAAAATAATAATGGTTTTCATTCCTAACATCCCCCGCTAAAAGATAGACCAAATGACCTCATGCACAACTCAATTATATCCCGACAAAATATTCTTTCATCTAGCAAGCTTATAGATACCTATCAACTACAGCCATTATTAATAACCTTTCTATCAACTCAAAATCAGCTCGGAACTAAACCACAAAATTGTGAAAATGCGCTGACCATCATGGCCCAGCATCGGCCAGGGTGAACTCGATGCTTGAACACAGAATAATGTTGAAAGAAAACAGGCAAGAACAATTGATACAACCACAAGAAAGACAAGTTTTTTCAAGCTCAGATCGCACTCCATAAAGTCGCTTGAAATAACAAGCCTTATATGAAATGAGATGCTATCTTATAAAACTTTTTGCATAATAGTATACCTTTCTTATAATACAACGTCAACAAAAAAAGCGTCAGGTTTACTCTGACGCCATATTTGTTTTCATAAGCTCCATAAATCAATAACGACCTATAAATACCCCTCGTCCACAGCCATCTTAAACAGCCTTTTTATTAGCTCAAAATCGGCTCTGTGCATTCTGGCGGTCATAGTCGCTACGTGGACATCCCCTACTTCGCCTTCTGGGCAAGCCGCTGAATAGCACCGGCATTCCCGGAAATTCCGGCGGTGTGGTATCGTATTATAGTCGCTTATCACCTCACCGAATATCTCCAGCCCGTCTGGTTCCAGTATCCAGAAGCACTCCCCTACTTTGATTTGTCTTTGCCATGCCTTAACTCTGGCGTCTGCTGACTCTATTGCCTGTCTTTGGGCTATTACCAGTTCCTCAATAGATTCTACCGTCTCGATTGATAACATTTTCCTCTCCTCCAGTTAATGGTTAAAAACTATATAACTATATATAAAAAGCTTGTGTTTGGTTTTCAATGCTCTATCTCGCTTTTATCACGCGAAAAAGATTTTGTCAATCAGCCGTCTGTATTAAAACGACCTTTACAAAGCAAGGTGCTGAGGTATAATCAAATCACAAAAGAGCAAGCTCTATAAGAGCTCTATGAAAAAAACTACCCCAAGCTCAACTCAGCGGATGCCTTGCTTTGTCAAGGTGGAACGACACCAATGGAACGACCGATTTGGTAGGGTGGGTGGGGGTGCCAAAAAAGAAGGGAAGCCCTTGCGGGCTTCCCTGTTTCTCACTTTCTCTCTTTCCATTTCTTTTTGCCGCCTTGGGCTTCCTTCTTGCCTATCTCAACGCCATTCTTAAACGACTCAACCAGTTTTTCTCGCAACGCCTGCTCTATGGCATCGGTCTGTCTTTTAACATCGGCTTCTGTCTGGCTGGCTTTGAGATTTTGGAAAGAGAGCATAATCCTCTCTTTGAGAGCGAGGATTGTCTCATCAAGATAATTCATATTTTCAATAGTTAATTATCTTTTTAGTGAGCGACCTTTAATTTCTCACTAAACTAAAAAAAGCAAGCGGGTTCCCTAACTTGTCACAGGTGGACACGAGATGGGTGGATCGCCTGACCCACTGAGAGAACGGCGAAAAGGTCTTTTCATTCCCGAAGCCTCGCTGGGGCTGAGGGAACTTGCTTTTGCTATGCAACGCATAGAAAAAGTGAAAAGGCATTTTCGAGCATGGTCGTTCTCGAAGCTGGAACGACCTTGACAAGTTAGGGTGCTTGCTATAATGAGAAAAGTGAGAATTCTTTTGGCTCTTGGGGTGGTGGAAACCACCCGCGTTAGACGCGTTTTTTATCCAACCGCCTGCTGGAAAAGCCATTGAGCGACTTTCTTTGAGTAAATAATTAAAAAGTCGCAAACCATGCTTGTTTTGCGACAAAACAGACGCACAAGCATGTAAAGCGTCTTATGGTGTATTTTACACCTGACACAAAGTGTGTCAACTCCGACCTTTCGTTAATCTTAACTCGTATGTTAAATCCTCTATCTGCCCCCTGATGTATTCGGCTTCCTCATATTGGCCACAACTCACGAGGTAATCTCTCTCCTGTTCCAGGGCCATAATTTCCTCTCGCAGAATATCCCTGTCATTTGCTCTCTCGTCAAACATATAAAAGTCATACACATTGTTCTCGCAGGTGATTTGCAAACTCCCCTTTTTCAGTATCTGCCTTGCTTTATAGTCCCAGAAGTAAAGGGTATCCTCTTTCAAAGCCGGCCAGCCGCCCTCTGACGATATAACCAGCAACTGCCCGTCTCTATACACTTTCAAAGGGGCCTGGCTGTTGCGGTAAAAATACAACCTGCTGGCCCGGTTGTTTTCGTCTGTTTCCAGACACATAAACGCCACTATCCCCTTGGCTCTCATTCTTTTTTGCTTGCCGTTTATCCACAGGCAGAAATCCCAAGCCAACGCCTCGCTGTCGTTAAAGGCCTCCTGCTCCTGGCTCTCGTAAGCGATATTTTTTGCCTTGTGTTCCTTTGCCAGTTCCTCTGCGTTCTGTATAATGCCGTTGTGTATAAAGTAGTAGTGTTTCCCGTCTAACTGGATTATAAACGGGTGCGCGCTTTTTAGGGTGTTCGGGGTTGAGGTGGGGTTTCTGTGGTGAAAGAGTATTTCGCTGTATGGGTTCTCGTTCAAAAAACCCATTATGTTCTTTTCCTGCGTGGCTCTGTATGCGTGTATTTTCTTTTCGTTCATACCCACAAAGCCAAAGCCCTCTTTTCCCCTGTCCTTCTGGTTCTGGTAGAGGATCTTTACCAAACTATTCACTGGCTCTTTTCCAGTTATGTTTTTTGCGTATATTATGCCGCACATAGATTATTAAACTTGATATAGCGGTCAAGGAAGTATGCTTTCTGGGCCTCGTCAAGGTTCAGCATTCGGCTTAAATACTTAAACTTGGCTAATATGGTTGGCTGTTCTATCAGTTCCAGCACTTCTCTTTTATCGTATTGGTAGCGCACATAGAGCAGTATGGCTTTTAGCAGGTTGGCCCAGGCGATTATCTTTTCCGGGGCTATCGTCCCCGCGTGGTATCTAAACTCAATGGTGTTGCGGTAAAAAAGCGAATGCAGGTTAAAGCCGAAGTACCGGCAGTCGTTCCACTTGCACTTTTTGTATATCTCAACCGCGTATTTAGTCGTCTTGCCGTTTCCTTTGGAATAAAAGAGCTCATCTATCCGGCCCGGTTCAGTTCTCACAATTTCAGCCACTTTGAAAGCAGACACCAGGGGCTTGCAGAAGTTATTATTTTGTCGGCTCTTGGGGTTCACAGCGTATAATACCGGCTCGCAGGCGTAAGCCATCAACAGCAGGTTTTTAATGGTCTTTTTTCTGCTTGGAAACTCAATGTGTATATGCAGGCCACAGCGCCTTGAAACTCCGAAGCCGTGCTTATGCAGTGCCAGACACGCTTGCCTTATCAGTTTTTCAGTGTTGCCCCTGTTAGAGGCCGGCACCTGTACCTCTATCCCCTCCTCCAAACTGCCGTCCTTATCCACACCAAAGCCCTTTGGCGTCAGTTCATCGTAGACATCAAAATAGTCCCCGTCCTCCGCCTCAATTTCCACGCCCACCGGCAGGTCCCGCCGGCTCTTGCAGTAGTAGCGTTTATCATCCGGCAGTTGTTGCGGCGCGTTATCGTCCTCGTTCTCGCAACAATACTCGCAGTAGTCCCCTACCCTGTATTCGTTGTAATAAACCCTATCGCATCTATCGCAGTAAAAATAGTTTTCGTCATAGCACCTGTCGCAGATAATACAATCATCGTTAGTGTAAGTCGCATCGTCCCTGTATATCCTCTCCCCGCAGTCGGCGCAGGTTGTCGTGTCTTTATCAAGGCAGTCCTCGCACCACATCTCATCGTCAAAGAGCGTCAGTGCGTTTTTCGCAAAGGGTTTTTTGCACCCACAGCATTTTAATTTCTCCATAATCATTGAGCGAAGCGGAATGGCTTTTCCAGCAGGCGGTTGAAGGATCTCTTGACTTGCAAATATGGTGAGGTATGATGGAGTTAATCCGCCAGGTCAAACTACAAGCATGTCCTGGCGGTTTTTGGTTATAAAAAAGACCATCCATTATGGATGGTCTTTCGTGGCTGACTTATAACCCAAAATATGTATTGCAGAATAATCTCAAGGGGTGGAATTCAGCTTCTCCATCGTAAATATCGTAATCGGCTTAATACCCATATACGGACATGAGATGCTCTTTTATATTTTTCTTTGCCGTGGTGCATCAGCATACGAGCAAAAGTAGTCTTTAGGGAGCTGGGATATACCTTCCCGAGAATATGCCCAAAAACCCAAGCACGATGAATTTATCTTTGATATTTTGGCAAATCTCTACCACAATGCGGACACACAGAAGCATCTTTCCTCATCCCCCATTCTTTACAGAAGGGACAACGTTTATAACGTCTAAAAAGCCAAATAAAGAATGTGATAATGGCTATTCCGGGCAACAAAAGTATTGTCAATATACATCCCATGTAAGTTCCCTCCAATCACGTCATTACAGCATAAGCTGCCCCTGGTAGATATTATGCTACCTCTTCTATAAACTCTCAACACGAGCATACCACCAAACCCTCACTGTCAGATCAATAAAAATCATCGCTTTTTTATGATTTCAAATGCTTTGTTGCCTCCACCGGGTGTCTCATGCTTTCCGGTGTCATTTCCAAAACATCCACCTGCGGCTCAACTAAGCCCAATGTCTCTGCTTCTTTCAGAAACTCAGCCCTTCTTTCCTCAATCATCTGGTCAACCTGCGGGGCTGGCAAAGCGCAATTCTGGAGCACCTTCTCCTTGAAAGCCGCGATGTCTTTCTGTCTCACCAGAATCTCGTCAACATAAGGAGTGATGATGGGCTGTGGTCGCTGTGTTCCTATCTTGATTTGCGCCCTTCGCCCTGGCTGAGTTTGTAGCCAGGCGATGAACTTCTCTTTGAAATCATCCACTGAAAAATATGTCCTACTGGATACCTCCTTGAATGGCTCAAATTCATAGAAAGGCACTACTGTCTCGCTGTAAGCCGTTCCCCTACTACTGCCCCTGAAGGAACTCTGGCTGTTGCTGTAGCTTTCCGCCAAGCCGCTTCCCTCTGAAAAGTTATATATCCCTGTAATCGGTATTCCCAACGCCCCCATTATTGAGCCTGCCTGGGCGCTATATGAAAGACTCTCGCGCTCCATTGACGTTGAGCTTGAACCTGATGAACTTCCCTCGCCTTCGCTTTCGCTCTCTGTCTCTGTTCTGCCTTTTATGGTTCTGGTGGTTTCAACAGGCCAGAACTTGGTCTGGGAGATTTCATCCTTCACTTTATCCGTCCTGAACATCCCCGCGAACATTTCCCGGCATAAAACCTCTGCATCCTCATGACTTATGGCGAAGGAAACCCGGATGCCTGGCTCTGATAGCACAGCCTTTAGCACCCTTTGCACGGTCCTGCCCTCTTGCTTGAGTTGTTCCAATTCTTGGTGAGCCAGCACAAACCTGACGTTAAATTTCCTTAGTTGTTGCAAGGCAGTGGCTATATCATCTGATACAAACAGCCCAAATTCATCAAGATACACATAAAAGGGCTCACGCCGGTATTCCCGGATATTAGCCCTTGAAAGCCCTGCCTGTATTATCTTATCCAGAATGGCGATGCCCAAAATCTGCTGTTCCTCTTTGGATATTTTAAGTGCTGAAAGATTACAGAGGATTATTTTGCCCTTATCCATCGCCTCCCTGAAATCTATGGTTGACTTGATCTGCCCGAAGATTCTTCGCATATTAGGGTTTATGGTGAATTTGTTGGCTCTGTTGAAAATTGCCCCGGAGTAGGACTCTTTTGTGGATTTAGTCAGCGTCTCAAAGTAGTCCCATTCCTCAATCACTTCCCGGTTTTCAACCCTTTGGATCAAAATTTGCCTGATGTATTCATAGCGCATAAAGGGGTTAAGCTCGGTAACAGTCAGCCGGCCCTCAACCAGCGCGGTCAAAGCGTCCCTCTCCCATCTCTGAAGTTGTGGCATCGTCTCTATCTGCTCTCCACCGAATACTTTGGCTATGCCTTTCATCACCTCTGACGTATGTGAGCTTGCTGTCCTTATTGCTGGGTCAAATTCAAGATAATTCAGCCCGAAAGCCCAGTCATCCTCGTTGGGGTCAATGATTACCACGTCTTTAGCTGGGATCCTCTGTCTTACACAGTAGTTCAGAATTGCCTCATAAAGGTCGCCGTGTGGGTCAACCAGAATAAGCCCCTGCCTGTTCCTTATATCCTGCTCTATCATATGTTCCAGAAACTTGCTCTTTCCTTTACCGCTGGTGCCTATCACGTGCATGTGGACAGCCCGGTCTTTGTCAGTAATCAATACATCCTTGCCAGTCAGATTATTTTCGCCTACGAGCATTCCTATCACTCCCCTCCCAAAATCTCATTTCGGTTAATCGCCTGTCCAAATTCCCAATTCTTTCCTCCGCCCTCGCAGGATCATTTATATATTTCTCACGGATTTGCTGTACTTTCATATCAAACCATTCCTCTTTGGCGTCAACCTGTTCCGCCTCTTTTAGCCAATCATCTACTTCATCTGGTTTGTCATCCTTTTGTAATGCCTCTATTTCCGCCATAGCCTTTAACTTACGAGCCATCGCTTCAAACTCCCTGGCTTCTTGTTCTTTCTGCTCAACGGAATAACCACCAGACGCAAGTTTTTGTCTGTTAAGTGCCTCTATTTTGCGAGTTTCCAACTCTGTCTTTGTTATCTCTTGCTCATCTTCAAGGTTTTCATAATTAAACTTTGCTGATTTTGCTTCATGAGCTGAAATATAATAAGTAAGTAGCCAAAAGTCTTGGGCACTTTTTAAAGGCAACCTAGGTAAAAGCAAATTTGTCATACTTGTCATGACAGGAACATGATAATCATAGTATTTATCATATTTCGGACTATGACAGAATAACGAATTCCATAATATCCTAATTATGGAACGCTAAAAGAAAAATGGAAAAAACTTTTGGATATCTACTTAATTCTTTATTTCATCAAAAACCCTTTTTTGAACTTTTGTAGTTTTGTCAGTCTGCCTTAATTTGCGCCTAACGGCCAAATGTTCTAAAAACGTTCTTGGCTGTCTCTGCACTGCCATAGGCAAATCCGGCTCAGGCTCAGAGGAAATATTTTCCTTAGCTTTTTTTTCTTCTGAATCCTTATCAAAGCTATCTTTTATCATATTTACTGCCTCCGTTTCAAATAATGTGAGCTTCCTATATTTTATTATTGCCGTTAAATAAACAAATGGAAAAATAACGCAATACCATAAAAAGTTAATGAAGATGAATCGCCAATAGAAGGCATAAAAAGGAGTAGCTATTATATAAAAGGGAAAAAACCTTATATAAACCCGATTAAAACCTTCTATCCCAAAAATCTTGCAAATGGGCCACCCTATCCCATAATAGCCTATAAGGCTTCCTATAATAGCGCCAGCATAAAAAAATATCAAGGAAATTAGCAAGAATAAATCATACAAAATGGTAAGTATTAAAGGTATAGCAAATAAGAAAAATAAAATGAAACATGCAATATGAAAAAAAATATTCCGTAAAACAGAATGAACAGCAATTTTCTTAAAGAATTCTTCATTCTTATGAGAAATGGAGGCGCAAAAATCCAAAAAATCATCGGCACTAACAATTTTTGCACCGCATGCAAAAATATTCACCATACCTAATGGAGTGCATGCCTTTACAAAAGCATCATCAGGTTTTATAGAAAAAAAGAAAATAATTTCCAATACAAACAAAAGAATACAGCAAAACAGAAAACTTAATTTTTTGTCTGATATAATAATAAAAAAATTCACTTTAGCCAATAGCATAAGCTTTGCTTCGTTCCCTCTATCTCCAAGTATTAACAGCATTCCTAATGTTTTTCTTTTTAGAAATTACCCTCATTCGGCCAATCTATGCTGATTATTATCATTAGGAACTGCCCAAATATTGTGCAAAATGTTCTCTGGATTATCTAAACCATAATTCTCAATACAAGTGAACCAAAACATATAGCCATGATTTACTTGTTTGTAGCTTTCTCTTGTTACTTTGTATAGATTCTCCATCCTCCTCCTTGTTTTGGTTATAGTCAAAACTCGGAATCCGTGGATCCCAAACTTTTTCTCATCGCCTTTTCTGTTATGCCACAGATTATATGCCCTCATTTTACTCAAGAATCTGGCATTGGTCATTGTACTTCTGTCAGCTTCCAAAAAGAAATACATCTTTCCGCCTTTGTCCTGTATACAAAAATAGCCATCTGGCACAATGGATAGCTTCTTCTGTTTGTTCCCACCATCAGTGACGATAATGTAATCCCTGAGTTCCTGTGGGTTTTCCCTTTGCCAGAAGACAAATTTTGCTTCAGGCGTATTCCTTAATGCCAGAGTGAGGCAAGCCCTGAAATTGGAGATCATCAGCGTGTGCTGAATGTATTGCTGGCTGACTTCTTTGTTCTTCTCCTTCCAGATAATATTGCCCCTATCTATGCCGAACTTTTCGGTTAATAAGTCTGCTCCCCTATCCCCTAGTCCATAGACCATGTTTTTATGCCCCATTAACGGGTTGGAGAATATTATCTGGCTTATCGGTCGGTCCAGATAGCCGTGATGAAAGAGCTTCTGAAGTCGCCTTAATATGACCTGATCCGAGCCATTGACTAATGCTTGCACTTGGCCTGAGTCCATAAAGCGATAGTCGTGAACCAGCTTGATTATCTCAGCATCCCTATCGCTGACCCTAATGCCACCTAATGCCTCTGGCTGTCTTTTATATCGTGGTGCTTTTGACAATGTTATAAAACTCTCCCATATTTTATCAAAAGTTTTGCTATTCTGCTATGATTATTTAAGTGATATTTTTCTGCGGGGCGTCGGGCGCCGATTTCTTCCAAGAAGACATGCCCATTGGCAATGGCTGATTGGTTTGAGAAATCGCGCTCCCGACTAAAACCTTCTGGTGAAGGCTTAAGCCGAACCCGTAGCCGCCACCGTAGCAGACGCCATGAAGCATCTTCACCCAGACTGCCAGAAGATGTGATAGAGGCGGCGTTGCGAAGGGGGCGGAGAAGGGTTTAATCGAGAGAAGCTGAAGGCTTCGACCGACGACCCGCAGAAAAATTGTCTTGCTGTGAAGCACGGTAAATAAATGATTTATATTATTTTCTAATAGCGCGATTTAAAATTTTGTATATACAAACTGGGTTATATATGATTTTGTATAGGTTAATTAACAGCTTTTAGGTGTTTTTGACAAAAATAATTACGCTCAGAAGCTATTTCATCTTCAGTTTTAGTATCTCATTCTCATAAATTCCAATGAGCATTTCAGTTATAAATTCCTTTTTGATACCCTCGGTACTATTAATTTTTTCCAACGCCTTTTCCCTTAGCCTTGCCCTGGCTTCAGGGCTTAGGGTTGCTTTGTAGGCATCTATTTCTTGTTTCTCCTGTTCTGCTTTATCTCTTTCTTCCTGCTCTAATTGAGCTAATCTTTCCTGTTCCAATTTCTCTGCTTCACGTTCTTTTTGTTTTTCAACTTCAAAATATCCCTTCGGGGCGCTCCAGTTGTCATTGATAGAATCATACAAGATTGCCGATTCATTAATCTGCTTGCCCTGAGCTTGGTATTCCTTTATACGAAAAGGCAGGTATTTTATTTGGGTATTGATAATCTCAAGGCCTACTTCTAATACAAGTTTTCCCGCTTGTTTTTCTGTTAGCCCTAACCCAATTAACCGTGAAAGCAATTTAGGAATATCTTGTTCAGATTCTTCAGACCCAACTGAACCTTCATCCAATATTGGAAATTGTAATTGAGTATAGAGTGTTTTATCTTCCAGCTTCTTGGAAAAGGGTTTTTTGTGACATACCAATTTATAGTCCTTGCCGTCTGCTGTTTTTACAACTTCAATTTTAGAAAGTATGCCGGTAGAGAGTTCTTTGCCGCATATTTCATTCAAGACAGGCTCAAGTTTTTGCTTTCTATCCGCCGGGTATCTTATCTGCTTTTGGCTCAAGTCCAGATAATCGAATAATTTTTCCAAACCGATTTCGTATTTCTCCTTAAAGGCTAATTGCCGATCGAGGTATGTATAAAGCAATATGGCTATGTCCCTGTGTTTTTTAAATCCTATAATTATATCAAGCCTTAGGGGATGGCTATAATTATTAACCAAGCTCACAAGAATGTTGTCATGAAACCTGAACTCACCATATCCTCTAACTATCTGCCCCTTTCCCTTAGTACTATATTTTCTTTCATAAATATCTAAGTAGCTAAAAATTTGGAACGGTTTTAAAGAACTAAAACTCTCTCCATCTGAAGAATAAAAGGAATCAATGAAAGAGAGGGGTATCTGGCTTAGGTGTATAAGCCAATGTTTTATTCTTTCATAATTAGTCCCGGAATTAGCTAAATCTAATCTTTTGAGAATTTTTAATATAGCAAAGTGAACAGAACCATTAACAGGTCTGCCTGCTTTTTCCCATAGATCAAGCAGGGCAAGGTATAATTTGAAGTGGTTTGCGGTCAAAACTCCTGTCTCAATGCCATCAATGGTTTTGCCAATAATTACCCTTCGTTC
>Ga0194110_10009600_pt1 | contig 10874 bp, 13 predicted proteins | sample TA2Kig1200mmetaG_FD_146192 | JGI IMG/M metagenome (GOLD analysis project Ga0194110, IMG submission 146192) | Freshwater microbial communities from Lake Tanganyika, Tanzania - TA2015032 Kigoma Deep Cast 1200m | ecosystem: Environmental > Aquatic > Freshwater > Lake | place: Tanzania: Lake... | reverse complement strand
ACTGCTCGCCGACCTGGGGGTGGACAGCCAGCCCAGCGACATGAGCTTCGCCGTGAGCTGCGGACGCAGCGGCCTCGAGTACAACGGCAGTTCCCTCAACGCCCTGTTCGCCCAGCGCGAGAACCTGGTCAAACCCGGCTTCTGGCGCATGCTCCAGGACATCCTGCGCTTCAACCGGGAGGCGCCGGAACTGCTGCGCCGGCCCGACGATGGCGAGAGTCTGGGCGAGTTCCTGGCGCGCGGCGGCTACGGCGAGCGCTTCCGCGACTACTACATCCTGCCCATGGGCGCCGCCATCTGGTCCACCGATCCGGCCCGCATGCTGGCCTTCCCCGCCCGCTTCTTCATCCGCTTCTTCGCCAACCACGGCCTGCTGTCGCTGGACGACCGGCCCCTGTGGCGGGTGATCCGCGGCGGCTCGCGCGCCTATGTGGAGCGCCTGGTGGCGCCGTTCCGCGAGCGCGTGCGCCTGGCCACGCCGGTGCGGCGCCTGGTGCGCCGGCCGGATCAGGTGACCGTATACACGGACGCCGGCGCCGAACGCTTCGACGCGGTGTTCCTGGCCTGCCACAGCGACCAGGCCCTGGCCCTGCTGGACGCCCCCTCGCCGCAGGAGGCCGAGGTGCTGCGCGCCATTCCCTACCAGGCCAACGAGGCGGTGCTGCACACCGACACCCGCCTGCTGCCGAGGAAGCGCCTGGCCTGGGCGGCCTGGAACTACCGCATGCCCGACGGCCCCGGCGGGCGCGTCAGCCTCACCTACAACATGAACATCCTGCAAAGTCTGGACGCGGAGGACACCTTCTGCGTCAGCCTCAACCCCGGCGAGCGCATCGATCCGCGGCGGGTGATCGCGCGCATGACCTACCACCACCCGATGTTCACCCGTGAGGGGGTGGCCGCCCAGGCCCGCCATCGGGAGATCGACGGCACCCTGCGCACCTACTACTGCGGCGCCTGGTGGGCCAACGGTTTCCACGAGGACGGCGTGGTCAGCGCCCTCGACGCCCTGCGCCATTTCGAAGCGGATCTCGGCCATGCAAAGCTGCCTCTACGCCGGCTGGGTTAGGCACCGGCGCCTGGCGCCGCGGCCGCATGCCTTCCGCTACGGCTTGTGCATGCTGTGGCTGGACCTGGACGAGCTCGACCGGGTGTTCGCCGGTCGCTGGCTGTGGTCCGCACGGCGGCCCAACCTGGCCTGGTGGCGGCGCGCCGATCACCTGGGCGACGCCGCCACACCGCTTGCCGAGGCGGTGCGCGACGCGGTGGCGCGGCAGAGCGGCAGCCGCCCGCGCGGTCCCGTGCGCCTGCTCACCCACCCGCGCTACTTCGGCTTCGGCTTCAATCCCATCAGCCTGTTCTATTGCTACGCCGAGGACGGCGTCACTTTGGAAGCGGTGCTGGCCGAGGTCACCAACACCCCCTGGCGCGAGCGCCACGCCTATGTGCTGCCCATGCGGCGCAACCAGGGCACGCCGGAGAAGCCGGCCTTCCGCTGCGCCAAGGCCATGCACGTGTCGCCTTTCCTGCCCATGGAGCTGGAATACGACTGGCGCCTTACCTTGCCCGGTGACAGCCTGCTGCTGCACCTGGAAGACCTGGAACGCGGCGTCAAGGTGTTCGACGCCACCCTCAACCTGCGCCGCCGGCCGCTCACCAGCCTCAATCTGGCCTGGGCGCTGGCGCGTTTTCCCTTCATGACCGCACAGGTGGTGTTCGGCATCTACTGGCAGGCCCTGCGCCTGTGGCTGAAAGGCGCGCCGCTGTTCGACCACCCGCCGGCGGCCGGCAAACCCCGGGAGACTTCCGCATGAACGACCGCGTTCTCACCCATCCCCAACTGGCCTCGGAGCCTGGGTATTTTTCGAAATCGGCAGCCAAAGTGGCCGTCATTCCCGCGCATGCGGGAATCCAGTTCGTAGGTCAAATCGCCTCTACAAACAACTCGATGCACAGTCTGGATTCCCGCCGCAGCCTGCCCCCGAATGGGGTAGTCGGGGGCGGGAATGACGGTGTGACGGGGCGCGGACAGGATGTTCACCACCTATCACCCGCCACATCTCCGCTCGCCGCCCTGGCCCGGCGCATCGTCCTGGGACGGCTGCGCGGCCTCACCCAGGGTTCCCTGCTGATCGAGGAGGTCGGCGCGGTCCACCACTTCGGCGCCGGCCTGCCCGAGGCGCGGGTGAGCGTGATGAATCCTGATTTCTGGCCACGCGTGGCCTTCGGCGGCAGCGTCGGCGCCGGCGAGTCCTACATGGCCGGCGACTGGCACAGCGACGACCTCAGCGGCCTGCTGCGCCTGCTGCTGCGCAACCGGGAGGTGGTGGATGGCATGGAGACCGGCCTGGCACGACTGTCGGCGCCGCTGCGTTGGCTTGCCCACCGCCGCAACCGCAACACCCGCGCCGGCAGCCGGCGCAACATCGCCGCCCACTACGACCTGGGCAACGACTTCTACCGGCTCTGGCTGGACGAGACCCTGATGTATTCCAGCGCCGTGTTCGAACGGCCGGAGATGACGCTGGCCGAGGCCTCCACCGCCAAGCTGGAACGCATCTGCCGCAAGCTCGGCCTCGGCCCGCATCACCACGTGCTGGAAATCGGCACCGGCTGGGGCGGCTTCGCCCTGCACGCGGCCGGCCGCCATGGTTGCCGGGTGACCACCGCCACCCTGTCGCGGCAACAATACGAACTGGCACGAGAACGGGTGGCGGCGGCGGGGCTGACGGACCGGGTCGAGGTGCTGCTCACCGACTACCGGGATCTGACGGGACGCTTCGACCATCTGGTGTCCATCGAGATGGTGGAGGCGGTGGGCGCCGCCAACCTGGACACCTACTTCCGCCAGTGCGCCCGCCTGCTCAAGCCCGATGGCGCCATGCTGCTGCAGGCCATCACCATCGCCGACCAGCGCTACCAGGCGGCCCTTGGCGAGGTGGACTTCATCCAGAAGCACATCTTTCCGGGCGGCTTCCTGCCCAGCGTCACCGCACTGGCCTCCAGTCTGACGCGGGCCAGCGACCTGCGCGCCGTGCATCTCGAAGACATCGGCCCGCACTACGGCGAGACCCTGGCGCGCTGGCGCGAGAACTTCCTGGGCGCCGTCGACGCCGTGCGCGCTCTGGGCTACCCGGAATCCTTCGTGCGCATGTGGCTGTTCTATTTCGCCTACTGCGAGGCGGGCTTCCGCGAACGCGACCTGGGCACGGTGCAAATGCTGTTGGCCAAGCCGGGCTGGCGCGGGGCGCCGGTGCTGGGTCGGCTACCCGACGTCGCCGGATGTTGAGTGATGCCCTATGTCCCTTTCTTATCCTGTTCGCCCTGTGCGGGAGTGGCTCGGTGATGGCCGCCGCCCAGCTGGTCCTCGACGACCGCCGCGATCCTGGTCTGTGCGCCGCCAACGGCGCCTGCTGGCGCGCGGTCACCGACACGGTGATGGGCGGTGTCTCCGGTGGCCGCCTGCGTCCCGACCAGGTGGACGGCCGGCCGTGCCTGCGCCTGACCGGTGAAGTCAGCCTGGAGAACGACGGCGGATTCGTCCAGGCCAGCCTGGACCTGGACCGGCACGGCCCCCTGGATGCCAGCGGCCATGCCGGCGTGGAGCTTGAGGTGTACGGCAACGGCGAAACCTACAACCTGCATCTGCGCACCGCCGATACCCGCATCGTCTGGCAGTCCTATCGGGCGTCCTTCCCGGCGCCGACCGCCTGGCGGACGCTGCGCCTGCCCTTCGCCGCCTTCCAGCCCCACCGCATCGAGCGTCCCCTGGACCTGAGCACCCTGCGCCGCCTGGGCCTGGTCGCAATCGGCCGGGAGATGCAGGTGTATCTCTGCCTGGCCCGTCTGTCCCTCTATCCCTGAAAGGAAGCGCCATGATCACCTGCACCCGCGATCCCATCACCCTGAACGACGTCACCAACTTGGCCGAAGCCCCCTTCGTCATCGAGGGGCAGGGGTCCGGGCGCATGAAGATCTACTTCGAGTCGGAGGCCAACCGCCGGGAATACCTGGAAACGGAGACCCACGGCGGCGTCCGCTCCCCCGGCCTGCGCGCGATCTTCGACGCCATGGCGGACAACCCGAATACCGGCAGCATCAATTGAGGCCCGCCGCCGTGTCGCCCCGGCATCTGCTCATCGTCGCCCACGGCAGCCGCCGCGCGGCCTCCAACGATGAAGTGCGGCAACTGGCCGGGCGCGTGCGCGAGCTGCGCTCGCCCGGCATCGATCACGTGGAAACCGCCTTTCTCGAACTCGCCGAGCCGGACATCTCCGCCGGACTGGCCCGCTGTGTGGCCCTGGGCGCGCGCGAGATCGTGCTGTTCCCCTATTTCCTCGCCGCCGGCACCCATGTGGTGGAGGACATCCCCGAGGTGGTGGCGGCCTTCCGCGCCGGCCATCCGCACGTGGCGGTGCGTGTCACCGGACACCTGGGCGCCGCCGAGGTCCTGCCGCGCGCCATCCTGGAGGTGGCGGCCAGCTTGAAAGCCGCCTAAGACAATTCCATGAAGGCATCCGACCCACTGCCCGCCTTGGGCGGACGGGTGCACGATCTGCTCAAGTCTCATGCGCTGGACTTGAACCGAGAGCCAGCCTGAGCGGGGTTCAACCCAGCAGAGCCTCGATGTCGCGGGCCAGTTCGGCCGGTGCGGTGGTTGGGGCGTAGCGGCGCGTCACCCTGCCCTGGCGGTCGGCCAGGAACTTGGTGAAGTTCCACTTGATGGCTTCGCTGCCCAGCAGGCCGGGCGCGGCATGCGTGAGGAACCGGTAAAGGGGATGGGCGTCGGCTCCGTTCACCAGGATCTTCGCGGACAGGGGAAAGCTGACGCCGTAACGGCTGGTGCAGAAATCGCGGATGCGGGCCGCGTCGCCGGGTTCCTGGTGGCCGAACTGGTCGCAGGGGCAGCCCAGCACCACCAGGCCGCGCTCACGGTAATCGCGCCAGAGGGTTTCCAGGCCCGCGTATTGTGGGGTGAAGCCGCATTCGCTGGCGGTGTTCACCACCAGCAGCACCCGCCCGGCGTAGTCCGCCAGTTTCAGCGTGCCGCCGTCCAGGGTGGGCAGGGTGAAGTCGTGCAGCGATGTGCTCATGTGGGGCCTGCGAAGCTGGGATATCGGTATGCGTAGACCCTTGCCGTAAAGGTCAAGACGACCAGCCCCGCCCGCCCCGGAGGAGCGGGCGGGGCGGCAGGAACTCAATATTGATCGGCCATCCATTCGTCCAGCGGCACGCAGGCGCGCTCGTTGGGCTTGGTGCTACCACCCAGCATGGGGGTCAGGCAGATGTATTCCACGCCGTCCTCGGCCACCAGGTTGCTGACGGGCAGCCTGCCCACGGTCTCGAAGCCGCGGGTTTCCATGAGGATGAAATCGAACTGGTCGCCGACGGTGACCTCCAGTCGGCCGCCGTTGCCTTCCCCGTACTTGGCCCACCAGGATTGGGGATCGATGCCGTCGTAGCTGGGCGATACCGAATCGGTGCCATGCTGGTGCCAAGCCATGATGGTGGGGTTCTGCATCTGGCTGTCGCAGGCGGCGGACTTGGCCATTGCGCTGGCCATGGAAAAAGTCAGATTGTGGTCGGGGTAGTCAACGCGAAGGGTCTGCATGGTCTTCTCCTTGAGTGTGAGAGGTTGCGGAGGACAGCGTGTGTCACCCCGTACTTATTTGTCTAGGACAAATAAAAAATAGTTCAAGGAAAATTTGGATAATTTATCAAATGTCCAGGACAGAAATGGATTAAACATGCCCAGGAGGCAAGCCTAAGCAGGCCGGGCATCGCAGGTTGGCCGAGACGGCCGGGGACTCAGGCGTCTGCTTCCGTCATCAGCGAAAGGAACAGATTCAGCGCCCGCTGCGTCCCGCAGGGCGCGGTGTCGCGCAGCCGGCGCAGGCGCTCGGCGGCATGCGTACCGGCGTCGCCCGCCACGCAGGGGCCGTAGCCCATGCTCCAGTCGGCGAACTGCCTGCGCTGCAGCGGTTCCCGGAACAGCAGGCGCATATCCGCGTGGCGGGGATCGTTGCCCAAGCGCGCCAGCAGTTCGTCGAGCGCGGTACCTGGTCCCTCCAGAATCTGGAAGAACAGACCGCCGTGGCATTGCAGGTGGCCGCTGATGTCGCGGCTTGCATTGTTTCGCCTGGATTGTTCGAGGATGCGCTCGATGTCGGCCTGCCCGATGCCTGGAGCGGCCACGCTGATATAGGCGAGATGCTGGAGGGGCATGGCTGGAGGCCGGAGATGCGCGAGGGCGGCAAGCTTGCGGCAACTTCCACGGCCCGGCAAGCACGGGCATGCCACCATGTGCCCGCGTCCATTCGGGAACCATGGCGCCCCCGCCGCGACAAACACAGGGTTCGGCAGCGAGCCGAAATCACCGAAGGAGACTGACCATGTCATTGCACAAGCATTTTTCCGCGAGCCGGGTCCTGACAGCCCTGGCCTGCACTGTCGTCCTGTCCGCTCCCGCCGCCGCCGATCACTGGCGCGGCCATCCCGGCATGGGCAATTACGGCCACTGCCCGCAGTACCACGGCATGGACAACTGCCCGCACAAACCCGCCGGGCCGATGATGCAACGCATGTCCGGCAAGATGCTGGGCGTGCAGATCAGCGATCTGCCCAACGCCATGCTGGACGCGGGCGAGGTGGGCTATGGCGTCAACGTGGAGAAGGTAAAGCCCGACAGCGCGGCTGCCAGCGCCGGCATCCAGGCCGGCGACCAGATCGTCGAATTCGCCGGCAAGCCGGTGCTCTCGGCGGAACGCCTGCGCTGGCTGGTGCGCAAATCGGAAGCGGGCAAGGCCCTCGACGTCAAACTCATGCGCGAGGGCAAGCCGGTCGCGGTGAAGGTCACCCTTGCCGAGCCGGTGCCCAAGGAGAAGTGCGAGCCGAAAGGCGCGCCCCGCATCGGCACCTGAGCGCCAGCGAACTCCGGGACCGAGGTCCCGGAGGCGTGGCCGGCATCAGTCCGGCAAGTCCTAGCGAAGGCTCAGACGCAGCCCGTCGGCTGGGGCAGACCACCGTACTTGGTGATCATCTTCATGGGGCCCCGGGGGAAGAGGTCGTACAGCTTTTGCGCCTTGCGGTCCATGCCGTGCAGCTTGGCGAAATCGCGGATGGGCGGCACGGTCTGGGTTTCGCCGAACACCTCCCGAGCCGACAGGATGTACTTCACATGTTCATCCGTGAGTTCGAAGTTGTCGTCCAGGCGAGCCAGTTCGTACATGATTTCCTCCGTCCAGATGGAGGGGTCTACCAGATAACCGTTGCCGGTAAGTTCGAGTTCCATGGGGAATCCTGTTGCGTTGAGAATGGTTCAAAGTATACCGGGACTGCCACGCAAACCCCCGCTAAACCCCATGAACAGTAAGGGTCCTGAAGACCCACAACCGGGGCTTGATGACCCGCAGTTCCCATCCTTGTGCATAGTCCCGCGCCGACCGGTTCGATGCCTTTCAGCCTGTCGACGCGCGTTGAATTCTGACCACTGGTGCGCGTTGAATTTTGACCAGGGTCTGAAGCCGGCCTTTTAAAGGCTGGTTGTGGATAAGTGTAGCGGACTGGATGGAGCCGGTCCTCTGCATTGTGGTGTTGCCCTTGGATTCCTGGGCTTACACATTCTGGACCGCCGCGCAGGGCGAAGCCCGAAGCGGCGCTCCCCGGAGTGCTCAGAGCGGATTGCCTTCCCCCTCCCCGGATTCCGGCCTCTTGCCCCGTTTGGCCCGCTCGCGCGACTGGATGCGAGACTTGGCCGTGGCGCTGCTGTGGCGGAAGCGGAAGGACTCGTTGCCGGTTTCCACGATATGGCAGTGATGGGTCAGACGATCCAGCAATGCGGTGGTCATCTTCACGTCGCCAAAGACGTTGCCCCACTCGCCGAAGGTCAGGTTGGTGGTGATCATCACGCTGGTGTGCTCGTAGAGCTTTGACAGCAGGTGGAACAGCAAGGCCCCACCCGCCTGGCTGAAGGGCAGATAGCCCAATTCATCCAGGATCACCAGATCCACATGCATCAGGCTGTAAGCCAGCTTGCCCGCCCGACCCGCCGCCTTCTCCTGCTCCAGGGCATTGACCAGGTCCACGGTCGAGAAGAAGCGCACCCGCCGGCCATGGCCGGTGATGCCGGACACGCCCAGGGCCGTGGCCAGATGGGTCTTGCCGGTCCCGGTGCCACCGATGAACACCACGTTGTGCGCCACCTCGGTGAAGGCCAGGTCGGCGAGTTCCGTGATGAGACGGCGGTCGACCTTGGCTTGCTCGAAGTCGAAGCCGGCGAGATCCCGGTGCACCGGGAAACGGGCCAGTTTCATCTGGTAGTGGATTGAACGCACGGCCCGATCAGTGCCTTCGGCCTCCAGCAAGTGCTCGATCAGCCAGCGCGATGCTTCCACCGCAGTGGGCGTGCCCTGGGCTTGCAGGTCGGCCCAGGCCGCAGACATGCCGTACAGACGTAGCGCTTTGAGTTCGGCGGGGAGGTCACGCATGGGGAGACACCTCGGCACGCAGGCGGTCGTAACGCGCCGTGTCGACTACCGGCGCCTCCTCGATCTGCAGGACGGTCTCGACCGGCAGGGGGCCGGGCGTGGGCTTGAGGCGGGCGAGTACGTTCTCGATGTGCTCAATACTGACGGCGCCGGATTCCAGAACCAGGTCCACCGCTACCAGCACCGCCTCCAGCCCAGCACGGGGAACGGCGGCCAGCACTTGCGCCATGAGTCGGTCACCCCCCTCCCGAGCCAGCAGGAGGCGTTGCAATCGCGCCAGGGGCGCGGGCAGGTCGGCGAACGGGGCACCGTTCCTGAGCGCACCAGGCTTGCGCCCGATCAGCGGGATGTAGTGCTGCCAGTCGTAACGGGTCTGGCCCCGATCGAACAGGCGGACATGACGGGCGGCGACGGCGTCGTGGGCCACCACCTCGACCCGCTCGGGATACAGCCGCACGCTGACCATGTGTCCGGCCAGTTCGCAGGGGACCGAGTAGCGGTTGCGGGCCACATTCACCAGACAGGTGCTGGACACCCGGGCGGGCGTCTCCACATAACCGTCGAAGGCTGCCGGCATGGGCATGAGGCTGGGGTGCTCGTGCTCCAGCATCTCGGCCACGGTCAGGTCGCCATACTCGGGATGTTTCAGTTCGCTCCACAGTTGACGGCAGCGGGCGAGCAACCAGACGTTGAGTTCGGCGAAGCTTCCGAAACGCTGCTGTCCGGCTTCCTGCCAGATGCGGCGCCGGCTGTCCTGGACGTTCTTCTCGACCACGCCCTTCTCCCACCCGCTGGCGACATTGCAGAAGTCGGGGTCGAACAGGTAGTGGGCGCACAGGGCTGCGAAGCGGGCGTTGACGATGCGTCCCTTGCCCTTCTTGACCTTGTCCACGGCGGTCTTCATGTTGTCGTAGATGCCGCGCCTGGGGATGCCGCCCAGAGCGGTGAAGGCGCGGGTGTGGGCGTCGAACAGCATCTCGTGGCCCTGGCTGGGGTAGGCCACCAGCACGAAGGCCCGACTGGCGCACAGCTTCATGTGCGCCACCAGGAGCCGGCGCCAGACGCCGCCGATGACCAGTCCTTCTTCACTCCAGTCGAACTGGAAGGCTTCCCCCTGCGCGAACTTGAGCGGAACGAAGGCACCCTTGACCACCGCTTGGCCGCCCGTTCGCCACTGCCGCACGAATTCCGTGACCCGGCTGTAGCTGCCTGTGAAGCCGGACCGCTGGAGTTCCGCGTAAATGTGCAGTGCGGTGCGGCGATCCCGCTTGGGACGTCGGGCGTCGGCTTCCAGGGCCTGGATCAACTGTGCTTCATACCCGGCCAGCTTCTTGGCTTTCCCGCGCCGCTGGTAGCGAGGTTCCTCCCCGCTCGGCGCTTTGATCCATTTCTTGACCGTGTTGCGCGACAGGCTCGTGCGCCGCGCAATCTCCGACAGGCTCAGCCCGTCGCGTATGTACATCCTGCGTATCTTGCCAAACATGGCCATGGTGATCACCTCTTAAACCCCCGCCCACAAAACAGGCAGGGTAGGTTGAACACCCTGGTCAAAATTCAACGCGCATAACCGCGTTTACATGGTCAATCTTCGGCGCGCATCAACACGTCTGGGTGCACGTGCTGTTCGAGATGGGCTGGCTGGGCCTGATCGGCTTCGTCGGCCTCAGCCTGCTCGCCTTCCGGCGCCTGGCCCGCGCGGCCTGGGGCGGCCACCGCCTGGCCTGGACCTGGCTGGCCTCGCTCGCGGGCCTGCTCACCGTCGGCCTGTTCGACAGCCTGCTCGACGCCCCCCGCCTGGCCACCCTGCTGGTGGCCCTGCTGCTGCTCGGTGCGGGTTATGAGTGGCGCGCGTCCGCGCGTGGCGGCGCGGAGAGGGCGCGACGATCCAGCCAGACCGCAGCCAGCACCGCGATCGCCAGATAGGGCCAGAACGACGCCGCCGCCTTGGCCAGGCCGACCAGATTGAACACGCTGGCGATGGGCCACAGCAGGTAGTCGGCCTGCCATCCGCGCAGCGCCAGGATGGCGACGAGCAGGGCGAGGGCGACGGCGTGGCGCTGCCTGGATACAAGGGGCACCAGCAGGAACCAGAAGGCGAGCAGGAAGGCGGCCAGGCTTTCCAGGGAGAGCACGCCGCCCACCGCGCGCAGTTTCAGCAGCAGGGTGGCGGCCAGCAGTTTCATGGCGAAGCCGGCAACGAACAGCAGCAGCATGGCCGGCACGTAGCGCCCCGGTTTCAGCAGGCAGGCGGCGAAGGCGCCGACGGCGGCCATCTCCAGGAACACCGCGGCGAACCAAGCCAGGTTGAACTGGCCGATGTCCTCCAGGGGCAGGTCGAAGGCACGCAGGTGCAGGCTCAGCCAACCGGCGCCGGGGAAGGGCAGCAGG
>Ga0194110_10009593_pt1 | contig 10878 bp, 10 predicted proteins | sample TA2Kig1200mmetaG_FD_146192 | JGI IMG/M metagenome (GOLD analysis project Ga0194110, IMG submission 146192) | Freshwater microbial communities from Lake Tanganyika, Tanzania - TA2015032 Kigoma Deep Cast 1200m | ecosystem: Environmental > Aquatic > Freshwater > Lake | place: Tanzania: Lake... | reverse complement strand
GCGCTCGCATGGAGCGCGACACTTGCCGTCATTCCTATTTGGAGATTGCTAATTGTTTCAATCCACGCGCTCGCATGGAGCGCGACTATATTTTACACTTATTAATGTGCCGTCTGATTTGTTTCAATCCACGCGCTCGCATGGAGCGCGACTAATGCAGATTACATAACTGCTGGGGCTTTAACTGGTTTCAATCCACGCGCTCGCATGGAGCGCGACCAGGTTATGGAATTTATTCCACGAACGCTTACTTGTTTCAATCCACGCGCTCGCATGGAGCGCGACGGAATGATGGTTTGGCATTTAACAAACACGAAAACGTTTCAATCCACGCGCTCGCATGGAGCGCGACCATATAACGGAGGATATGGAGATAGGTTTACCGTAGTTTCAATCCACGCGCTCGCATGGAGCGCGACTTGCTGTTCTATCATCTCTCTTTGCTTTGCATAGTTTCAATCCACGCGCTCGCATGGAGCGCGACTAAAATATCTTACGAATGCAAGCACACCTATTTGTGTTTCAATCCACGCGCTCGCATGGAGCGCGACCAACGTTCCTTGTCGCCTTCGAGGTACCGATCTGGTTTCAATCCACGCGCTCGCATGGAGCGCGACTTTCTACAGCCGTTTTCATTCCCGGAAACGAAGGTTTCAATCCACGCGCTCGCATGGAGCGCGACTACTTATTTTGGGGCTTCTTCAAGCACTCCTGGTGTTTCAATCCACGCGCTCGCATGGAGCGCGACAGTGACTATGGAAATGTTGGGAGGACAAGTTTTGGTTTCAATCCACGCGCTCGCATGGAGCGCGACTCCATCACTTCTAAGTTACTTTGTAATAAGATTTTATTATATGTAAAATGCTTAGTCTTAGACTTTTTAACAAATGAAAATCTTTCGACGCCTATTATTCCATTTTTATTAAAATTATTAACCGCTAAGCCCCCGGAGATTTTATGTGTGCTTCGGTTAGCGAATTTTCGGAAATCCAACATTCTATATAATAAGTAAGTCGTCAATATTTAACTTTCCTTCTTTACCGTAATGCTCTAACCGCCTTTGCCAGTTAGAACCAAGATAGTAAAATCTTAAGCTGTCCTCTTCTTTTTTATAAAGAGAGAGTAATTCGTTTTTTAAATGTTCCCATTGAGCTGGATCTACCTGGCATTCAAAAACTGAATTCTGAACTCGTAAACCAAAATCCAAGCAAGTTTCAGCAACTTTTCTCAATCTTTTTTTCCCACTTAAAGTTTTTGTACATACATCATAACTCACAACCACTAACATTTTTCAAACTCCAATTTATTTTAGATAGAACGGAGGGTATTCTTCAATATCACCGCGAATGTAGCGTGCTAGCAATTGCGCCTGAATATGAGGCAATAGGCCAATTGTCATTTTTTCATCAAGAAAAGGATGAGTGATTTCTTCTTGCTTCCGTTTTTGATAAGCCGTTAACAATGCTTTGCGTGCTTCATCAGACATTCTCACCTCGCCGGACTCTCTGATTTCAAAATCTTTTTTAGTCACTTGTTTAAGATTTATTAGGTTCAGCATTATTCTATCGCCAAGGTAAGCACGGAATTCCTCCATAACATCTAAGGCAAGACTCGGGCGGCCCGGTCTTAATTGATGAAGGAAGCCTACTTGCGGATCAAGCCCGACAGTTTCTAATGCAGAACGAACATCATTAACTATAATAGCATATAAAAAAGATAGAAGTGCATTAGCCGGGTCAAGCGGTGGTCTTTTAGTTCGCTGTGTAAAAACAAAATCTTCTTGTTGTGAAGTAATTAATGAAGAAAGTACTCCAAAATAAAGTAGCGCACACTCACCTTCATACCCTCTCAACTCTTCAAGCCGTTCACACCTTCCTATGTTTGATAATCTTTGACCCATAGTATCAATTGATGAAAGAATTGCTTGAAGATCTGGTGTGTCGGGATGATTACGTTGATGACGAAGTAGAAGACTTCTATAATTAGAAACCTTGGCAGCAATTATTGGCTTTGCAATTTTGAGTGATAGATATTCATCATCCGATATTGCATACTGTGCTTTACGAAGTAAAACATTTCCATGCTGCGCTCCGTAAACCCGTGCAAGAAATTTTCCGTTTTCGGACAAGTAGCTTATTCCAACATTATTCTCTGCACAATAAGCCATAAGAGGAGGCGTTAATGGTTTGAAGCCAAAGCAAACTATATTTTCGATCGAATGTGTTGGTGCTTGAAAAACTTTTTCACCGTTAACCTCAACAACAAAAGTTTCCCGCTCTTTACGCACGTATGCATCGTCCGATGTAATATAAAGTGTGTTCAAATGTTTTTTCATTGCGAGTATAATCCTTTTATGTAATTGTTCAGTTTACGAATATTCATCGCTTTGGGTTTGCAGATATCGTATAGCGAACAGTTTTTGCATTTGGTGCTGTATGCAGCCAATGGAATTTTTTTTGTTGAAATAATCTCTCTAGCCAATGCTATTATGCACTCTGTTTGAGAACGCAATTCTTTATCAATCTCAATAATATTTCTCCGCCTAATTTTACCATAGAAAAAGACCCCTCTACTTATTTCTGATTTAAGCATTTCTTCAAGACAAAAAACTTGGGCACACAATTGAGCTTTGTCACTAATATCATCTTTTGGTTCGCCCGATTTAAATTCTACCGGCATTATTTCTTGACCGGATTTTAACTCACGAAATTCTACAACATCGCATTTGCCGGTTAATCCATACTTATAAGAATGAATTCGAAGTCCTCTAACTGTTTTTACAATACCGCGAGTTTCGTAAGTATCTGTATCAACTTTTTCATGAAGAATATTGCCGCGTGTCGTAAAAAGATTTTCACGCCATACATCATCAACGTGTATTAATCCACATTGGCGAGGGCAGTACACGTAATGCTGCAGTGCGCTTATCATTATAAAATCATCTTCGGAATACGCGTTGCTCACTTTGACTCATCCTCCAGTCCCTTCTCTAAACTTGTCCCAATGTTTTCTATCGGGAAAGAGAAGATGGGATTTGAATTCTTTGTTTAGTAATTCAAGTGCTTTGTTTAAATTGTTTTCTATCAGTTCGTTTTTAAATCGTACGACTCTTATTCCAAGCGTATTGATGACTTCTGTTCTTAGTGCATCATATTCTTTTTGTCTTTTATGATATCCGCCATCTATTTCTATAACTAACTTTTCTTCATGACAATAAAAGTCAGCTATAAAAAAGGTTTCTTTGCCGAGTAAATCAAAATAAATTGGAAATTGTCTATTGATTTTTTTGCCCATGAATTTTCTGTTACGAACAGCTTCCCAAAATATTTTTTCTGCAGTTGTAGAGTTTTTACGAAGTTCTCTGCAAAGTGCAATAGCTACTGCTCTTAACTTAGGTTTTGAATTTAAACTCATTTCTGTCCGTCTCCATGACTCACCCTAAATCCCTCTCTTAAAAGAGAGGGACTTTTAAAAGCCCTTCTCTCTGGAGAGAAGGGTTTGGGATGAGTAGATATTAAATATTGATTACACAAATCATCCCCTCAATATAAATTCACTGAGTATATTCTGTGCATATGCAACATCGATAACCTTAACTATTTCAGAAAAAATTTCCTCATCGAGAAATAATAAAATCACTTACTTTTTACCTCTATCAATCTGGCGTTTCTGTTTCTCAGATAGCGATTTATAATTTTGGCTTGTTACAACCTTTCTGCCGGATTTCTTTTCCAATTCTTTACGTGCATTACCAGCAACTGTTCCACCTTCAATTGCGGCTCTTTCGTTTTCCGGAAGTCCTTGTGCGTTTTTATTGCGCGCAATTTCTGTTGTCGAAGCTTCACCGAGCATTGTAAAAATTAATTCAAGATCCGTCATGTGGTCACGGAGATTTTCTTGAGGTTTTGTTAATCCTTTGTGCTTTTTATAATCTGCTGGAGTTAAACCAAAAGTTGCTTTGCTTATTTCAGTTGTAAGTATTGCATATTCTTTTCCTTCTTTCACTCCGCGTTTTTTCCATTCGTTGGTAAGTTCATCGCGAACTGCAATACCGCGAACACGTTTTTCGATCCACTCATTGCTGTAACCTTTTGCTTTGTAGATTTCTCTCATCCGTTGTTGAGCAAGTTCAGGATTTTCTATTTCCTCCAATCTTTCGTAGCCTACTTTTGCCAGCCAGCGTTTAAAAGGTTCTGCTTTGGGTGAAGGAATGGATTGGATTAATCTCATAAGAGTCTCTGCATCAGCAACGTCAGTAAGATATTTTTTTCCATCTTCCGATTCCAATTTCAGTTGTCCGATTTTTTCGGACAACTGGTCAAACCCTTCAATAAATAACTTTTTCTTTAAGTCGCTCCAATATTTCCTAGGACGGTGACTTTCAGTTAATACCTCTATTATATCAATAACAGAGAAATACCATTTCTGTTCTTCTTCGTTCCAGACAGAACGAATTTTCTTACTCTCAAAAAATTTTATGTTGGGCATAATTCCTCTTCAAGGTGTTACAATTTGTAACGGATTAAGGATGAGTACAAAGTGTACCCACCCATGTTTTATTCACCATCAATAACATCAACATCTAAACCAGGTAATTCATTTATAATTTCTTCTTTGGTTGGAACATTATAATCATCAATGCTCTTTGGTTCAGTAATACCTTCTTTTACTTTTATTTTCTTTTCGACCGATCCATGAACTTTTGCCGAAGAATATTTTACAACACTTTGTTCCCACCAATAAACTTTATGAACTGTCATGCTTCCGCCGGGGCGAGCAGACGATTCATCATTTTTAAACAATGTTCTTATTGCTTCTTTTATTTTTGATGCATCTTCATTGTTAAATCCTGTTCCTCGTGGTGGTGCTGCAAGCTGCGGATTGATGCTACCATAAAAAGTATAAACGCCATGATTAACTCGATGTTTCATTCCCATAGTATCAGATGCTTTTTTCTTGCCGTCACCTTCACCACTTACACTTTTTGTTATTTGAATACTCGCAACACGGTCATTCACGGGAACAATAGAGAAAGCAGAATGAATTGAAATGGGTCCACGTATTCCTATTGAGACACCCGATTCTTCAGATTTTTCTTCTATTTCTTCAGCACCTTCTTTTGTCTTTTTAGATTTCTTAGCTGTAGCTTTATAAGCAAATACTTGTCCAAATGCTCGCACATCCATCCACTGTTTGCATGCTGCCTCGCGGTATTTTTTATCATCGCTCATATCAACATTCTTTAATACTCCCTCAGCTCTCGAACGGAGGCTTTTATAATCATCCTTTTTGTTATCATCCGATTGTACAAAAATATCATGCCCCATATCCATTAACCGATTTCTAATTTTCCTTTTGATGCATACATCTGAAATTTCTCCAAAGCCATCGTAATCTATCCTTGGTCTATTTCCACTTAACGGATCGCCGTTTGGATTTGCTCTTTTTACGGTGAGTATAACTGCGAAGTCGATTTTGTGATTTAATGTCTCCATAATATTACTCCTGTTTATTTTTATGAATTCTTATTTGTGAGTTTACTTTTAATTTCTTGTGCAAATGATTCTCATTCTTGTTCAGTGGAATCATCATCTTTAGCATTGCTATTGTCTTTCCATAATTTAGCACGTTGACAATGATAGCCCAATAAAAATTCACCGCTAAGGGCTTTATCGCTGTTAAAATCTTCAATGACAAACTTGCACATTACCTCATCCATTAATTTCGTGAAATAATGCGCTCCTCCAAGTCGAGCTTTGTAAGGGGATAAAGCAAGTTCGATTTGCCGCCAGGTTTTAAAAGGATGTTCGGCAAACAGCTGCATATATCTGGCGGCATTTGTTTCTCTTTTTTCTTTTGCTTTGTAAAGTGCTTGACCTTCAAGCCGGTCAGCAATAGCGAGCAATCTTCCGTAAAGATAGTCACGAGTTTTTTTGTTTTCATCAAGACACATAGTAAAGTCCTCCTTTGAATATTTTTTATAAAGTGAACAAGCTATACTTAATGTTTTATTCCATTCCCATTCTTCCATTACTATTGGCTTACATGCGCGTTTAACTGCCGATTCAACAATGTCTCGCGGCATTGATTGTCCATCGATAATACAAGGAAGAAGGCGTGCGACCGTTACCTTAATTATTCGATCATCAGCTTTTAAACCGTAGGCAGCCATAGCTATATCAACGGGTGCTGGTGCACCTACAAAAGTGAAATGGCGTTTTGTTTCCTTATCATAACCATAACGATGTATCCAGGAACTTGTCTCGTGCCAATAATCAAGCCGATGAAGAAAGTCAGAACCGGTTAGCTCTTTATAAAATGTTATTGACATTCTCCCGGGTGTTGCTGAATCTAGTCCCATTACAACTATGCCAGTTGTATCACCAAGCTTTTTGTTGTAACCTTTGATTTTCTTTTTCAGTTTTAGAGCTAATTCTTGTGCTGTTGCAACAGTTTCGGATTTATCGCTTGGTAATTCATCAAATCCTAGAATAATTAATGGATCATCAGTAGGTTGAGGAATTATATCACCAGAAGTTGCCCAAGCTACAATCGCTTGTCCATCTCTACCTTTATATCCTTGTCTGCTTATTAACCAACGAAGTGCAGAATGAGCTTTCTGTGTTACTTCGAAACCTACACCACATGCTTGGTCAGCATCCAGAAATCTTCCTCTAAACGTAAATCCAGACGTATCATTTGAAGAAATAAGTTTGGCTCCATCACCATCGTTTCGGATTTTCTTAGGATGTTGATCAGCCATAAATTGTTCATGACCAGTGACATAGCAAGTTGATTTTGCTACTTTTGTCTTAGTGTAAAAACTAATCCAACTTTTCCAAAGCGAATCATCTTCCCATGTTTTAGAACAATTAATACCTGGCACTTCTACAATCCAACGTACAAAAGCTTCTGTTTGGTCCCCAATTACTTTAAATATCTCAGGTATTTCTTTACCTTTCTCTTTGTTCCATGATTCTAAGAGTTTATCATTGTTGGCTATGAGAATATTTCTATCGATTAAATCTTTTATCAAAGTTCCCTTTTGAACATATTTTAGAACTGCAATTGCTTTTGGGTGTTTTTCATCTTGCGAGGAGCACCATTCACTTAATTGTTCATAGTAATAAGTCTCATCTTTATTTTTCTCTGCCAGATTTTTTTCAAATCCCGATTTTTTCTTACCACCATAACTACTATAATCTTTTGCTACATATTGTAATTTGTCACTAAGAGCGTATGCGTTGATATGAGTTCTCCCAGCCGCACGCTCGGAACTAGGAATGATTGTTCTTGCATCAATTTTAGGAATCACCCTTGCACTCTGAAAATCACCATCATGATCTAATATAATTTCTATCTGTGCTTTTTGAGTAGTGTGACAGATTGGAAGTAGAGGCACACTATTATCATCTGAGCCAGCGCCAATCAGTTCCTCAGAATTGTTATATGTTTCATAAAGTTTTTGTATCCAGCTCATAATGCTGCCTCCATTTCTTCGTATCCTTTCAATAATCCTTCTTCAGCAAGACCAATTGATTCTATTCTTTGTGATGACATTGGCCTAACAAATTTTCTTGTTGAGCATTCTTTAGGATTGGGAAATTCGACAATACCGTTCTTCATCTTTGACCACCAAAACCTGGCAATTAGGTTTTCATCATCGCCTTCGTCTGGATAATCAAAACCATGAAACATTAGCCCAAATGCAAGCTCTGGTATGTCGTCATAATGCCCTGCGCTATCACCAAAGTTACAAGGTTCAACATATCCTTGACATTCACGTGCACCAAGAAATATGTCCCTTCGTCCTCCGCGTTCAATCATTCTTTTTGCCACATACCAATGTTTATTTTCGTTTTGATCTTTTTTCAAATCGTCCCGTTTTTCGTTCCATATGAAATGTGCCTGCACTTGATATTCCACATCGTTGAGGTATGTATAGATAGATAGCGTATTGAACGGCTCTTGCTTCTTACCAGGCTCACGAGCACTCGGATATACTCCACCATAATTCAATGGCTTAGTACTTCGTGTTTGTGTTTTGATCGGGTTCATTATTCGGACTTTGTCAATAATCCAAATAATAGTTGGCTTCCAGTACACCGAACTTATGATGCCTTTTAATGCTTCGTATGTCGGTATTTGGTAAGAACATTTTTCGCCACCGATCTTTGTGAGAGGATCAGTAAATAGCGCATACTTACCATATACCTTGAACTCAACTTTGTTTTTGAATTCCATTCTACCTCCTTAGAAAGTTAAATTTTTCATTTCAGTCACTATTTCTTTACTCCATCCAATTTCATTGCTGTAGTACTGATAGTCCATATAGTGGATTCCGGAATCCTTCTGAACTTCACGAATTGCTTTTTTCTTTTCCATATCTTCAAAATCATTTTGAAATAAATTCACGGAATATCTTTGAGCTGCTTTTAAAAGTTTATACTGCTTCTCAATCATTACCGCATCACATAATTCATTAATAATATCTTCACCTTCTTTTCCAAAAGGGACTATAACACCGCGTGTAAACGAATCGATTGAATAAAATGCCTTTGCCGCACTTTGAAAAGATTGCTTTAACGGAATAGAAAGCAAATTATTTTTATGTATCCTTTGATATTCTTGCAATGATAGATTATTAAGAGAAAGCAAGTTGAATAAATTATCCTCTCTGCCAATTTCTTTGGTTTTGCTGCTAATGGGGTAATCCATTTTTTCTTTACGGTTATAGAAATAATACGTGTAAAACTGTTCCATTGCTTTTACACCAATCCGATCTTGCTCAAAAACCTCCGGACTTTTATCATAATCTCTTAAAAATCTTTCAGCACAATCTGAACCAATCTTAATATCTTTTAAAGAATCCAAATTTTCGTCTTGATGATTTATGATATATACCCGACCGTATTCTCTCCTACCGTTTCTGTTGCATCTGCCTGCCGCCTGTGCAATTGAATCGAGGCCTGCCATGTAACGAATGACAGTGCCAAAGTCGATATCAACGCCCGCCTCAATTAATTGAGTACTTACACAAATAACCGGTTGTTTATTATCAATTAGTCCTTTAACTCTTTTCAAAACATTTAATCTGTGTGCCGGACACATATTAGTGCTTAAGTGATACGTTTCTGATGAATTGGTTTGTGCAAGTTTCTGATAAAGCGAACGTGCAGATTCTTTCTTGTTGACAATAATAAGTACACTTACCATTTCTTTTAGTTCTTGTATAACCAAAGCTGCCAATTCATCATTTGTCCAACCGTCTATATTTTTTCTTTTATCTATTACATCAACGCGTTTCAATTTTTGAAATAATTCTTTCTCGTTTCTAATCATCTTTTGCTTTTGTGTAATTGTTAAAGCTCTTTGAACAGGTTCTACTTTATCAAACAAGGGTTGAGTTGCTGTGCACAGCACAACAGTAGAGTTGCAATTGTTAACGAGGAAACGCAATGCAACATTAAACATGTGAACGCAACGGACCGGAATTGTCTGTACTTCATCAAAGATAATAACAGAGTTTGCAAGCTGGTGCATTCTTCTAACACTTCTCGTTCCGCTTCCGAATAATGTTTCTAACAATTGCACTTGAGTTGTAAAAACAATTGGTGCGTCCCAATTTTCGGCTAACAGATTTTGTCTTTTGGTTTCTTCTTCGGGTGTCAAGTTTGAGTGATGTTCAAGAACGATTCTATCCAAATATTTTCCATTCTTGTCTTTATCCTCTAATATTTTTCTCACTTCGTCTGCATTTTGATCAATAATTGAAGTGTAGGGGATAACATAAAATATTCTATCCATCTTATAATTTTCAGTGTGATTAAGTGCAAATCGCAAACTTGATAATGTCTTTCCTCCGCCGGTTGGTACAGTTAGTTGGTAAATTCCTTTTGGCTTAGTCGAAAAGTTTAAACATTCATTTGACACTTCATCGCGCAGATTATCAACCTCATTCCGCTCAATTTTGTTTTCGAATTCATGCAGCTTTTTATTAAACCGCTCCAACAAAATATTCCATGAACAATACTTCCCATAATTTCTGATTTTAGTATTCTTTGGAAATTCAAAATCCGCTGTATTCAATCTATCGGCATCAATTAAACAACTAAAAAGAAAACGAACCAGCAATCCATATTTAAACATCAGCGTTTCTTTGGAATCATTTTTTTCTATAAGTGATTTTATCTTTTCAATGACTTGTCTAATGATTTTTTCGTTTGAGGTCAATTCAGATAATTTTTGTTTTTTTGCATCACCCAGATATGATAATATTTCATCAAGATGTGTTTTCTCTTTTGGCTTTTCAATTCTTCTTGTAAAATTATCCTCACCGGAAGGAGTTAGACAATCAATTAATCCCGAATGATGAGAAGCAATACAAAGTGATAAAAATTGTGCAGCGATAAGCCCTTCCGATCCTTTCTTTGAAAGTGTTTGATAAATGAATTGTGCGCCTGCACTTGAATGATCCACCTTTCCTTTTAGCTTTTCTACATCCGAATAATCATCAGCATCGGGATCAATCATACCCGTTGCAGACTTAATAAATTTTTGAAATTCATCGCTTGCTTTCCCGAGATCGTGAAGTAAGCCTATAATTCTTCCAGCTTCTTTTAATCCAATCTTACTTGCAAACTGTCCAGCAAGTACAGATGCTCTGGATAAATGTGAATGTAAAGATTGCGGTTCTCCATCTTTTTCTCTACGATGCGCCACAAACTCTTTCATATTTTTTACTTCGTTCATTTACTTACACCTCCGGCTCGTAAGTCACAGTTAATTTCAAAAAAGGTATTGGTGCACAATTAAAACCAGACAAAAATTTTATTTTTAATAAAACTTGATTTCGAATGTTTCTTCTGAAGCAGGGTA
>Ga0194110_10009585_pt1 | contig 10883 bp, 5 predicted proteins | sample TA2Kig1200mmetaG_FD_146192 | JGI IMG/M metagenome (GOLD analysis project Ga0194110, IMG submission 146192) | Freshwater microbial communities from Lake Tanganyika, Tanzania - TA2015032 Kigoma Deep Cast 1200m | ecosystem: Environmental > Aquatic > Freshwater > Lake | place: Tanzania: Lake... | reverse complement strand
GCTCCTCTTCGCGCTTCGATAAGCCCGGCGGCTCTTGGCCATGATTCCTCCTCGTTTCGGTCATCGCATAAAAAAGGGACGGTCCGGATGAACCGTCCCCTGGAAAAGCGTCGAAAACGTCCGTCGTCCGGATGAGGGTTTCAGAAGCGTCGGCCTCCTCAGCGAGTCTGAAGGCATGAAAGAACTCATCCTACCCCAAAAAAAACCGGTTTTCAAGTCAGCCCCGGCCCGCCTCGGGAGGCCTCTCGGAGCCCCCCGCCCCGAGATATTTTTTAAAAAACGCCTCGGCTCGCTCGAAGACATGGAGCCATTTCCCGAAGACGAGGAAATCGTGGACCTCGTCGGGAAAAACGATGAGCTCGTAAGGGACGCGGCGCGCCCGGAGGAGCTGGACGAGGCCCGTCGTCTGGGAGAAGGCGACGTTGCGGTCGTCGTCGCCGTGGACGAGGAGGACGGGCGAAGTCCACTTGTCGATCGTCGAGACCGGCGAGGCCTGGAAAGCCGTGTCGTTCACGTCGAGGGAATTCCCCCAGAGATGGACCCCGGCGATGTCCACGCCGGCTTTGAAGAGGTCCGAGTTCCGCGACAATCCCATGGCCGTCAACAGGCCGCCGTAGGACAGGCCCCAGAGGCCGATCCGGTCGGGGTCGACGTCGGGACGGGACCGAAGGTATTTCGCCGCGGCCACGATGTCCCGGTACTCGGACGACCCGGCCCGTCCGCGGTTGGGGGCCGTCCGGAACTCCCGCCCATAGCCGATCCCCGACCGGAAATTCACCGAGATGACGACGTATCCCCGGCCGGCTAAGTATTGATTGACGGCGTAGGCCATGTGGTAGAAGAACATATAATGGTAGCCGAGAAGCATCTGCCGGGAGGGTCCGCCGTGGGCGAAAAGAATCGCCGGGCGCTTTTCGCCCGGGGCGATGGCCTGGGGAAGAAACAGCTGGTTGTGGAATTTCCAGCCGTCCTCGGCGGTCAGGATGACCTGCTCGGGGACGACCTGGCTTTCGAGGGGAAAGGCCGCCGGCGTCTTGGTGATGAGCCGGGCTTCGCCGCCCTTGGCCGGGACCAGGGCCACGCCGCGCGGGCGGCGGGCGTCGGAATAGAACACGGCCACCGCGCTTCCCGAAGCAAGAGGCGCGGCCTCGGTCTCGATCCCCTCCCCCTTGGTCAGTTGAGTAGGTCCTCCTCCGGCCGTCGGAGCGGCCCACAGGTCACGGCGGTCGATATCGCCGACGTTGGAGGTGTAGAAGAGCGTCCGGCCGTCGGCCGACAATCCGATATACTCGGCCTCGCCTTCGCCCGGCGTCAGGTTGACGGGCACGGCGTCCGGCCCGCCGGAGACGGGAACGGAGTGATAGTGCTGCCAGTTGTTCCGCTCGAGCCGGAAAACGAGATGGTCGCCGGCCCAGAGGATTTCCCGGACGGCCCGGAAGCTCTGATCATCCGGCGGCTCCTGCCAGACCTTTTCGGCCGTGTTCTTCTCGACGTCCGCGACCCAAAACGTCAGGACTCGCCCGTCGGCGAACTTGGCCTCCTGGAATCCCGGGCCGGTCGCCGGCTGGGGCGGCGGGGCGGGCCGGGCCGCTTGGCCCGAAGGCGGCGTCGCTTCAGGTTTGAACCCGGGAACGGCCGGCCTTCGCTGGGCTTGTGCCTGGTCTTCGGCCGTGATCCGGGCGAAGGCCCAGCCGGGACTGCGGATGAAGGCGATTTTTTTCCCGTCGGCGGACCAGGTCGGGCTCGTGTCGCGGTCGACCGAAGGGACGAGATACGCGATCTTCCGGGTCGCCGGCTCATATACCCCGATGAAGCTGTGGTCTCGCCGGTCGCTCGTGAAGGCGACTTTCCGGCTGTCGGGCGACCAGCGGGGAGAGCTGTTCGTCCCCCAGGTCCGGAAAAGAGGTTTCCGGCTATCGTCGTCCGATTTCGGCGCCGTCTTCCCCAGGCCGGGGACCGGGACGCCGTAAATCTGCCCCTCCTTGACGAAGAGGACCAGCTTCCCATCGGGCGAGAGGACCGGACTCGTCCCCGCGGCGAGACGAAACGGCTTGGCCTCCCTCGTCCGGACGGCCCAGATGGCCTGCTCCGCCCCGTCGGGAAAATGCGACGGATTGGCCGACCAGCCCTCGCGGTTGAGGTCGTGGCCGCGGACGAAGACGACGACGTCCCCATCGTCCGAAATGGCGATGTTCGCCAGGTCCGTCCCGTCGTCTTCGGTGAAATTCGTCAGACGGAAGGGCTGGAAATCGGGCGCCGCGGCCGTGAAAACGTTCCGCCGGCCGCGCTCGAACCCGAACCAGGCGATCCGGTCGGCTTTCTTCGCCGAAGCGAGGCTGTAGGCGAAGGAGTAGCTCAGGACGTCGTCGAGGGAGTACGGCTTGGCCGTTTGTCCCGCGGCTCCTCCCGCCAGGAAAAACGCCAGGACGGGGGCGGCGAGGCGGATTCGAGGTCGGATCATGGCTCTCCCTCCTTCGGTCGCGTTCATGCGGCCTCATGATGTTTCCGTTTCGCCCGCCTGTCAATACCTTTTCTCGCCGGCCTTGAACACTATTCACATTCGCCGCCCATGGCGCGGCCGTTTTCAAGACTTTTTTACTATTGGCACCTACCTCCCCTTCCCCTCCTATGAAGAGGAGAGGCCCAAAAAACGTTAAACGGCCTCGGATCGAGGCGGCGATATTTGGAACGAAACCTTCATCGGCCAAGGTTCTTGCAATCCGGTGCTCCTTGGGGTATGGAATAGGGCCGTGAAGACGGCCCGGCGATCCTTCCCCGTCGTCCTCGCTCTGTTCCTCGGCAGCGGCGCGGCCGCCCTCGTCTACGAAATCGTCTGGTTCCAGCTCCTTGAGCTCGTCATCGGCTCGACGGCCGTTTCGCTGGCCGTCCTCCTCGGGACCTTCATGGGCGGGATGTGCCTCGGAAGCTTCCTTCTGCCGCGCCTCGTTTCCCTCCGCCGCCATCCCCTTCGCGTCTACGCGGCGTTCGAGGCGGCCATCGCCGTCTTCGGCCTCCTCGTCCTCTTCGCCATGCCCGTCATCGTCCGCTTCTATGCCTCGCTCGCCGGGCCCGGTGTCGGAGGCCTCCTCCTCCGGGCGCTCGTCGCTTCCGCCTGCCTTCTCGCCCCGACGACGCTCATGGGAGCGACCCTGCCGGCCGTCTCCCGTTGGCTCGAGGCGACGCCGGACGGCGTGGCCCGGATGGGATTTCTTTACGGGGCCAACACGGTCGGGGCCGTGCTCGGCTGCCTGTTGGCCGGATTCTACCTCCTCCGCGTTCACGACATGACCGCGGCCACGTTCGCCGCCGCCGGCCTCAACCTCCTCGTCGCCGGGGCGGCGCTCCTCCTGGCCGGCCGGTCCCCTCATCGCCCGCCGGAGAAGGAAACGAGAGACGCGGAGACCGGCGCTATGCCGCCGACATGGCCCGTCTATCTGGCCATCGCCCTGTCCGGCGGCAGCGCCCTCGGGGCCGAGGTCGTCTGGACCCGCCTTCTGTCCCTCCTCCTGGGGGCGACGGTCTACACCTTCTCGATCATCCTGGCAGTCTTCCTGGCCGGATTGGCCGCCGGAAGCGCGGCCGGAGCATACACCGCCCGCCGGACGTCAAGCCCCCTGGCCGCCCTCGGATACTGCCAGCTCTTCCTCGGGGCGGCCGTCGCCTGGACGGCTTTTATCATCACGAAATCCCTCCCCTTTTGGCCGGTCAATCCGCAGCTCGTCTCGAATCCCTGGTTCGGATTCCAGCTCGACCTCCTCCGAACGGCCTGGGCCGTCCTCCCTCCGACCCTCTTTTGGGGCGCGAGCTTCCCCCTGGCCCTGGCCGCGGCCGCGCCGCGGGTGAAGGAGCCGGGCCGCTTCGTCGGCCGCGTCTACGCCGCCAACACCCTCGGGGCCATCGCCGGGGCGGTCGGCTTCAGCCTCGGCCTCATTCCCCGGCTGGGAACCCGGGCCTCCCAGCGCCTCGTCATCGGCCTGGCCCTGGCCGCGGCCGCGATCGCCCTCGGCTCGGCCCTCCGGCCGTTTTTCCGGCCGTCGCGAAGCGCCCTTCCCGAGTTGGGGCTGCGCGGCGCGACGCTCATCGCCGCCGGACTCGTCGCCGCCCTCGCCCTCTCCGTCCCGAGGACGCCTTGGGAGCTCATCGCCTACGGCCGAGACGTCCCCCGAAAGCGCGGCCAGGCGACGCCCCTCTACGTCGGCGAAGGGACGAACGCCTCGGTCGCCGTCACCGAGATCGGCGAAGGGATCCGGAACTTCCACGTCAGCGGCAAAGTCGAAGCCTCGACCGACCCCCAGGACATGCGCCTGGAGCGAATGCTTGGCCACATCCCGGCCCTCGTCCACCCCGCCCCGAGGTCCGTCCTCGTCGTCGGGTTCGGGGCCGGAGTTACGGCCGGGACGTTTCTCGTCCATCCGACCGTCGAAAAGGTCGTCGTCTGCGAAATCGAGCCGGTCATCCCAGAAGTCGTGGCCCGCTTCTTCGGGGCCGAAAACTACGACGTCGTCGACGACCCGCGCGTCCGGATCGTCGTCGACGACGCCCGCCATTACATCCTGACGACCGCGGAGACGTTCGACGTCATCACCTCCGACCCGATCCATCCCTGGGTCAAGGGCTCGGCGACGCTCTACACGAAGGAGTACTTCGAAATGGTCCGGCGGCGTCTCAACCCCGGCGGGGTCGTCAGCCAGTGGGTCCCGCTTTACGACAGCAGCGAAGACGTCGTCCGGAGCGAGGTCGCCACGTTTTTCGAGGTCTTCCCCGGGGGGACGATCTGGTCCAACGACCTCATGGGTTCAGGCTATGACGTCGTCCTTCTCGGCCGGGACGGTCCGACCCGGATCGACGTCGACGCCCTGGACGGACGGCTCCGGAATTCCGACCACGCCGTCGTCGCCCTCTCGCTCGCGGAGGTTCATCTCGGTTCGGCCGTCGCCCTGCTTTCGACCTACGCCGGCCGGGAGGCCGAGCTCAAGCCCTGGCTGGCCGGCGCGGCGATCAACCGCGACCGCAACCTCCGCCTCCAGTTCATCGCCGGCCTGGCCCTCAACGCCGGCCACTCCGGGATCACCTACGAGCACATCCTGTCCTACCGGACGTTCCCCGAGGACCTCTTCGCCGTCACCGAGCCCCTCCGGGAGGAACTGCGCCGCGCCCTCGGCTTCTCCGATTAGCCCGGCTCGGAAGAGCTTGACCGAAGGCCAAGAGGCCGATATCCTTTCCGACGATCAGGCATGAAAAAACCGATCGACGCGTCCCCGATGAAAAGGCGCTCATTTCTCGGCTGGGGCGCGGCCCTGGGCGGGGCGGTCGTCGGCCGATTCCGTCCGCCGTTGTCCTCCCGGCCGCCGGCGGCAAATCCTCCCGGCCGCCCGGCGGCTAGCCCGGGGAATTCCGATGTCCGGGTCGTCCGGACCTGCTGCCCGTCCCACAACTGCGGCGGCCGATGCCTCCTCAAGGTCACGGTCGCCGACGGGAAAATCGTCCGCATCGAGGGCGACGACCGGCCGGGCGACGGGATCGAGAATCCTCAGCTCCGGCCCTGCCTCCGCGGTCGGGCCTACCGCCAGCGCCAGGACCATCCCGACCGCCTCCTTCATCCGATGGCCCGGACGGGTAAACGCGGGGAGGGCAAGTTCGCCCGCCTCTCCTGGGACGAGGCTCTCGACCGGATGGCCTCGGAGCTCCGCCGGGTCAAGGAGGCCCACGGCAACGCCGCCATCTTCGTCCCCTACGGCACGGGAAGCTACAGCCAGACGAACGGCCGACAGACGGCCCAGCGCCTTCTCAACCTCTTCGGCGGCTCCCTCGGCTTCTACAACAATTATTCCTGGGCCTGCATGGCCGCGGCGACGCCGACGGTCTACGGAACGAACGTCACCGGCAACCAACGGCAGGACTGGGTGAACTCCCGCTACATCCTCATGTGGGGCTGGAATCCGTGCGAGATGAGGGACGGGACGAACTCCGAGTTCTTCCTCCGCAAAGCCAAGGAGCGGGGCGCCCGGCTCGTCTGCCTCGACCCCCGGATGACCCTTTCGGCCGTGGCCCTGGCCGACGAGTGGCTTCCCATCCGTCCCGGGACGGACGCGGCCATGATGTCGGCCATGGCCCATGTCATCATCACCGAGAAGCTTCACGATGAGGCCTTCGTCGCCGGCCACTGTCTCGGCTTCGACGGAACGCAGATGCCCCCCGGAGCCGAAGGCGCGGAAAGCTACTCGGACCACATCCTCGGCAGACGGGACGGCGTTCCCAAAACCCCCGACTGGGCCGAAAAGATCTGCGGCCTTCCGCGGGAGACGATCGCCCGGATCGGCCGCGAGTACGCGACGACCAAGCCAGCCATGCTCTACCAAGGCTACGGGATGCAGCGCCGGGCCTACGGCGAGCAGGTCGTCCGGGCGGGATGCGTCCTGGCCGCGATCACCGGCAACATCGGGATCCCGGGAGGGTGGGCCGGGGGGATGGGCTTCCAAGCCCCCGACGGCGGCCCCCTTTGGAACGTTTTCCCGACGGGGCGGAATCCGGTCGAAGCCCGGATCCCCGCCTTTCTCTGGACCGAAGCCGCCGAGAGGGGAACGGCGCTGACCAAAGCCGACGGACTCCTCGGGACCGATAAGCTTGAGACGAACATCAAGCTCATTTACGCCGTGGCCTCCAACGCCCTTGTCAACCAGCACGCCGACATCAACCGGACGGCCGCCCTCCTCCGGGACGAGAAGCGGGTCGAGTTCATCGCCGTCCAGGACAATTTCCTGACTCCGACCGGCCGCTTCGCCGACCTTCTCCTGCCGGCCTGCACCCAGTTCGAGACCTGGGGCCTGGCCGACGGCTGGAAGTACGGCGAGGAAGTCTTCCTCATGCCGAAGGTCGTCGACCCGCCCGGGGAGGCAAAAAGCGATTACCGGATTTGCGCCGACATCGCCGCCCGGCTCGGCCTCGAGGACGCCTACACCGAAGGCCGGGACGAGCGGGGTTGGGTGGCCTGGGCCCTCGACGTACTCCGGAAATCGCGCTACCCCGGCCTGCCTTCGCTTGAGGAGTTCGAGAGATCGAACCAGGGCGTCTACGCCGTTCCCGTAGCCCGGGCGGCCGTGGCCTTCGCCGACTTCCGCCGAGACCCGGCGAAACACCCCCTCCCCACGCCTTCCGGAAAAATCGAGATTTTCTCCAAGCGTCTTCACGACCTCGGCCGGCCCGACCTCATCCCCGCCGTCCCCAAGTACATCCCGGAATGGGAAAGCCCCTTCGGCCCGGAAGCCGAAGGCTCTCCCCTTCAAGTCGTCGGGCCCCACACCCTGGCCACGGCCCATTCAACCTTCGACAACGTCCCCTGGCTCCGCGAGGCCTTCCCCCGGCGCGTCTTCCTCCATCCGGCCGAGGCCGAGGCCCGGGGGATCCGGAACGGGGAGATGATCCGGGTCTTCAACGCCCGCGGCTCTCTCATCCTCCCCTGCCGGGTGACGCGGCGGATCCGGCCCGGCGTCATCGCCGTCCCCCAGGGGGGATGGTGGGCTCCCGACAAAGAGGGGACAGACCGCGGCGGGTCGATCAATGTCCTGACGAGCCTCCGGCCGACGCCCTTCGCTTTCGGCAACGCCCAGCACACGGTCATGGCCCAGGCGGAGAAAGCATGACCGCCCGGCCGTTCGTCCGCCAGTACGCCTTCACCTTCGAATCGAACCTGTGCTCCGGCTGCAAGGCCTGCCAGGCCGCCTGCAAGGACCGGGCCGACCAGCCCGTCGGGATCCTCTGGCGCCGCGTCTACGAGATCGCCGGCGGCGGCTGGCGGCAAAAAGACGGCCTGTGGGTCCCCGACGTCTTCGCCTATTATCTTTCCCTCTCCTGCCACCACTGCGAGAGCCCGCCCTGCATTCCCTCCTGCACGACCAAGGCCGTCTTCAAGCGCGGCGACGGGATCGTCCTCATCGACGCCCAGGCCTGCATCGGCTGCCGGGCCTGCGAATACGCCTGCCCCTACGGGGCGATCCAGTACGAAGCCGATCTCCATGTCGTCTCGAAATGCGACTTTTGCCCCGAACTCCTTGAAGCCGGCGAGCCTCCGGCCTGCGTCTCCGCCTGCCCGATGCGGGCCCTGGGCTACGGCGACCTGGCCGAGCTCCGGAAGACCTTCGGCGGAACGAGCGACGTCTTCCCCCTCCCCGAAAGCCGGAATCCCGGCCCGGCCCTGCTCATCAAGCCCCACCGCGACGCGTCCCGAGCCGACCGAGACACGGCCGAGGTCGCCAACTGGGAAGAGGTTTAGCTGCCGGGTCGGTCGGCCTTACTATCGCGTAAACCTTGCGGGCCGTGATATAATGGGAAGGTCGACGGCGGCGGGACCGGCAAGGCGTCTGCGGCCGGACCAGCCGCGGAGGGGAATGCCATGAATCGAAAGAGTTTCGTCATCATCTTTCTCGTTATGGGATTCGTCCTCTTCGGAGGAGCGGCCGTCCCCGGCCGTCCCGGCGGGCCGGCCGCGGGGCAGGAGAATCCGCAGCTCCGGTTCCGCCAGGGCGTCGACGTCTTTTTCAAGCTCGTCCAGGCGACCGTCGTGGACAAAAAGGGAAACCCGGTCTCCGACCTCACGGCGGCCGATTTCGAAATCACCGACCAGGGCAAAGCCCGGAAGATCGAGCATTTCGAGGTCCATCGCCTGGAGGACGCCGCCCCGGCCGAGCTTGACCTCCCACCGGCCGCCGAACCCGGCCTCAGCCGGCGGTTCTTTTTCGTCTTCAACTACGCCTTCATCGAGCCCAACGGCATCGTCAAGGCCCGGCGGGCCGCCCTGGACTTCCTGGACAACCATGTCCGGCCCGGCGACGAGCTCGGGATCGTCACCTTCTCCATGGCCCAGGGCCTCCGGATCAACGAATTCCTCACCCGGGACCATGCCCGGATCCGGAAGATGATCGAGGGGGCCGGGACGAAACTCCATCTCGGGCGGTCGGAGCAGCTGGCCACCCTCGTCGTCCGCGACGTCAGGGAATTCATGGACACCGAAACCGCCCCGGCCGAAACGACGGCCCGGGCCGGCGAGGAGATCGCCCGGGAAATGATCCGGGAGCTGACCGCGGCCGAGGCCAAGAACCGGCTGACGAACTACAACCAGACGGTCTCGGTTTTCCTGACCTCTCTCCGAGCCCTGGCCCGGGGGCTGCGTTATCTCCCCGGCAACAAGAACCTGATTCTCTTTTCCTCCGGGATCGCCGGGGCCTCCCTCTTCGGCTCGCCGACGGTCAGCATGCCCGACAACCTGAACACCCACGAGGCGATCATCCAATGGCAGGACGGCCTGTCCGTCCAGGGCGGGGATTCGCGCCTCCGGGAATTTTTCCAGAAGGTCAACGAGGAGCTCCGGGCCTCGAACTGCCCGGTCTACGCCTTCAACGTCTCCGGTCCCCAGCTCTCGAACGACGTCGAGGGCTTCCAATCGACCGAGGAGAACGTCCTGGGGATGAAGTCCCGGGACACCGTCGGGAACGACTCCCTCAAGGTCATGTCGAGCGAGACGGGCGGCCAGTACTTCAGCTACACCATGGACCTCCGGGAAGCCGTCGCCCGCCTCCAGAACGCGACGCAAACCTACTATGTCCTGGGATATTCCATCCCCGCCGTCTACGACGGCAAGTTCCATAAAATCAAGGTCAAGGTCAATCGCAAGGGCTGCAGCGTCATCGGAGAGGGCGGGTACCACAACCCCAAGCCGTTCTCCGAATACACGGCCTTTGAGAAGCTCATCGGCGTCCTGGATCTGGCCGAGGGGCGAACCCCCTATCTCCAGGAGGGGATCGACCTCCGCCTGGCGGCCTACCCCGTGCCGGCCAAAGACAAGTCCTCCGTCGCCGTTTATGCCCCCCTGCCCGGCGAGCGATTCCAGGCGCTCGGCCTGGGACCGGCCGAAGCCGTCGTTTTCCTCGTCGATTCCCGGAACAAAGTCACGGTCTACAGGAAGTCGCCCCTTTATGTCGCCGCCTTGACCGAGGAAACGTTTTTCTTCGACCAGGCCGCCGGGCTCCCCCCGGGCGATTACGACTGCCGGCTGGTCGTCCGGAGCCTGGAAACAGGGCGGGGGACTTCGGCCTCGGCCCGGGTCACCGTGCCTCCGCCCCGGGAGAACGCCGGACTCACGCTCTATCCGGCGAACCTTTTTGTCCCGGGCCCGAGGCCCCGGTTCCAGGGCAACACCGGGATGCTGGCGACCCTCTATCCCTTCCCTGTCGGCGGGTCCCCCCTGGTCGAAGGCCTGGCCCAAGAAACGCCGAAGCTCCTCGCCGTCCTCCCCTGCGGCTTCGCCGGCCTCGAAGAGCCCGACCTGGAGCTTTCGGTCTCGCTGGTGAATCGCCGGACCAAGGAAACGTTCCCCCTCGCCCCGGCCATCGTCAACCGCTATCGCGGGACGAACGTCTTGACGATGCTCGTCGAGCTGGCCCTGCCCGCCCTCGAGCCCGGTCCCTATGCCTTGATCGCGGAGGCCCTGGAGAAAACGTCGGGAGAGAAATCCCGGGCGGAAACGGAATTCACCCTCGATTGAAAGTCCGCCTCCCTGAGAGGCCGCTCAGAATCCGGCGTTGAAGACGGGAAGGACCCTCAAGCCGGGAGGGTTCGAGCGGACGATATTGACCAGGCCGACTTGGAGGCCCTTCAGGGTCCAGGCATAATTCACGACCCCGACCGACAACCCGAATTGAGACCCCCGGTGCCAATTGACCGGGCTGAAGGCCAGGCCGCGGAACTCGCCGCCCTTGGAGACGGCCGTGAAGGCCCCGGCGATGAGAACGCCGCGGACGTCTTTCCCGCCGGCGGCGATCCCCGCCGCGACGATGCCCCGGATCCGCTTTCCGCCCGCGCCCAGCCCGGCGACCGCCAGCCCGGAGACC
>Ga0194110_10009583_pt1 | contig 10884 bp, 9 predicted proteins | sample TA2Kig1200mmetaG_FD_146192 | JGI IMG/M metagenome (GOLD analysis project Ga0194110, IMG submission 146192) | Freshwater microbial communities from Lake Tanganyika, Tanzania - TA2015032 Kigoma Deep Cast 1200m | ecosystem: Environmental > Aquatic > Freshwater > Lake | place: Tanzania: Lake... | reverse complement strand
GTAGAACGCCGTCAACTGTTCGGCGGCCAGTTTACCGGTGAGGAACGTGTTGAGTTCCACCACCGAGGCAAACGGCCGCGCGGCGACCAGTGCCTTCGCGAGGTCCGCGGTCATACCCGGCAACGCAGCCACCTGCGCTTCGGTGGCGACGTTGGGATCAACCAGCCCTGCGGCGACCTGACCACGCAGGTCCCCCTGCAACAACAACCCGACAAGGGCCACACCTGCGACAACTCCAGCAGCACGATTCATGCAGAACACTATGACGACTCCTCATAACGACAACTACGGCTCGACCGACGACCACTCCGATCGCCAGACAGCCACCAACCCAATCAATCCGACCAGCGCCATGTTGCCGGGCGCCAGTGATGGCGGCGCCTTCGCGTGAAGAATCTTCTCCATCAGCGCGACACCAAAAAGCGACGGATCCATTTCGAGCTGAAATTCCATGTTGGCGCGATAGTGCAGCACGGTGCCCAACGCGCCGGCCAGCATCAGCAGCACCATCAGTCCCCTGAACACCTGCACAGCCGACGCCGACCATGCGGTCATCACCCAGACCGCGCCTGCCACACAGACGGTCATGATGCCCAGGGGCGCCCACTGCCACGGGTCTTCGTGATGGCCCATCATCCACAATTCCGTCGTGGTTGCGACACACGCCAAGCAGACCAGCAGGAGCAGATACCGGCGAACGGACACCAGTGTTGAGGGATAGAAGTCGGCCATTCCCGCAGATGATACCGGAATCGCAGGCTCGGTCGGCGCGGGCAGCGACTGCACCTGTGGTGACGGCGGCACGGCCTGCTTACTGTGAACCGCGCTTGACGTTGCGGCCGAGCCTCTCGAGCAGGGCTTCGACGGTCAGGCGGGCTGCGGGCCAGAGGTCCCGCGGAGTATCGGCATACACCATGGCCACGATGCCGTCGAGGTCGGTCACTCCCTGGTCCAGGCACGCCAGCACCTGCCGCTCGCGCTCGGCACGGTGGACCAGGTACTCGGCGACACGTCCAACCGGGTCCCCAATCACGGGGCCGTGCCCTGGCCACGCGACCTCCGGATCGAGGGCCGACAGGCGCTTCAGAGACGCCAGGTAGTCGCTCAGGCTGCCGCCGCGTGCGGCCGGCGGCACCATGATCGTGGTGGTGGCGGTCATCATGTCGCCGCAGAACAGCCCACGCGATTGGGGCTCCCAGAAACAGACATGATCAACCGCGTGACCAGGTGTGTGGATGACCTTCAGGAGCGCGTCACCCGCGGACACCTGCTCCCCGTCGTGAAGGGGCTCGAGGTGCGGCGCGTCGGCGGCTGGCCACTTGTGCACGGCAACCGACGGCCACCGTTGGCGCAGCGCGGGCACGCCTGAGGCATGGTCCGGATGGGCATGGGTGACCAGCACGAGGGCCAACGGGCGACCCGCGAGGTGACGCGCCAGTTCATCCAGGTGTTCGGGATGCCCGACACCGGCGTCGATCAGCGTCGGCCTGGCACCGTCGAGCAACCAGGTGTTGTTGCCAGGGCCGGTCAGGGTGCCCGGGTTACGTGCCGGAATATTCGTCAGAAGAACCATCGCACGCGCGCAAACGCAAAGTCACGGTCACGAAATCGCGAGAGGGTGTCTGTGCTGTCAGCCTCACCGAAGAATACGCCCCCGGAGACCTCCAGCGCCACGTTGTCGCGCACGGTCCAGGCGGCAACTCCACGGACAAACCCCGACGCATCCACCGGATTGCTGACGCCAAACACCCGAACCATGTAGCGGTCGCGCGCAAACCGTCGCTCAATCGAACTAATCAGGCTGAGATCGTGATTCACGACCGATGGCCCTTCCGTCGTCCAGTCGCGATGCCACATCACAGACGTGAACACGCGATAGTCACCCGCCGATCGATCAACACCGACCCCGGCATCAACTGCCGCACGATCCGGGAAGTACGCCGTCTCGGCGCGAATCGCCCACGGCCCCACAATCGCTTCGGCATCTGCCGCCACCATGGTGAAGCGCGCATACCGCTCGACGAGTGTGCCCACCACGAGGGGAACGACCGAGGGTTCCAGCGACACAGTGCCAAACGACTCGAAGCCTCGATACGCCGACACGCTCGCGTCCACGCGTCCAAGCGTGGTGGACACACGCCCGCCACCCTGAAGGTTGCGCCACTCCGCCTTGGGCTCACGCCGGTCAATGTTGTCAATCAGGCCCGCCGGCAGCACCAGATCGCGCAGCAGGTTGAACGGCGACGTGGCCTCGTCGAGTTCATCAAACCGTCCGCGCCGACCTGGAAGACTGACGATGGCCTCGAGAGAGGTGTCGTCGGTGAAGAACACCCGGCTGCGTGCGAAAGCCACGGGCAGCCGCGCCTCCGCTCGGCCCTCGAGGAAATACCGCGACGACTCGATTGGGTTCAGGACGTCGGACGGCATGATCTCGTCGAGCCGCCCCCAGACCAGACGGCCGTATCCCACGCGGAGATCCGCCTTTGAGCCACGCACCTCCACCCACGCATCACGTGCGCGCACGCTCACATCGTTCACGCGTCCGCTGCGGTCGGCCACAAGCCCATCCACCGAGCCATCAAATTTAAGCCGGAGCCACGACGTGGGATCGGCAGTCACGTCCAGCCTCGCACGACTGCGCAGTTCCTGCGTGCTCCCTCCCTCCGGTTGGTTCGGCATCGTCATGCCAAGCACACTGACGTCGCCACCTACATCGACTTTCTGGGCGTATGAGAGCGTGGGGACGAAGATCAAGATCATTAGGAGCGCAAGGGCTTTAGCCCTTGCGTTGACCCAAGGGCTAAAGCCCTTGGGCTCCATTACGCGACCCCCACGGTGTGATCCGCGCGGCGCACCGCGTCGGCTCCGAACAGCTTCGGGAAGGTCTTGATCGTGGCGGGCAACGCAAATACCTCAGCCAGAAATGCGACCACCATCGTAAGCGCCAGCAGGCCGCCGAACCAGGCGCTGGGCCGGTACTCGGACAACATCAACACGCCGAACGCGCTGCAGTTGACGATGGCCGTCGTCAACGCGGCGCGGCCTTCATGGATCGTCGCCGTCTCAATCGCCTCGTCGGTGGTGGCGCCCAGATTGGTTTCTTTCCGGTACCGGCTGATGAAGTGGATCGTATCGTCATCCACGACACCCAGCGCCACACTGGCCACCATGACCGTGGCCACATTCAGGGAGATGTCGAGCCACCCCATCACACCAAACACCGTCAGGACCGGGAACAGGTTGGGCGGAATCGACAGCAGCCCGAATCGCCACGACCGGAACACGATGAAGATGACGGTAAACACCGTCAGGAACGCCATGGCGAAGCTCGAAATCTGCGATCGCACCAGATAGTGATCGAGCGTGCTGAACAGCCGCCCAGACCCGGTCACCGTGGCGACCACGCCGGAGCCCGCAAAGATGGACTGCGCCAGCCGGTCGGCCTCGTTGACCTGCACAAACACCAGGTCCGAACTCATCGACGCAAGCTTCACCGTGATCTGTGCCCGCGAGTAGTCGGACGCCACGACACGATCGAGCTCGGCCCGGCCTTCATCACCGAGACCAAACACCAGCAGTTCCTGGGCGATCTCCTGCGACGATGCGGGGACGACATAGGCCTCCGGCCGGCCATCATTCAACTCCCGGTGCACCCGTTTCACATAGTCCGCCAGCGACGTGACCTTCTTCACGTAGGGCAGAGCCGAGAGCTCCGTCGCAAGCCGGTCCATCCTGGCCAGCACGTCCGGGCGTTGCATGACATCGGGCTCCCCTTCCAGGAAGATCTGGAACGTGTAGATCCCCGACAGTTTGGTGTCGATCACCTGCGCCGACGTGTAGAGCTCGTGCCGCTCGCTGAAGAAGTTAATGTGGTTGGTATCGACCTTGAGCCGGGCTGCGCCGGCCACTGACACGGCCACGACGACGGCGCCGATGGCCAGCACCGCGGTGGCGTGACGCGTCGAGAACATCGCCACGCGGCGCAGCGGCCCCATGAACCAGGTCTCCTGGGGAATCTCCGTCGTCTCCGGCTTCACCCACGCCAGCATCGTCGGCACAAGGATGATCGAGATCGCGAAGTCCACCATGACGCCGGTGGCGGCGCCAATGCCGAATTCGCGCACGGCCACGACCTGGCTGGTCGCGAGCGACAACATGCCGAGGGCGGTTGTGAGGCTGGCGCCAAAGATCGGCGCCAGGAGATGGCTGACGGTGGCGATGAACGAGTCTTCGTGGGACTGCGTCCGCCGGTGGTGACCGTAGTGCTGGAGGATGTGGACGTCGTCGGCGACCGCCAACACGACCACGAGCGGCACGATCATGCTGCTCAGGACGTTGAAGCTCATGCCGAAGAGGTCGTAGAGGCCGAGCGTCCAGAACAGGCTGACGAGGATGGCGCCGAAGGTCAGCCATGTCTTGCGCCAGGACCGGAACATCAGGAACAACGCGCCGAGCGTCAGCACAAAGATCGGCGGCGTGAACTTCAGCTGGTTGTCGAGGGTGACCCGGTTGTACCACTCGGTGATTTCGAGACTGCCGTTGTAGTGGGCCTTGAATCCGTCCGGCAGTCCGGCAGAGACCAGTTGCCGGATCCGCGCCAGGACGTCGGCGCGCACGTCATCAATCCGCGACTCGTCGAAAAAGACGATTACGGCCGTGACCGTGCCGTCTTCGGAGATGAGATCGCCGCGGAAGAGTTCGTCCTCAAGCGCTTTGGCGCCGATGGCCTCCGGCGTTGACGTGTCGAGGTCGTCAAGGAGGCGCCGCACGCTGAGGCCGCCGTCTTCATCCGGGGTCGACGGCAGGGCGTCCACGATCGTGGCAGTGGCAAGGCTGCTGACACGCTGCACGGCTTCCACACGTTCGATGTCTTCGCTGAGCCTTGTCAGGAAGTCGAAGGACTCCGCGCTGAACAATCGGTCGCGCGACGGGGCCTCAATCGCGAGGATCAGTGTGCGCGTGCCGCCAAATTCCGTCTGGAAGCGTTCGTAGTCCTGGTAGACCGGGTCCTCGCGCGAGAACCAGGCGGTCAAATCGTTGTCGATGTTCTGGATCTGCGCGCGGGGTGCGAGCAGGAGCGCTCCGATGACGACAAAGCCCGACAGCCACCGCCGCCAGCGGTAGATGAAGCGCGCGACGCGGAGGCTCACCGGCCGCCTTGCTCCAGCGCCCGTCGGCTGAAGTCCGCGGCGGTCAAGCCGACGTTGTACTCGACTTTCTCCACCACGAGTTCCGTACGGGTCTTCTGGAGCGTGTCCACCATCACCATCTCGAGCACGGTCCAGATGCCGTTGACCCGATCGAGTTTCTTCACGTCGAACACTTTCTGCAGTTCATCGCGCCGGTTGTGGATCTCGCCGCGTACGACCACCAAGTTGTCCTGCCGGACGAACGAGACGACGCGCGGAAACTTCGCTTTGGGATCACGGGTGCGCGACTCAAGGCGAAACACCGGATGCACCGTGCCGTCAGGAGCCGTCCAGCGGCTGGTGTCATCGATCAGCCGGTAAGTGTAGTCGTCGAACTCGCGGCCGCCGATGTCCTCGTAGGTGAAGTCGCTGCCCATGAAGCTGTCCTGGGTCTCGCTGCCCGCGATGCGGCGCACACGACCAAGTGACGGCAGATACAGGAAACGTTCGTCGTCGGCGTCTGGATTTTCCCAGACAAGAAAGCCGGTGCCGTTGATGTCGTTGGGGTAGGTGAAACGTGTGAGCGAACGATCGCCGGGCACCGCGCGACCCGCGCCGCCCTTCATCCCAAGCGTCGACAGCGCGCGCTCACGCACGCGGCCCTGCCGATCGAACAGGCGCATGCGCATGGTGGAGCGGTTGTCGCGACCGGTGTCGCGGTCCTGCACCTGGCGCGCGATGTGGGTTCCGCGTTCCTCTGCAGAACGTGACTGGGGGAGTGTGGTCGCCTCAAGAAAACGCTCGTTCCCGGCCCAGGTATTAAGGAAGAGCGTTATGAGGAAGAGAGAAAAAAGGCGAGACATCGTTCTTACGTTGACAAACAGCTTCCGGGGACAGGAAGCCGTGCGGGTCACTAACAAGTAGCGTGGGCCAGGAACGACTGGAGGTAATTGTGTGAAATGTTTCACAAAGAGTCAAGTCCATAATGCACCAAGAGTTTCGCCCTTAGTTCGCCCCTCGGCATGGATACTGCTTCCTGACGTGCCTCACGGACTGACTGATGAGCTTCTTCAGGGTCGGCAGATGCAGATCGGACAGGCGCTTCACATACAGGCACGACTTGCCGGTCGAATGGGGACCGAGTTTCGCCATCAACTCGGGATACCCGTCGAATCCCGCCATAATGTTCAGGGTCAGATTCTGTTTCCGGGGGGACGTCGACGCTACGCAAGAACCGAATCGGTCATCGGACTCTTCAAGACGGCGGTGATTCAGCGACTGGGACCGTGGCGGAATCTCGACACCGTGGCATTCCAGACCCTGGCGTCAGGTCGATTGGTTCAACACGCGCCGGCTGCTCGGGTACGTGCCGCCGGCGGAGCATGAAGCCAAGTACTATGAGCGGGCCGCAGCGGCCTGACTCAATTCACCCGCCCTCCGAGATTCCCGGTACGATTCAGTAACACATTCAGCCAGACTCGATACGAACGCGCGGGAGGTTATGGTTCCGTGTACCGGGTCCGCTGCTTGAATAGTTCAAGACGTTTGCGCATCGACGTGACCTCGAGAGTCTGCGCATCGCGACCGGCCAGGTCGAGAGCCGCGTCCTCAGTAAGAACCGCACCTTCGAACTCGCCCGATGCCGCAAGGGCCGTCGCCAGGATGTCCAGGAATCCCGCGTTCTTGCCGCCCGTAGCCTGGACGATCCTTTCTGCAAGGCGTACTGCCTCCAGGTGCTCGTCGCCACTTGCCTGGTTGTCGACAGCAAGCATCCAGGCAAGGGCAGCGGCGGCCTCAAGTGACCTGGGCGTGACCGATACGGCACGGCGCAGGTGGTCGATTGCGCCACGCGTCTCACCCTGCGACTTCAGGACCAGAGCCAGGCGGTAGAGTGCCAGGGCATGACTGGGATCGGCCCGCAAGGCCGCTTCCAGGTAGAGACGGGCCTCAGGTGTGCGGCCAGTCTCGAGAAGCGCAGAAGCTACGTTGAACCGCGCCGCCGCAGAGTCGGGCTGCAGACGGAGCGAGGTCTGGAACACGGTTGCTGCGCCTTCGTAGTCACCGGTCTCGGCGAGGAGCACCGCCAGATCGTCCAGCAGCGCCACATTGGTCCCGTCGCGCCGAAGCATCATCCTGCGACCGCTGATTTCTTCGGGAAGTGTCGTCGCGTACACGCTCTTGAGTAAGGATCCGCGGTCCGCAGTATTTCTCGGCAGCACCTGCAGCCACAACTCCGCCATTTCGTCCGAGGTCTGTTGTCCATACGTCACAGGGCGGGGTGGATTGGATGGATTGCGAAAGTTGGACGCCGAGTTGTTGTACGTGTAGCGCATCTCGATCAACGTGCCGGCTGGGAGGAGGAGAGGAGAGGCGAAGTAGTAGACCTCCTGCCAGTTAAAATCCCACTCCTTGATCGAGATCAGTGTTGCCCGTGTTCCGTCGGGCAGTGATGCTGACGCGCTGATTTCGTGGGCCAAATAGTGAGCGTGCGGCAGAACTGAGTAGGCATACACATCAACAGGCACGGTGTACGAACGAGTCACCACATGGGCTGAAGCTCCCGCCGGGATATCGAGGTCTTGGGCTGTCAGCCGCACCATGACTGGGGATTGGTCCGGCGGCCCATCCGCAAAGTAGAGACCGATACTCGCTTGCACCGTCTCTTCTTTGCCGCTCGGGCGCAGATGCAGCATCATGAGCAGGTCGCTGGCGTCTGGCAGGGGCCACGCCGTGCCAGGGATCGCCATGCCAGGGCCGTGTCCAGGTGCCCAGTCAAGGAAGAATCCGTCTGGCGCTCGCGCCGAAGGGGCAATCAACCCCTCGTATCCTGGCGTGGGATCCTGCTGGTCGAAGCGCCGTGAAGAGCGCGTCGGATCGATCTGAACTGTGGCATGGTGAACGACCGTTGCGTTCCCAGGCCGGAACTCCCACGCCCTCACGTACCGCATGACCCCTGTTTCGACTGGGATGACGAAGTTGCGAAACATGTCCGGCTGTTCCGCGCGGAGCCTGTACGGCGGAATGCTCAGAATCAGATCCGGCTCGCCCAATTCCCAACTGCTCTGCCGAATGGGCGCCTCCGGCAGTCGCCGGGCGTCCCCGCGCAGAAATCCCTGGTCCGCCCACGCTTTGAACAAGCCGACCTCGTGATCGGACAAACGCCGCTGGCCTCTGAAATGACCGTGGGCCGGATCGGGTTTCCAGGGAGGCATGAATCGCGACGCGGTGACTGCGGCTATCGTACGCCCATGCCTTCGGGCATCTTCATAAGTCAAAAGACTGAAGGGGCCTGAGCCGCCGGGCTGGTGACAACTGGCACATGCGCGGAACAGGAGCGGAGCGATGTCCTCTGCGAAACGGACGCTCTGCGCTTCAGCCGGGCCGAGAGTCAGCCCAAGTGCGCCAGCGAAGGCGGCGATGGTGAACGTACGGGTCTTGGCCGTTGAAGTCATGTCCAGATCATCTACCGGGTGAGTCTAGACCCTGTCGTGCCGTGAGGTGTAAGCTTGCCCCAAAAGGCGACCCACGGTAACGGTTCGCGCCGGGAAAGCCCGACCTGAGGAGCGACGCATGAACATACTGGCTCGTTTGTCAATAGTGGTCGTGCTCGCGGTCAATCTGTGGAGTGAAGGGAGCGCTTCAGCTCAGGGTCACACCGAGGTTGGTACGTGGATACTGGACGTCGCGCGATCGACGTTCCCCGCAGGGAACGGTCCGAAAAGCCGCACACTCACGATCAAAGGCTCCGCAACGGCCGTCGAGGTGTCGAACGTGACGGTGGCCGCCAATGGACAAAGTTCCAGCAGTTCGTACAGCGAGGTTTTTGACGGCAGGGAGTATCCGCAGGCCGGCAGTGCAAACGCTATCACGACCACTTCAAGGCGCATCGACAAGAACACCGTGGAGCGGATTACCAAGACAGCCGGAAAGGTGACTCGCACCAGGCTGCGAACGCTATCCGCCGATGGCCAGACCCTGACCGTGAACGAACAAGGCACCAGCGGAGAGGGCCAATCCTATACTCTCACGATGGTTCTCCGGCGCCAGTAATCGACGGACCGGTCGGCGTACCGTGTCGGCATAGACAGCGCCGACCACTCGCCGACGACGAAGTCCCATGCCTCTGATGTCATTGACAGCGGCCGCTGGCGAAAGGTACTCTTCCGCCCTGATGCGGTAGCCTTTAAGGGCTCTACCGACTATGCGGTTGGTAACCCTCACGTTTCCAAGACTGATGGGACGGCAATGATTGCACGATATTCGTTCGGTATGCTCGCCCTGCTGGTATTCGCTGGTCTGCCGAGCGCGGTCGCGCAGGAGCGAACGGCGACTCCCGCCGGACCCAAGGAACCGACATTCACCCGCGACGTTCTCCCGATCTTTCAGGCGTCATGCCAGGGCTGTCATCGGAGCAATACGTCCGCCCCGATGTCTCTGGTGACGTATGAAGACGCACGACCATGGGGGCGCGCCATCAAGCAAAAGGTCATGGCGCGAGAGATGCCGCCGTGGTTCAGTAACCGGTCGGTTGGCGAGTATGAGGATGACCCGTCTCTGACGGATGCCGAGATCGCGACCATCGCGAAGTGGGTCGACAATGGCGCGCCGCGGGGGAACCTTGCTGACGCACCGCCACCGGTGGCTTGGCCATCGGGTGGGTGGCGACTCGGCGAACCTGACCTGGTGCTCACGTCTCCGCCGGTGCAAGTGTCCGCTGTCTCCGGCGATGCATTTCCAGAGGTCGAGGTGCCGACAGGGCTGACGGAGGACCGCTATCTCCGCTCGATCGAAATCCTGCCGGAACATGATCCCGTCGTGCATCACTTGGTCATATTCAGCGTCGGCGGCGTCGGCGCCGCGCCAGCTCAGGCGGGCGACGACCCGAGATGCGCGGGCGGGGCAGGCTGCTCGAAGCTGGCGAACCTCGCCAAAGGGGGCTCTCCCGACACCTTCGCTGAAGGCACTTCACGGTTGTTGCTCAAGGGATCCAGCATCCGATTCCAATATCATCTGAACTCCAATGGCAAGAGCCATGTCGAGCACACCAAGGTCGGGTTCCGGTTCTATCCGAAGGGCTACGTGCCGAAGAATCTGATCGTGGCGAAAGCCATCTCGAGCGGAGTCGCCGCACTCGTCATTCCTCCAGGCGTCGCGGACTACAAGAGTGTCTTCTCGATGAAGGTCGAGCGCGAAATGACGCTGGTGGATTTCCAACCCCACATGCACTATCGCGGAAAACGCATGACGCTCGACGCCATACTGCCCTCGGGTCAGATACAGGCGCTAAGCGATATCGACAGGTTCACCCAGCATTGGCAGGTGAACTACGTGTACAAAGACCCGCCGACGCTTCCCGCGGGAACGGTCTTGCGCGTGACCTCGTACCACGACAACTCGGCGGCAAACAAGCTCAATCCTGACCCAACCGCCGTCGTGACCTGGGGCGAACGATCCGTGGACGAGATGGCCATCGCTCATATCGACTACTACGAGACGTCGCCGCAGACACCGAAGTCCAGAGACCGTCAATGAGGGTAAGGTCGGGTGGCATTGCGAGTCGTTGAACTGGTAGGGCCTGCTCTTCTGCGTCGGGTCGGCGGGTTCCTGTGCCTTGTAACAATATCGGTGGCGGTGTGCCCGGGCGGACCGGTGGTATTCGCGCAGACCGATAAGCCGGTCTACGCGCACTACGAAGGGTTCATGCGGCACAGCGATGGTGCACTACTCGTGTCGTTCGGTTACATCAACATGAACG
>Ga0194110_10009581_pt1 | contig 10884 bp, 7 predicted proteins | sample TA2Kig1200mmetaG_FD_146192 | JGI IMG/M metagenome (GOLD analysis project Ga0194110, IMG submission 146192) | Freshwater microbial communities from Lake Tanganyika, Tanzania - TA2015032 Kigoma Deep Cast 1200m | ecosystem: Environmental > Aquatic > Freshwater > Lake | place: Tanzania: Lake... | reverse complement strand
CCTCCAGGCCGGCGAAACCAGCACGTCGAGGCCGGGACAGCAACCCATTCAGCCAGGAACAGGGTAGGGGCGCCGTCCGCCGTTCTCCCAAACTCCCAGACTCCTACTCTCCCAGACTCCTGACGTTGGGGTGTGGACTGGCCAAGAGAGCGGCCCGCAGGTCGGGCGGGAAGGACGTGGAGGCGAGCATCCGCCGCGCGGCTTCCGGGCGGCGCTGGAGGGTCGAAAACAGTGCGGAAAGGTGGGGGAGAGGCGCGATTCCCCGCGCGGAACCTGCGCTTTCCAGGGCTGCAACCAGCTCCTTACCCCACTTCTGGTCGCTCAGGCCGAACGCGGAGCAGAACAGGCGCTCGGAAACGGCCTCCGGCGCACTTTCGGCGGTGTCCAGGGCCATGTCCACGGTGGTGGCAGGGGTCAAGGCACCGGTTGCCGCCAGGGCATCAAGCACCTTGATGACGTTTTCCACAGTTTCCACCGGCCGGAAAAGGGCCTCTACGAGCGCCCTCACCTCAGGTACCCTCGCCTTACGCAACCGACTGCGGCCAAGATGCCGCACGAGTTCGTCTTCCGACGCCAGCATGCGCAGGTGAGAAACGGGGTCAGGAACCGTTTCGCCGCTGAGGTAGAGTGAGGAAGCGGACATCCGGTCGCTCGCGGGAAACGGTTCCTGACCCCGTTCCCTGACGATCCCCCGCATCACCTCCCCCGCCGCGCGCCGCGCCTCAATCGGCGCCGCCTGATCCTCCACCAGCTCCCTCAGCGGCCCCAGCGCCGCCGGCCCGAGCCGCCCCAGCGCCTCCTGCAGCCGCTTTCGCTCGCGGAAACCCGCATTCCTCAGCGCTTCCACCAACCTCGGCGCGACCCCCGGCGCCGTGACCTCCAGCAACCGCTCCACCAGCACCGTCAGCTCTGGAAGTGGCCCCCCAGGCCGTGTGGAGGGGCCGCTTACGAGGCTGCGCCGTGTGGAGGGGCCGCATACGAGTCCCGCCCCACCAGGACTCGTATCCGGCCCCAGCACCCGCGCACTCATCAGCGCCCGATACAGCTTCGTATTGCGCACCACCACGCGATCGCAGTGCAGCGAATCAGCCCACGATTCCGCCACACTCAGCGCTCGCAGCGGCGGCGCATCTCCACCCACGTCAACGAACAGCAGGTGACAGGTCACAGGTGACAGGTGACAGGGAGCGGCGAGAGCATCGGCCTCGATGACGTGGAGGTTGGGATGCCCGGCGGCCAGCAGCCTGAGCTTCGCGAGCTTCTCGGGGGCCTTCTCGACCGCATGGACTTCCGCCGCGCGCTTCGCGATCAGCACCGTCGCCGCGCCGGTCGCCGCCCCGATCTCCCACACCACCTCCTCAGGCCCCGGCCACGACGCCGCCATCGCCCGATACGCATCCACCGACGACACAACCCAATACGTGCGCTCCCCAAGCGCAAAGCTGACAACCACAGCAGCCTGCTCCAACTGGCGCGCCATTTCCGGAACTCCCGGCACCGGGGGACACCATCTCATGGTGTCCCCCTGTGTTCCATCCCCGCGTGTTCGGAGGACATCCGTGATCCCTCCTCGAAACGTCCACCGGACAGTCATTGAGTGACCGTCGAACGGCAGTCAGGCTGGCAGCAGGTGCCAGTCCGGAGGCAGGTGTCTGCATGAGCACGGATCTCGTGGCAAAGGCGCGGGAGTTGCTGCGGCTGGACCGGTACGAGGAGTCCCTGACGGCGGCGAAGGCGGCGGAAGAAGCAGCTCGCGAGGGCAAGAGCAAGGTCGGCGAGAGTGACGCTCTCCAAACCCAGGCGCAAGCGCTATACATGCTGGACCGGTACGAGGAGTCCCTGACGGCGGCGAAGGCAGCCGAAGAAGCGGCTCGCGTGGCCAAGAGCAAGGGCGGCGAGAGTAACGCTCTCAACAACCAAGCGAGGGCGCTGCGGATGCTGGACCGGTACGAGGAGGCCCTGACGGCGGCGAAGGCGGCCGAAGAAGCAGCTCGCGAGGGGAAGAGCAAGCTCGGCGAGGGTAACGCTCTCTATGCCCAGTCGCAAGCGTTGCGGATGCTGAACCGGCACCAAGAGGCCCTAACGGCGGCGAAGGCGGCGGAGGAAGCGGCTCGCGAGGGCAAGAGCAAGCTCGGCGAGAGTAACGCTCTCGACAGCCAGTCGCAAGCGCTGCGGATGCTGAACCGGCCCGAAGAGTCCCTGATGGCGGCGAAGGGGGCCGAGGAAGCAGCTCGCGAGAGCAAGGACAGGGTCGGCGAGGCTAACGCTCTGGGTGCCCAGGGGGAAGCGCTGCTGAAGCTGGGGCGGCTGGACGAGGCATTGGAGGCGGTGGAGAAGGCACTTGCCATGGTGCCTGCGGAAGGGGTGCAGGGGACGAAGTCATGGTTGGCCGGACTGCGGGGACGGGCAGTGGGCGCACTCGCCGAGCGAGGCCAGGTGGGCCGAGCCCAGGAGGTGGTGGAGGAGGTTCGCAAGAGTGCACCGGACGAGGCGCCGGCGGCGGAGGCGGGGCTGGCGGGGTTTGACATCAGCACCGCTGTCGAGGAACGAGAGAGGTTCGAGCGCAAGTTCCATGGGCGCCTGGCTCAGCCGGCGAAGAGCCTGACTGATCTGGGGCGACTGCCGGACGGGGCACAGGGGGCGCTGGTGTTCCTGCGGGATTGGGCGTCGTACTCGACGATCCCACTGGCGCGGGTCCCGGCAGCCGAGACCGAGGAACGTGCGGATGAGCGGGTAGCAGCAAGAGGCGAGACGGAGCGCCCGGTAGCGGGGGGATACCTGCTGCACTGGGGAGGGAAGGGACTGGCAATCGACCCGGGGTATGGGTTTCTGGGCGCGCTGGCGGAGGAGGGCCTGGTCTTCGGGCACATCGACGAAGTGCTGCTGACCCACTACCACTTCGACCACCTCGACGACTTGCTCCAACTCGTGACCTGCTTCCACGAAGTCCGCGAGGCCGTCAAGAAGGGACATGTGGCCAAGGAGGCGGAGCACCCGCTGAGGTTCTACGTGTCGCCGAGTTGCCATGACGCCCTGTCGGCGTTCCTGCGGCGCATCACGGGGCACCCGGCCGAGCCGGTCAGCTCCAAGTCCGATGACGATGAGCACCTCGGCCTGGGCCGCCGTGTTCGGCTTGCCGGGACCGTAGCGAACCACAGCGATCTGACACACCTGTCCGCGGATGCGGCGGGCGAGAGCCAGGCGATCGGGGTGCGGATGGAACTACGCGACGCCAAGGACAAGCCCCTCTGCACGCTGGGGCTGACGAGCGACACGGGGTGGACAAAGGAGGTCAGCGAGGCGTTCGCCGGAGAGCATCCGGTTGATGTGCTCGTAGCTCACATGGGTAGCGCGTATGAGGAGGACAAGCTGGCCGAGAAGTATGCGGAGAACCACCTGGGGCGAAACGGAGTGCTGAAGCTCATCGTGGATGTCGCGCGGGCGCGGAAGAAGAAGAGGAGGAGGCCGCTACTGGCGGTCATCTCGGAATGGGGCGAAGAGCTGGCGCCATATCGGAGCGAGATCTGTCGAGATCTGCAGAACGGGCTGAAGAGGGAGGACTTGCCCGGGAGGGTCATCCCGAGCTGCCGAGGCCTCTACGTGGCCTTGCCGCAGTGCGAGCCCGTCTGCCAAGCGTGCCGGAGGAAATACGCGAATGCGTGGGTGAAAGGGGCGGGGAAGGAGATCATCCACGTGTGCAAGGAGTGCCTGTACCAGTGAACACAGGGGACAGCATCAAATGCTGTCCCCAGGTGTCCCGCGGGGGACAGCATGAGATGCTGTCGCCAGCTCGAGCACCGAGGACAGCATGAGATGCTGTCGCCAGCTCGAGCACCGGGGACAGCATGAGATGCTGTCGCCAGCTCGAGCACCGGGGACAGCATGAGATGCTGTCCCCTGGTTCCGCGTGAAGGAGGAGGCCGGTATGGCCAGGTCGGCGCGGGTTGTGGTGCCCGGGACGCCCCACCACGTGACCCAGCGCGGGAACCGCCGCCAGGCCACGTTCTTCGGGCCGGCCGACTACCGCCTGTATGTGGGCCTGATGGCGGAGTGGTGCAAGCGCTGCGATGTGCAAGTCTGGGCATACTGCCTCATGCCGAACCATGTTCACCTGATCGCGGTACCCAGCGCTCCCGAGGGGCTGGGTCGAGCCATCGGGGAGGCGCACCGGCGGTACACGCGGCACGTGAACTCGCGTGAGGGCTGGGAGGGTCACCTCTGGCAGGGACGGTTCGCATCGTTCCCGATGGACGATCCCTACCTGCTGGCCGCTGCCCGCTACGTCGAACTCAACCCCGTCCGAGCGAGGCTCGTGCAGGACCCATCCGACTACCCGTGGAGCAGCGCGGCGGCTCACATCGCCGGCCGCAACGACTGGCTCGTGGACGTACAGCCCCTGCTCGCCCTGACCGCCAACTGGCGCGAACTGCTGGACGAGCCTTGGCCGAGCGAAGACCAGGGGACACCATCCAATGGTGTCCCCTTGTGTGGTACCGCCTTTCGCGAGTCGTGGGAGGCCTTCCGCCAACACGAACGGAGCGGCCAGCCGCTGGGAGACGCGGAGTTTGTGAGGCGGGCCGGCGGATGAGCGACGGGAACACCGGGGGACACCATTGCATGGTGTCCCCGTGTGGTTCCTCGCCCCGCAGATCGATTCTGAGCCCCCTTCGCCCTCATCCGGCCTCCCTGTCCCACTTCGCCTCTCGCGTCGCACTGTAGGCCCCTCTACGCGCCCGCACGGGGCATTCCTGTCTCGCCTCTCGAACAGACGTTCGCTATTCTCGGTCTGAGGTCCGCGGTTGCCTCCGTCATCTGCCTCTACCCAAGGCCTTGTCGGGGGGCGCACAGGGGGAAGGGGGTGCGTTACCCTCCACCTCCATTCCCCTTTCCCCCGTAGGGGGGAAAGGGGAATGGAGGTGGAGGGTAAAGGTCAGACGTCGTTGCCGTTGACCGACCGGGAACGGGGCCTGAGGAAGTGTCAAACGACGTAGGTGTCTGCTGAGCTACAGGTCAACCAGCTCGATGTTGGTGGTAGTCCCGAGCCCGGCCTTCTCCGAGGTTTGGAGGAAGCGGGCTTTGGAGGCGATGGGCTCCATGTTCTTGGTGGCGCGCCAGGCATCGAGGATTTGGGCGCCGAGGGAGTCGATCGCGACGGGATCGGTGGCGGCGAGAATCGCGCCGTAGCTCCAGGTGTGCTGCGGCTGGGCGGAGGGGCCGCCCTCGCCGACGGGGCGAAGGGCGTCGGCGAGTATCAGGCGGGTCTTGTCCTTGATGCAGGGCAGCGCGTTGAGGTCGGTGAGGTACGGGTCGCAACCGTTGCCATGGTGCTGGCCGGGGTTGTCGATGGAGCCGTAGTGGTTCTTGTGGGCGAGGGTGATCCCCGAGATGGCGTGGGTCTTCAGCACAGGTACGTTCACGATGGCGGTGACGACGGGGTCGCTGATGAGCGTGGACAGCTTGCCGTTGAGGCTGCCGCTCTTCGTGGGTTGGGCGTCCCACTGCGTCCCCGTGAACTTCACGCCGGGCCCTTTGTTGATCTCGTAGCCGCAGACGATCAGGTGCTTGTCCTCGCGGTCCCAGACCGTGATCTTGTCGGCGGGCACGCCGGCGGTCAGTAGGCCCGCGACGACCGCCTGGGCGACCTCCATGTGCGTGGAGGCGCCCATGCCGAAGAGGCAGTTCACCTTCACCGTCACCACGTCACTCGGCCCGAAGAGAGACTTCCAGGCCTCGTCGGCGGTGTTCTTCCCCACCAGCTTCGCGACGGACTGATCCACCATCGTCTTCACCACCGCGGCGTTGACCTTGTCCGCATCGTCGATCGCATCCGTGCGGCGGATGCGCACCACGCGGGACTTCTTCGCAGCGTCCTGCGCGCCCGCAGAGCGCGCGCCGATCGCGGCGGCTCCGACACCGGCGGCGGCAACGGTCCCGAGGAAATGGCGGCGGTCGAGAGAGGACATGCGGAGGCTCCTTGTGGGAAAGGCAGTCCGGAGTCCAAAGTCCGGAGTTCGCGGCAACGCCCAACGGCGCGCTAAGGGGTAGAACAACCGGGAGGCGACAGAGGCTCCCTGAAGGCGCCAATCGGGGCCGAAGCCTCCCCTTTGGTCAACATAAGACACATTATCAGCCAGGCGAGCCCGGGCGAACAATGTGCGCTTACGGGTGAGCGGCAGTGTGACGGAGGCCTGGGGGTGCGGGAAGCGGAAGGAGCGGGTTCGGAGGGTTGATGAGATGAAGTGTCTCGTGACGGGTGCGGCGGGGTTCATTGGGGCGCAGCTGGCGGTGAGGTTGGCGGAGCGCGGGGACGACGTGGTCGGGATCGATAGCTTCCTGGACTCGTACCCGCGCGAGGTCAAGGAGGATCGGGCGCAGTGGATTCGGGGCTTCGAGCGGATCCGGTTCGTCGAGGGTGACCTGATGGAGGCGGACCTCGAGGAACTGCTGGAGGGCGTCGAGGTTGTGTTCCACCAGGCGGCGCAGGCGGGAGTGCGGGCGAGCTGGGGGCAGACGTTCGAGGTGTACGCGAGGAACAACATCCTGGCGACGCAGAGGCTGTTGGAGGCGTGTAGGACGGGTGTCGGGCTAGGAAGCCCGACCTACAACGACACACCTACGAGGATACGGAGGTTCGTGTATGCGTCGTCGTCGTCGGTGTATGGCGATAATGCGCCACTGCCGACGCCGGAGACGGCCGCCACGCAGCCGTACTCACCCTACGGAGTGACGAAGCTCGCGGGCGAGCACCTGGCGATGCTCTACTGGGCGAACTTCGGGGTGCCGGCGGTCGCGCTGCGGTACTTCACCGTGTTCGGGCCGCGGCCGCGCCCCGACATGGCGTTCTGTCGGTTCGCGAGGGCGATTCTGGCTGGGCAACCGATCCGCGTCTTCGGGACCGGGGAGCAGTCGCGCGGGTTCACGCACGTATCCGACGTCGTCGAGGCGAACCTGGCGGCGGTCGAGAAGCCGTGCGAGGGCGAAGTCATCAACATCGGCGGTGGGGCGAGCTTGACCGTCAACGAGGTTGTCGCGTGCTTCGAGGAGATTATCGGCAAGCCAGCGATCGTCGAGCGCGAGGATGTGCAGAAGGGCGATGTGCGGCACACGATGGCGGACGTGACCAAGGCGAAGCGCGTGCTGGACTGGGAAGCGAGGAAACCGTTCATGGAGGGACTGGCGGAGTTGGTGGAGTCAGTTGAGGGCTTCTATGGCTTGTGATCCTACCCCCCTGCCCCCCTTCCTCCAGAAGGGGGGAACGGCAAGCCCTACCCCCCTGCCCCCCTTCCTCCAGAAGGGGGGAACGGCAAAGTGGTGTGCTGCGCTTTGGTGTGCGGCAGTGGGTTGGCTGGCGGTTGCGACGGTGGCTGACAGCCAGGTGGCGATCTTCGCGGAGGAGGGATTCCCGTACTACAACGCATCGGCGCAGGTGACGCCGGAGTTGGTCGGCTACTGCCTGAACCGCGCGGGGATCGGGAGCGAGCAGGTCTCGGCGGAGGGATTGGGTGACGAGGGGGTCTTCAGCGCGGAGCGGTATCGGGTGCTGGCGTACGTGTATGGCAACACGTTCCCGCACGCGGCGCTGGAGAACCTGCGGCGCTTCCATGCGGCAGGCGGGTGCATCGTGGCGTTCGGGGGAGTGCCCTTCTGCCATCCGTGCGTACGCGAGGGCGGCAAGTGGGTAGACAAGATCGAGAGCCTGGGCTGGGAGTTCGTGTCCCATCGGCAGATGGGCACGTGCGTCTGGGGGCAGGCGGAGGATGCGGACGGGATCGCGCACGCGCCCGGGGATGCGTTCGGGCTGGGTTGGCTGCCGCTGCCGGCCGCGCCGAGCGGAATCGTGCAGTTCCCGCGGCCGGACATGGGCCTGGAGGCCTCGCGCGCGGCGGGATATGACCATGTGCTCGGGCTGCCGCCGGAGGATGAGGTCATCCCGGTCATCTCGGCAGCGAAGGGCGGGCAGGCAATCGGGCATCCGGTCTGCGTGATCGAGCATCACTGCCCGGAGTTCAACGGCGCCATCGACGTGTGGGCGGGCTGCACGCTCAACGGGCAGTTCACGATGCAGCAGCAGGAGCAGCTCATCGTGGCGTCGTGTGCGTACGTGCTGGAGCGCGTGGGCGCGATGAGCGGCGAGCGGCGGGGAGAGGCGCTCCAGGCGACGCGACGACGGTACGTGCAGCCTAACATGGCGACGCCGGAGCCCTTCGAGCCCTTCATCCAGCGCGCGCCCGGGCCAGGGCCCAGGCTCACCGTGCTGGATGTAGGCGGCATGCCGGCGGATGAGCAGATACTCGCGTTGAGCCTGCAGGGCATCGTCAACCGGAGGCGGCCGAGGATCTGGGTGCTGTCGCAGTTCCAGGATGAGAAGTGGTTGGGGTTGATGTTGGCGGGCGCGATGAATCGCGCCCCTACACAGTCGGGCGCCATGAATGGCGCCCCTACACGTGGGCGTGATGAATCACGCCCCTACACGGGGGGCATGAGGGAGAGGGTGGATTGCCCGAGCCTGGAGGCGTTGGTCAAGGAGTTCGGGGGCGAGGCGCAGGGGGCGATTCTGTATGACCCGGCCGAGCCGCACTCGGTGAATGTGGCGACGACGCTGGCGGGAGTGCGTGATGCGGTCATGGCGACGCCGGAGTTGGCGACGAAGTTAGGGTTGAGGACGGTCGAGGATGTGCGCGGGAAGTGCGGAGACCCGGTGGCGGCGTACGAGCGGGTTCTCGAGGAGCACTGGGGAGAGCTGAACCATCGCGCCGCGGCGTGCCTGCAGCCGGAGGTGACGGCGCCGCGTGACTACCTCGTGCAGCAGCGCATCTTCACGTTTTGGCTCGACGCCGAACGCGAGTTCCGCGTGCCCCCGGAGCAGATGCTGTTCTTCGAGCGATTGCTCGCGCGGCTGCCGACCCATGCGGCGATCCACGGCTGGTGGCAGGAGGGCGAGGAGGGCGGTATCGGCGAGTGGCGCGGGGTCTACGTGGCCTCGCAGTACGCGAAGATCACCGTCTGCACCTCGGGCGCCTACAATCTCAGCGCGCAGTGCGGCGAGCCGATGCCCGAGCGGCTGACGAACAAGCGGATCGAGTTCGGAAGCCTCGACAGGAAGGTCTACATCAGCTTCATCATCTCCGATGGCGACAACTTCGGCATGAACCTGTACGGCGTCATCGGCGGCCTGTGGGAGCAGTCGCTGCGGGGGAAGATACCGATAGGTTGGGCGATGTGCCCGACCCAGATCGAGCTGAGCCCGGATGCGGTCCGCTACTGGTACGAGACGGCGACGCCGAACGACCTGCTGTTCGCGATGGATGGGCTGGGGTATGTGTATCCAGACGCTTACGGCACGGCGCGCTTGGGCGCGATGAATCACGCCCCTACACGATCTACGAGGGGTTCCTGAGGTTGACAAGGCCATACATGCAGCGGCTCGATCAGCGCTACCTGTGGTTCCTGGGAGGGAGTTCGCGGGCGGAGGAGATGGCGGAGACGCTGAAGCTGGACGGGGTTTTCGGGGAGTACGGGGTGTTCCCCGAGCAGCGGCAGGAGCTGATCGGCGAGGCGGCGGCGATCTGGGTGGACCTCAACCCGTGGGAGAAGCCCTGGGATGACGTAGACGTGCTCATCGACCGCATCCGCAAGCGCACGCCGGCGGGGCGGCCCGCGTTCATGCTGTGCGGTACGAACGGGTTCACCGTGGGCCCGAACCAGATCGCGAAGATCATCCAGGCGCTCGGGCCGGAGTACGTGCCGGTTAGGCCGGATGAGCTGTGCCATCTGTTCCGCAAGTACAAGACGCAGGGCGTGGACGCGAATCCGGCGCTGCGGCCGGCGCTCGACTTCACCCTTCCCCCACCTCCCGGACCGCACGCGACGGCCGACGGCACTCTCGTGGTGCGTGAGGACGACGGCGCGCCGGAGATCAGCGGTTGGTTCACCGACCCGCAGGGCACGCAGTGGGTGCGGAAGCGGCTGGCGATTCCGTTGCCGGCGGCGGCGAAGAGGGCCACGGTGTACGCGTTCGTGCGAGGCGAGGCCGGGAGGCACGTCACGTTCCGGGTCAACGGCCACGAGCACCAGGCGGCGCTGGCAAGTTCGGGGTGGAAGTGGGTGAGCGTCGAAGTCCCGGCAGGCGAACTGCGAGACGGCGAGAATGAGATCTGGTATTCAGGCAACCCCGAGGCGCGCCTGTTCACGGCGGGGGACGCGACCTGCAACTTCGGGCATTCGGACTACGGTGGCCCGGACCAGTGGAGCGCGCTGGGCGGGGAGCTGATGTGTTACGTGGAGGTACGGTAACGGCAACAAGGGACAGTCCATGCGTCTCGATCCCGCAAGCGGGATCGAGACTTGGACAGTCCCCCAGTAACGCTGGAGCATCGCCATGCAGGCCGTGCTGATTTACAGCCTGAGCGTGGTGGCGGTCACGTGGATCGCGGGACTGCTGCCGATGGCGACTCGGTGGAAGCCCGCGCAGCGGGACCTGTTGACGGCGTTCGCGAGCGGCGTGCTGCTGGGGGCGGCCTTCCTGCACATGCTGCCCGAGGCGGCGGAGCACGTTCCGCACTGGGTCGGCGCTGGGGCGCTGGGCGGGCTGCTGTTCGTGTTCCTGCTTGAGCGCCTGATCGCCACCCACTACTGCGAGCACGACCACGAGGCCTGCGATCACTTTCAGGCGATCGGGTACACGTTCTACGTGGGCCTGACGCTGCACAGTTTCATCGACGGCGTCGTCCTTGCCAGCGGGTCGCTGATCCCCCAGTTGGGGCCGGTCGTCTTCCTGGCGATCATCGCCCACCACCTCCCGGTCGTCTTCTCCCTGTCCAGCATCCTGCTCGCGGGGGGCTTCCGTCAGCGGCGCGTGCTGTCGCTGATCGGTACGCTGTCGCT
>Ga0194110_10009572_pt1 | contig 10891 bp, 8 predicted proteins | sample TA2Kig1200mmetaG_FD_146192 | JGI IMG/M metagenome (GOLD analysis project Ga0194110, IMG submission 146192) | Freshwater microbial communities from Lake Tanganyika, Tanzania - TA2015032 Kigoma Deep Cast 1200m | ecosystem: Environmental > Aquatic > Freshwater > Lake | place: Tanzania: Lake... | reverse complement strand
TCGACGCCGGCGTGGACATGATCGCCCGCGCCCTGGACGACAATCCGTCCGCGTCGGTCATTCTTTTCGGCACGGAGACGACGATCGCCGAGGGGACGCACCGGGAAAAGCTTCTCGGCCGCGGCATCGCGGCTGACCGGGTCATTTCCCAGGGCTGCCCCGAGCTGGCCGCCTTCATCGAGAACGACTGGAAAAGCGAGGATACGGCCCTCCTCGTCGAAGCCTATGTCGACGAGGCGCTGGGAAAGCTTCCGTATCCTCAGACGCCGGTCATCGCCGCCCTCGTCTGCACCCATTACGGCTATGTCCTCGACCATTGGACACAGGCCTTCGCCTCCCGTGGGGCGGACCTCAAGGCCGTCCTCAACCCGAACCGGGCGATGATCGAGGCCGTCTTCCCGGCCGGTTCGAAATCGCGCTTCGCCGTGACGACGATCGCCGCCCGCATCGTCTCGATGGTCGAGATCGCCGAGGGCAAGCGGTCGTCCCTTTCCGAATGGCTTGCCCGGATCTCGCCCGAAGTCGCCGCCGCCCTCCGGGGATATGAGCTGAAACCCGATCTCTTCGCTTGGCAAGATATCGTGAACGGAGAGAAAGAGATGATCACGGTCTATCAATCCTCGGTGGATCCGGGGGATCCCCATATCTGCAGCGATTCCACGAACCGGCTGAGCCTGCTTTTTTCGGTTTATGAAGCTCTCGTCAGGATGAATCCCGCCGGCTCCTTCGAACCTTGTTTGGCCGAGAGCTGGACCGTATCGGAAGATGCCGCGACCTGGACGTTCGATCTCCGGAAAAACGTGAGATTCCACAACGGCGAAACGCTCCGCGCCGACGACGTCGTCGCGACCCTGAAGCGAGTCCTTGACCCGGCGATCGGGGGGGCCTTCGGCACTCAAGGCGTCTATCTCAGCTATCTCGGGAACGCTGAGATCGACAAACTCGACGAGCGAAGGGTCCGGATCGTCACGGGGGAACCCATGGCCGACCTCCTGGATCTCCTGGCCGCCATGCCCATCAGCCCGGCCGGGGCGCTCGGCCGGCTGCCCCGGGAATACGTGGGCAGCGGCCCTTACAAAGTCCTCGAGCGGGGCGACGGCGTCATGACCTTGGAAGCCTTCGCCCCCTATTGGGGCGAGGCCCCGAGATACAAGCGGATCCGCTGGGTCGCCGAGGCCAGTCCGGAGAAGCGCGTCGACGCCCTCCTCGACGGGAGGGCGGACATCGTCGCCGGCGTCGAGGCGGAAGGGAGAGAGAGGATCCTGGGCCGACAAAACGCTTCCCTCCATCGGCAGGAAAGCGGTCTGTGCATCATCTTCATGTTGAACTGTTTCGAAGGGCCGTGCCGGGACCGGCGGGTGAGGCAGGCGCTGAACTACGCGTTGGACGTCGAGCCGATCATCGCCGAAGTCAAGCCCGGAGCGGCGACCCGGTTGAACGGCTACCTGACGCCTCACCACTTCGGATACAACCCGGAGACGCCCGTCTACCCGCATGACCCGGCCGCGGCCCGCCGCCTCCTCGCCGAGGCCGGCTACCCCAACGGGCTGAAACTCGGATTCGACGTCCCGACGACGATGCCCGACGAGGCGCCGCAACTGGCGGAAATCATGGCCGGGCAGCTCCGGAAGGCCGGCATAGAGGTTGAAATCGTGGAACACGCCGACCGGGCGGCTTACTCCGAAATGGTCCGGGAGAAGAACATCCGCGACGCCTGCTGCTTCGACTCGAGTCCGCGAAGCACCTTCCGGGTTCTGAGGGAGAAGCTCCAGTCCACCCTCCGCGGGCCGTGGTGGGAAGGGTACGAAAACGAAGAGGTCAACGCCCTCATCCTTCGGGCCCAGGCCACGCTTGCGGACGGGGAACGGCAGGCCCTTTACCGGCGGATCTACGCGATCGTCCGCGACGACGCCCCGTGGATTTTTCTCTACCGGCCGACGAATTTCTGGGGGACGGGCCCCGCCCTGAAGGATTGGAAGCCCCGGCCGGACAGCCTTCTCATTTTTGATTGATCTCTTTCCGCCATAAATACGGGGACACATACCTTAATTGTCCGTTGTTGGACAATTAAGGTATGTGTCCCTGTATTTCCTTCGTAAAAAGAATTGGGGAATAGTGGACCTGTCCCCCTATTATTTTCATGCTGAAAAGCGTCGTTTCCCTCTACCGAAACGCTTATGCCGGCGTGCCGCGCGGGGCCTGGATCCTCGCCCTGGCCGAGTTCATCAACCGCTGCGGCTTCATGGTCCTCGTCTTCCTCAACATCTATCTGACCCGCCATCTCGGCTTCACCCTCCTCCAGGCCGGACGCGTCTTGAGCGCCTACGGCCTGGGGGCCATCGCCGGCGGCTATCTCGGCGGCGCCCTGTGCGACAAGGTCGGCGTCCGCCGCGTCCAGATCGGAAGCCTCGTCCTCTCCGGCATCATCCTGGTTATTTCGGGCTACGCCGAAGGATACGCCCTCCTCCTCGTCCTTCTTTTCCTTTACGGCGTCGTCGCCACGGCCCTTTTCCCCGCCAACGACACGGCCATGTCGCGCTTCTGTTCGGGTGAAATGCGTTCCAAGGGGTTCGCTCTCCGGCGCCTGGCCGCCAATCTGGGAATCACCTTCGGCCCGGTCATCGGCGGCTTTCTGATCCTGATCGATTACCGCTGGCTCTTCTGGGCGGACGGCCTGACGACCCTGGCCTCGGCCGTCGTCATCGCCCGATATGTCAAGCTCATCCCCGCCTCGACCGCCGGGCCGGGACCGGCCAGGCCTCTTCCGAAGAACGGTTCCCCTTGGCGAGACATCCCCTTCCTGGCCTACATGGGGTTTTTTCTCGTCCTGGCCGTCGTTTTTTCCCAGCTCTTCTCAACCTTCAATCTCTACCTCAACCAGGTCTACGGACTGAAGGAAAACCGGATCGGGCCTTTATGGGCGGTCAACACGATCCTCATCGTCGCCGTCGAAATGATCCTCATCCACGCCGTCCGCCGGCGGTCTGAGACGAAAATCATCGCCCTCGGCGCCGTCTTCATCGGTCTCGGCTTCGGCCTGATGCCGCTCGGCCGGGGGTTCGGCTACGCGGCCTTCACCGTCTTCGTTTGGTCGATCGGCGAGATCTTGACGATGCCACTTGCGGCCACGGTCACCGCCAACCGGGCCGGAGCGTCGGCGGGACGCTATATGGGCGTCCTGAGCCTCGTCTTTTCCCTGGCGATGTTCGTCGCCCCCCTTTGCGGCAACTGGCTGTACGGCGCGGCCGGCGGCGACGCCCTCTGGTTCATCATGGGCGGCGCGGGGATCCTGGCGGCCTTCGGCTTCCTGGCCCTGGGCAAGGAGATGGACGTCCCCAAGCAGGCGACGCCCGCCGTCTGAAGGGGATCGAAGTTTGCCAAAACTTCGATGTCGTTGTAACCTTTTCCGTAAATCCGAGTCTTATCCTCTGAAGCCCATGACGGACCACCAGATCATGTCGGACGTTCGGAACGGATATGTCGAAAAACTGGCCATCCTCTTCGAGCGTCATTATGTCTCTCTTTTCAATTATTTTCTTCGCCTTACGGGAAATCGGGAGGTCAGCGAGGACCTCGTCCAAGACGTTTTCACCCGTATTCTCAAGTACCGGGCGACATACCAGGGCGAGGACCGATATATCGTCTGGATGTTCAAAATCGCCCGGAACGCCCACATCGACGCCCTGCGGCGGAGGAAAGAAGCCCTTCCTTTGGATGAGCAGCTCGCCGAGCCGGCCGATGCCGAACCTCTGCCCGAGGACAGGCTGGAACGGGAGCAGGACTCGGCCCTGGTCTCCAAGGCCCTCGGACTCCTTCCGCCCCGAAAGCAGGAGATCCTCGTCCTCAGCCGGTTTCAGCACATGAAATATCGGGAAATCGCCGAGCTCCTGGACTGCCCGGTGGGGACGGTCAAGGCCATGATCCACCGGGCGGTCGCGGAGCTGGGCGAAATATACGCCGCCCTGACACGGGAGAAATGCCATGACATGTGACGATGCCCGGGCCCATCTGCCCGATTTCCTGACGGGGGAGCTCTCAGCCAAGGCCAAGAGCTCCGTCGACGCCCACTTGGCCGCCTGCGGCGCGTGCGCCGAGGAATTCCACAAGGTGAGTGAAACATGGATGAAACTCGGCGTCCTGCCCGTCGAGCAGCCGTCGGCCGCCCTCCGCGACCGCTTCTACACGATGCTCGAAGCCTACAAGGAAGGCCTCGACGCTCGGACGGCGGACCGGAAGGCGGAAAAGGCCTTCTCCATCAGGGAATTTTTCTCCTGGAAGCGGCCGGCTTTCCGGTTCGCCGCCGCGGCCGCGCTTCTCTTCGTCGGCCTCGCCGGCGGCCTCTTCGTCGGCCGCTCGGGCGCCTTCAACGAGAAGTTCGCCCGGCTCGAGCGCCAGGTCGACGACATGCGCCAGACGACGGCCCTTTCCCTTCTCCGGCAGCCGTCCTCGTCCGAACGCCTGCTCGGCGTGAGCTACAGCGAGCAGATGCGGGCGCCGGGCGAACAGACGCTCACCGCCCTTTTCCGGATCCTCGACACCGACCCCAGCGTCAACGTCCGCCTCGCTGTGGTCGACGCCCTCTTCCTCTTTGCCAAGGATGACCGGGTGAAAGACGGCCTCGTCGCCTCCCTCGGCCGGCAGGAATCCCCTCTCGTCCAGGTCGCCCTGATCGACCTCCTGACCGAGGCCCGCGAGCAGAAAGCCGTTGACGCCCTCAAGGCGCTCATCGCCGACGATAAAATCCATCCCGACGTCCGGGAAAAAGCCAAGCAGGGCGTCAAAAACCTGACTTCGTGAGGGAAGCCGCCATGACCAAGAGATGGATCCTCCTCGCCGCCGGAGCTCTCGTCCTGGCCGCCGCGGCCTATTCGGACTTCGCGACCACGGCCCTGCCCGGAGAGCCGGTCAAAAAAGAAGCGATCGACGGCAAAACCGTCTTCAGGCGCGCGGGATTCACGGGCGTCCGCGTCGGGAAAGGCGGCCCGGAAATCCGCTGCGATACCCTGAACGGCGATATTTTCATAAAAAAAAACGGATGAGAAAGGAGTCTCACATGAAAGCGCAAAGAATGATTTCCGCGATGATCGCGGCCTTCGGATTGATGGCTCTCGGCGGCCTGGCCCAGACGCCGACGCCCGACAAGGTGACCGTCCCCCTGACCAACCCGGCCAAGCCTGCCGTCATCGAGGCCAACATCATGTTCGGCACCATGAAGGTCATCGGCTACGAAGGCAAGGAGGTCCTCGTGACGGCGACGCCCCGGGAGAAGGTCCTCGGCGGCCCGGTCGTCGTCGGCGAGGCCGTCCGGGACGCCCTCCGCGACACCCTCCGGGACATTCCGCGTCCGCCCCGCGTGGTTGTGCCGTTCGGCCGGGCGACCGGAGCCAAGGAGAACGAGGAACAAGAGAAAGCCGATAAGGCCAAGAAGGAAGGGATGAAGCAGATCCCCCTCGAAAGCTCCGGCCTGACGATCGAGGAGAACGACAACAAGGTCGAAATCCGCCTCCAGTCCTGGCGCCGGGCCTATGACCTCGAAATCCGCGTTCCCTCCGGCTCGTCGCTCGACCTCGGCGGGGCGAATCTCGACGAAATCCGGGTCGAGAACGTCTCCGGGGCCGTCGAGGTTTCCTCAACCACCGGCCGTCTGAAGTTCATCAATGTCTCAGGACCGGTGACGGCCAGCACGACCAACGGCGACATCGAGGCCGTCCTGACCCGGGTCGCGGCCGACAAGCCGATGTCCTTCGCCACCTTCAACGGCGACCTTGACCTGACCCTTCCTTCCGACGCCAAAGCCAGCTTCCGGATCAAGTCCAACATGGGCCAGCTCTACACCGACTTCGACATCGCCCTCAAGACGCTCCCGGCCGAGCCTGAAAAGACGACGGGCAGGGATCAAGCCCGGTTCCGGGTCTCCCTCGAGAGGGCCGTGGCCGGCTCGATCAACGGCGGCGGGCCCGAGATCAAGCTCCAGAACTTCAACGGCGACATCTACCTCCGAAAAAAGAAATAATCCGTCGTCGTTCAGGGGACGGGACCCGAATTCCAGGAAATTCGTGTCCCGTCCCCTTTTTTATTCCCAGATCTTGACGGTGACGATCTCGAACGGCTTCAGCTTGACGTAAATCGAGCCGGGGACGACAGTGAAGCTGTTGCCGAGATTCTCACTGATATCGGCGACCTTGTAGTTCAGGAATTCGCCCCGGAAGAGCGGGGTGGAAACTCGGGTTTCCGTCGCCAGGCCGGCGAGCTCCCGCAGGCGGAGGACGACGCCCTCCCCGTCCTCGGCCCGCTTCACGGCCTGGACGAAGACGTTGGGCTTGTCGACGGCAAAGAAGCTCTCGGCATCGGCCGGCAACATTCCGGCGATTTTGGCCGGCAGCCAGGCCGCGACGAGCGGCGTGTGGACTTCCCATCCGAAACGGGACGAGGCGACCGCGTCCGCGCCGCCGGCCCGGCTGGTCAGGGAATACCGGAAGACGACAGTCCCGCCCTGGCTCGCCTTGAAATTCGTCATCCAGTAGTTGTTGAGGGCATAGGAGAAAACCCAGGGATTCCGGAGGTCGAGCTGGCGGAGCCATTTGCCGGTGTTGATGTCGCCGAACTGGACGAGCGGGGCCTCGACCGGCGACCATACGACGGACTGCTTGGGGCCCGCGACCTCGACCCAATGCTGGACGGCCTGCCAATCGCGGGTCGTCCCCGGGAGCTGCTCCGCCTCGGGGGCCATGACGGCGTCGGCGATTTCGAAGCGGACCCTTCCGCCCTCGACCTTGAAGGGAAAGGCGAAATAGGCCGCCTCGGGATCATAGGTCTCCTCTTTTCTCAAACGGACGGCAAGGTCGACCCTCTTCAGCCCGTCGTAGAGGATGATCTCGGTCCGGATTTCGGGATGGCGGTGGGTCTTGGCGGATACGACCAGGCTCGAGGCGCCGGTGACCGTGTCCACGACGGCCTTGTAATATCGATTTTCGATCCGGGTTCCTTCGACGACCGCGGCCGGCGCGGGGGGCAAAGGGAGGACGTCGGGAACGACCGCGTAGACCGCATACCCGAGGGGAGGGATGGGGCCCGATGGAAAAAGAAGCGTCCCCCTGTCGACGAGCTGGTAGGAGATCTCGGCCCCGCTTCGCTTCTCGAGGATCTTGAATTTCCCTTTTTTCTCGTCCAGCGGCGCCGGGAGCGCGACCCGGACGACATCGGACCGCTCCCAGGAAAGGGGATTGAAAACGGCCAGGGCGTGGCTCGCGTCGTTGGGAATGAGGGGAAGCAGGGCGGACAGGCTTTTCGACGAAACCGAGCGGGCGATCTCGCGGGCTTCGTAGGCGTGGGACGATTTGAAGGCCCATTGCCCGCGGACGAACTCCGACTCGGGGTCGCTGATGGAATTCCAGGCCCCCCAGGTGTGCTCGTCATAGAGCATCGTCCGCTCGAAGGCCTCGCGGATCTCCTCGGCCGGGTAAATCCAGCCCTTGACGGCCAGGCCGGCCATGGCCGCCAGCTTTTCGGCCGTCAAAAGGTCGTTGTGGGCCAGACGAATCAGGCCCGTCTCGAAGGCCGTCGAGGCGACGCCGTCGGTCCAGTAGTCGGGCCAGCCGAGCTTGTAGGTCGGGATCCGCTTGGCGTATTTTTTTTCAAAGGCCTCGAAGAACGGACTCATCGTCGACAGGCGGAGCCGGGGATAGGCCCAGGCCTCGTTCCACTCGCGGACCCGGTCGGAGAGCTCGACCCGGGGCGGTGAGTTGTCGGTCACCTCGCCGCTGATGTGAAAGGCGATGTCGGCGAAGGGGTAGTCGCCGCGCGCCTCGAGCTCGGCGAGATAATCGATGACCTTGGGCAGGCTCTTTTCGATTCCCTCGAGGAGGAGGAGGCCGTAGTTGGCGAAGAGATAATGCTCGCCATTCCAGTGGAGGACCCGGCTCCCGTCGGGCGACTGCCAATAGAAGGGATTCGGCCGGCGGAGAGGGGCCCGGGAGCGCGTCTCGTTGATCCCGGTCGTGAAATAGCGGACGCCGATTTGGCTCAGGATCTGGGGCGCGGCCCAGCTGAATCCGGTGACGTCGTTGTTCATCGCCGCCCGGAGCTCGAAGCCGTGGTCGCGGCTGTATTGGCGGGCGAGGAGGACGGAGCGGATGAGCTCTTCGTGGGCGAAGAGGTCGGAGAGCTGGAGGTACCAGGCCGAGATCTCGACTCGGCCCGACTTGAGGAGGGCGAGTAGGGCTTGGACCTTCTCGGGAGGCCGGGAACGGATGTAGTTCTGGAGGGCCCAGCTGACTTCGATGTTCCAGCGGAACTTCGCCTCTTCGGGATAGCCGTCCGTGACCCGGCAGAACTCGACGACGCGGTCGAGGTACTCGACGTGGTTCTTGGCCACCCGGGTCTGGAGGTCCGTGTAGCCGATGTCCGTGTGCGAATGAGGAAGGAGATAGAGCGTCCACTTCCGCTGGGGGGCGAGGGTGATCGTCCGCTCGGCCGACGCCCCGCCGGCCTTGAGGCGGAAAGCCGTCTTGACGGGCTTGGCCCTGTCCGGAAGGTTGACGAAAACGACCGACCTGCCGGCCTTGGGGATCGCGGGAAAGAGAACCTTGGCGACATGCCCGGCTCCTTGACGGACCTCGAGAACGCCGGCCGGGAGGGCGGCCGCGGCCTCGATTTCGACGTCGACTCTCTGGAAAAGGGTTTTCGCCTCCTCGATGAAGAGAGCCGTCGGCTTGACCTCGATCTTGACCGCCGGTGGCGGCGGCGGGGCGGCCGCGGTGTTCGGTTTCGGGGCCTGGCCTGCGGCCGGAATCAGGAAGAGAATGACCGGGACAACCGCGGTCCGGAGCTTGCTACGAGCCATGGCCCTCTCCTTGAAATGAAGGGACCCCCCTATTCTATGGAAATGGCCTCTTCTCGGAAACCGTCTTCTTTCGGCCGCCGAGGCGATCGCCCTAGGATCCGAGCCAGTTTTCGACGACGAGTCCCGGAATCCCGCGGAAGTGTTTGACGTTCCCCGTGACCAGGGTCAGTCGATGCTGCAAAGCGATGGCCGCGATCTGCAGATCCAAGTCGTCGCGAGTTTGGCCTTTCCGCTCCAGGTGCGCCCGGATTTCGCCGTAGCACTTCGCGCTGGATTCGTCGAAATCAAAAACGACGAAAAGGGGAAAGACCTTCTCCTCGAGCCTCGCGACGATCTCTTTTCGGTCGGGCCATTTCTGGAGGCCGTAGTAGATTTCGGCCAACGTGATCGAGGAGGTGAAGCAATCCTCCTGATGCGTCCGGGCAAGCTTCGCCAGCAGGGATTGGGCCGGTCTTTTCCTGGTGAGGTTGCTGAGGACGTCCGTATCGAAAAGGAACATTACAGCCTCACCGGGCGCCCGCGGCTCTTCCTCCGGTGTTCATAGATCTCTTTGACCATCGCCTCGACCTCTTCGTCATGATCGGCTAAAATCCCGGCGACGCTCGCAAGCCCTCCCTTGCCTCTCTCCCGCATTTTCAGGAAGGTCTCCCAGGGAAGGAGGACGGCCACGCGTTTCCCGCGATTGGTGACGGCGATCATCGTTTTCCCATAGATAAGACGGTTGATGACCTCGGAAAATCTCGCTTTCGCCTGGGTGACGGAAATATTTTCCACGGCGCGCCTCCCCGTCTAATATGGTCATTTTGACCAGAATTGTCAAACGGGGAGGCGAAAAGCTGCGGATTAGGCCGTCTTCTTGCCCCGGAGGAAGGCGATCATCTTCGGGACGGCCAGGGGGACGACGTCGGGGAGCATATGGGGCATGAGGTTGTCCATGACCTTGGGCATGAGCTCGGGCATTTGCTCCCTCATGTAATCGGGCATGGGAATCATGGCCCCGACCCGCTCCAGCATCGTCGGCATGACCTTGGGCATCATCTTGGGCAGAAGCTTGGGGAAGAGGATGGGGAACATCGGCTTCATCATCCCGAACATCAGCCCGCCGACGGGGCCGAGCCGGCCGATGCCTTTCATCATCCCTCCCATGCCGAGGGGCATGGCCTGGAGCATCTCCGGCCACATCGTGTCCATGAGGCCGGCGAAGCCCTCCGGCGTCATGAGGGTGATCATGCCCTCGAAGACCTTCCATTGGCGGGCGACTTCGGGGTGGGGATCGGCGAAGGTCTTGCCCAGTCCCCGGCAGGCAAACGCCGCCAGGTCCTGGACTTCGACCGGGACGCCCTTTTTGTCCTTGGAGACGCGAAGCTGGAATTCGCAGCAGGGGCAGAGGGCCAGGACGGTTTCGGCCCCCACCTCGATCGCCTCCTCGAGCCGGGTCTTCCCGACCTCGTGGGCGACCAGGGGGTCCTTGATGAGGGTCAGGACGCTGCCGCAGCAGTGGGCCTCGTCATGGTGATGGGTCATTTCGACGAATTCGACGCCGGGGACGGCCTTGATGACGTCGCGCGGCGGCTCGTAGACGCCCGAGACCCGGCCGATGTGGCAGGAGTCGTGCCAGGCGACCTTCTTCTCGACGGGATGGGTGAACTTGAATTCGCCGGCCTTGATTTTCTCCGCGACGAGCTCGCTGTAGTGCTTGGCCTCGATCCCGTACTCGATGCCCAGTTTCTTGGCCCACTCGGGGTAGACATTGCGCCACATCATGTCGCAGGCCGGGCAGCTCGAGACGACCGTGTCCGCCCCGGCGGCCTTGACGGCGGCGATGTTCTTCTTCATGTTCTCGGCGAATATCTCCCATTTGCCGGCGACGAGCATCGGCGTCCCGCAGCAGTTCTCGACGTTGCCGAGGTAGGTGAAGTCGACCCCGGCGGCGTCGAGGAGGGTCACGGCCGCTTGGCCGATATCGTTCTCGACATAGGAGACCGTGCAGCCGCCGAAATAGACGTTCTTCGCCTTCCGGCTGGGGCCGTGCCTGTCCTTGAGCTCGGC
>Ga0194110_10009563_pt1 | contig 10896 bp, 9 predicted proteins | sample TA2Kig1200mmetaG_FD_146192 | JGI IMG/M metagenome (GOLD analysis project Ga0194110, IMG submission 146192) | Freshwater microbial communities from Lake Tanganyika, Tanzania - TA2015032 Kigoma Deep Cast 1200m | ecosystem: Environmental > Aquatic > Freshwater > Lake | place: Tanzania: Lake... | reverse complement strand
AGGGTAAGCGGTTTAAGGAAGAGTTAATGAGGGATGCAAAAGCTGCAACCAAATCAAGAAAAGAAAAGATTTAGTAGGCACCTTTTCCTTTAAATACAGCGCGAACTGTGGCGATGATTATCCACAAATCTCGGGTAAAGCTCCAATTGGTTAGGTAATTTAAATCTAATGAGATGCTTGTTTGTAAATCTAAATCAGATCGGCCAGATATCTGCCAAGGGCCAGTGATACCAGGTTTTGCATTTAACCTTCTCTCATAGGTTGAGTTATATAGACTCACCTCCCTGGTCAACGCAGGGCGAGGACCAACCACAGACATAGAACCATTTAACACATTGAAAAATTGAGGTAGTTCATCGAGTGAGTACTTGCGAAGAATTCTTCCAACTGGAGTGATGCGTGGATCTTCTTTATTTTTGAAAATAACATGATCTCGTTTATGAATATTTTCTACCTCTAATAACTTTTGATCAGCATCCTTAATCATTGAGCGGAATTTATAGAATCTAAAGGTCTTACCATTTAACCCGACTCGAGTTTGAGAGTATAAAATTGGATAACCACTTGAGATTAAAACCGAGAGTGCTATCAAAAATAAAACTGGACTAAAAATCACGAAAAATACTGTAGCAAAGAGTAAATCAAATAGACGCTTAATTATGCGCCAGGGTATTGAGATCGCTGATTTTTCAAAGGTTAAAAATGGAATGCCCTCTTGAGGGGTTGGGATTAACCAATAACCAAGGTTTCCTGAGTCCAATGGAATCCAGTTTATATTTATCTCAAGATCTTCGCAGTAATGAATAAATTTTGAAAAATTCTTATCAGATTCCATGCCCGGAAGCAGTAGAACTTCATCAATTTTCTTATACCTTAAAATACGGTCAAACTCCTCAATCCACTCACTTGAGATTTGATTACAAACAACCCTTGATATAACTGAATAGCCTAAACTTCTATTTTCAATAATCCACTCGCTATGGTCTTTTAAATCTTTAGCAGATCTTCCAACAATCATCATTTTTGAAATTACTTTCTTTTTTAGTATCAAAGGTTTAAGAATCAAGAAGTAAGTTATCAGACGGCCTAAAATTAAGTAGACCAATCCAGAGACCAACATTACTCCAAAGACAATACGTGAAAAAGATGCCTTAAGGATAAATGAAATAAAGCCTAAAAAGAAAAAAAAGTACACAGATCTTTTAATAACTAATTGAAGATTTAATACAAATAAATTGGCATGCTTAAATCTGTATATTCCTGTGAGTAGAAATAAGAATAACCAGCTGAAGACGATAAGGAGTAAAATGCCTCTGTAATCAAATTGTGCTATTGCGGGCTTGAAATCTGTTTCCAGGCTATTTTGAGGAAATCTAAATTGGAACGCGGTAATTGCTGAAAGGAGGGTAGCAAGCAAATCTGAAAAAACCAGCACAGTGACAATTAATAATTTGTTGTCTTGTCTTAGATACTTAGTTAAATCCGCTCTTAATTTTTGCATATGCTCCCTGGTTGGGTAAATATTATCGCTACTCTAGGTGGTAGGTGTGCAACTGATAACCCTTCGTGAATTGTGGCCGAATTCTTGGGTTATCTAGACTAATTAGAGTGTTTCTGACGGTGACCATTTGCTATTTCCTACAAGATCTTAAAGATTCAAAAGCTAGATTTTAGATGAAGGGTTGACCACTTAGATCAAATCTGATGTTAATTTGAGATTTGACTTCACTAAGTAGATTACAACATCAGTTGGCGCCATTCTTTTTGTAACTACCAATGCAGAAGAGATGTGTGACGTTAAGACTAACCTCTACCTGAAAATTTGCCGAAGTCAGAACCTCGCTTAGTAGGGTGGGTGTGAAATCTTCATTCTTTGCGACAAGTACTCGTACGCGAAAGCCAGTAGTCATACGACTCCAATAGTTCAGGTCTCAATTCAGGTCGGGACCCCTAGGAAATTACGCCCGACGAGCGGTGTTACTTAAATGGAGTCAATGTTCCAATCGGAGATACCGTGAATATCGAAATGGAAAATTTGGATAGTTGACCCCATGGGCGTGAAAGGTACAGCAAGCTCCGTCAAACCAAGTAAGTTTATGTGAAAAGTGAGAACCTTGGAAAGTAATGCAGGCGCTTTCAAAACTGGGATATCTGCAATTAACTAATCGCTAAATTATCAGTCACAATCGTCAGAAATTGAATCCGAGCGAGTACCAAATGCTCACTATGTATATAGGCTTATCGCTAGATGCGGGTGTTTGAGGAGAGGATTGTGATAACTCATACATGAAACTAATGGCAAATTTAAGTCTAAGATTTGAATAACTAGAATCTCACTTCTAAAAATTGGTCTTGTACCTGGCGCTCTCAAGTAATATAAGTGTTACCACACATAATCTAGGAGAGTGAAGTCAAATCAAGTACAATTCTTTTCATGCGAATAGCAATTATTCAAAGTGAGTATCGTGGTGGAAGCTTAAGTGGTGAAAATCAAATGGTCAAATACTCAGCTAATATTTTGAATTCTTATGGTTATAAAGTAAAAACAATTAAAGTTTCCTCAGCACAATCTGAGCAAATATATAGTTATAAATTAAAAACAGCGCTCCATGTCTCACTAGGCAAAGGCACGGACATTAGTGGTGCATTGGATGATTTCAAGCCTGATTTAATATTGAGCCACAACACCTTTCCAAATATTGGATCTGCCTGGATGAAGAATCGTACAGAATCAATAATTACTTTTTTGCACAACTATCGATACTTTTGTGCGTCCGCAACATTAAATCGGAATCAGAAAGACTGCGATTTGTGTCCAACCAAAAATCCTATTTTCGCTTTGGTGCATAAGTGCTATAAAGATTCATTCTTTGCAACGTTACCACTTTATCTGCGTCAAATAACGCCCAATTCTTATAGACATGAGCTAAGGATTCCAACAAAATTTATCGCATTGAGTGAGCGATCCCGTGACAGATTCGTGAGCTTAGGTATCCCTATGGAAAAGATCTCGTTAATTCCTAATTTTATACCGAGATATGAGTCCGAACCCTTGCTGCGTCGGGAGCTATCTTCTAAATGGATATTTGCGGGAAGAATCACAAGAGAAAAAGGAATCGGTGAACTACTGCGTGAATTGCCAGATGGTATCGAAATAGATATTTATGGAGACGGTCCGGACCGTCAGATTTTAGAAAAAGAATTTGCAAATAATAACACACGATTTTTTGGGAGCATTCCCTCTGCAGAACTTTCAGAACTTCTCCCAAGTTATCTGGCTGCATTCTTTCCGAGTCTTTGGTCAGAGGGACTCCCCGTGATTTTCCTCGAGTACTTGCGAGCGGGTCTCCCAGTGATTACAACGAAAGAGAATTCAGTCGGAGATTTCGTTTCACTTTATGGGAACGGATTTGTGCTTGAGGAATTGAGAAAACAAACACTTGAACTTGCAGTTACACATGTCATGAAGTCTCGTGACTATCTCTCTGTGAGATCTAAGAAATGTTATGAAATGGAATTTTCTCCAGAAATCTGGATTAGAAGATTTGAAATGACGTGTTTATGAGACGCCAGTTAGGCGGAAGAAAGAATTATATCCCCGACAATATTAAGCCAGAACTTATGTTTGAACAAGTTCTTAATTCTGCTCTTTCATTTATAATGATTCGAGAGATTGTATCTACTAGTTCAATTTCCTTCATGTCAAACTTTAACACATTGGTGATAACCTGCTACGGAGTCGCCACGTTACTACGCCTTTTTCTTCAAAAAGCAATAAGTACGGGAGAACTTAATGCAAAAAAAATTTTGAAAAATATTTTTGAATCTAATTTAGTAAAAATAGCATGCATATTTGCTGCATTGATATTGGCTGTGAATCTGAACAATATTAGTCTTTCTTCTACCGTTCTACTGGTTGTATCTATTGTGGCCATGGACTTTGTCCGCTATTTTAATCTTTTTACCGGCCGCATAGGTGCAACATTAACTAGCCACGTCATGGTTGTTCTTTTCGCCTTAATTTGGTCAATTTGGTTCTCTGAACTGAATGGGCAACCAGAAAAAGTGATGCTAATCTGGACTTTATTGAACTTGATTTATATCACTTTTACATTAATTCTTAGAATGACCACAAAATTTAAAAGTCCAAGTAATTTATTTGTTGACCGAGTATTCAATGCTAATTTTAGATTGATTCTGGCTGAAAGTGCGACAATCCAATTTTTGCAAACTGCCCATTCAGTCGGCTTACTCCTCTTTGTACCAGAGGCAAATGCTGCCGCTAGAATCGGGGCGCAAGTATTTTTGTCTATCCCGAATATGTTGATTGCCGCGACTGCGCCTTTTCTAGCTTTATACGTTTCTAAAGGTTTGATTTCTTATAACTATCGGTTTAACTTGATGCTAATTCAACTTTCTTTTTTCTTGATTCCATTGATTCTTATTTTTTTACCATACAATTTATTGGATACACTCTCTGGATCAGAAAATAGAGACTATCTGATATATCAAACAGGATTTATTGCAACTGGAATGTCTTTTTTTGTGATAAGTTCTGTTTCATACGGATACAGACAGTTTGTTGGGACTAGAAAATACCTAATTTATAAGTTAACACTTATCTCTAGTACCGTATTTATCCCATTTTTGAGCCTTGTATTTTCAGGAATTCTACTTTTTAACATTGTATCTCTCCTAAATCTATTTGTGTCCATTGCAACCATAAAGAAGTATCTCAATAAAAGAATTTAGTTTGTCTTTTAGCTCTTCGGAGTATGGCCCAGAATGAATCAAGAATAATCTTTAGAATTGAATTTCTAGGAACCCCAACTGTGCTAAATCTAAATATCTCCGAAAAAGTTTTCACTTTTAAGCTCTTTTTGTAAAGACGTCTAATCCCATAATTCTTTTCAGCTGGAAGGTGTAAAAGCAGCAAGGATTTATCTGACTCAACTGAATTACGGAATTTTAGAAACATAGTCCATATTCGCTTAATGAAACGGGAAGCATCATGATTCGGATGATCTATCTTCGAAAACACATGTGATAGAAAGTGGGCTTCTTCTGTGAATGTAGGTAAACCTACAGCGACTCGCGATAAATGAATCATATAATCCTTGTTAATACGCTGAAAAATTTGCTCTATATTTGCCATATCAAATGCTATGAATTCGCCACCAAAATATGGGAGGAGCTGGATTTCGCTTTGCTCAATCTCTTCAGAAATAGATGTTAATTCAACTCTTGTTAAGCCATTTATTTCATCAGAAGCTGAGTAGGGAATTTCGTAGGTCAATAAACCAAACTGCGATAATTCTGACCAAAAATCCTCAGAATCGATATATGGATTCCAAATGATGTCGCTGTCAAGAATTAGAAAAAGACTATTTGAAGACCAGTTTTCGTATGCGTACTTAATTATGTCCAATACAAAAAATTGATTTTTCCAGAGACTTTTGGTGAGAGAAATTCCGAAAGTATACTTAATCACAATAATCTCTACCCCAAGCTGATTAAGCTTGGTTTCAACCTCACGAGAAATTTTACTTGAATTAGTTCTCCACGCAGTATTCAAAAATAGAACAAGTGTTGCGTCTGGATTACTTTCTCTTGCAGAGAGAAAAAAAACATAGATGCAACGACGGTATGTGTCACGAAATATTTCCGTATGAGCGGGTCCCGAATTTTGAGGATAATATCCTCCGAAATCAGAATCTTGTTCAAAATACCATGTTGATATTATTTTTTGCTTCAACATCCCATCCCTTCTGCTAAGCTAAAGATTAGGGGAGGATTCTTTTGAGACCATTATTTTATCACCTATTGTTGAAACCAATACTAATCGCAAGAATTTTGAAAGTAAAGCAGCTTACATCAACTCCGGTAGATTCTATATGGCTTCGTTTATTGTTCACGGATTCTGAGCGACAATTGCTACAATGCGGTCTTCGTGATTTGAAAAAAAAGTCCTTCTATAAGCATCATCGTTATTCATCATAATCCATCGCGATTAACTTGGCTCATTGAGTGTATCAACTCACTAAATTCTCAAATTTTAAGTGAGTTCGAGATAGTTGTTATTACAAATTATGAGTTTTCATCAAATGTTTCTAGAAGTTTGAGAAGTTTAAACGTTACGAGTATTTATTTTTTCGAGAATTCGCACCCTTCGCAAGCAAGGAATTTTGGTGCAGAAAAGTGCAACAGTGAGTTAGTCATGTTTGTTGATGATGATAATTTGCTTTTACCTTGGCATGTGCTCTTTCTTGTCAATGCCTACCATTCAGATTCGGAGGCTTCAATTTTTCTAGGGTCATTCATGTGCTTTCAGAATGGATATGTGACTAAATTTCCATTGCGGTACCCGGTATCTAGAAGATCTCTGGTATTAGGTGACCCGTCCGATGTGAGTTCAATCTTAATTAAGAAGTCAACGTTTCATTCATTTCATTGGGATGATGCAGTGTTGAGTGAGAATTGGGCCTTCTTGGTCGATGCACTAGATGCGAATCTCAAATTCCATCAGATTTCTGCGCCGCTGAGTTTGCATCGAGACCATTTCAATACTAGAAGTCAATTGATTAAAAGACCACTAATTCCGAAAGCTTGGTTCAGAAAATATCGCAACTGGATTGACTGGGGCGTTTTAATACCAGATTCACTAAGCAAGGTAAAACTACTCAAATTTATTTTTGCCTTGCGCAAAATTAGTGATTCTTAAAGTCTATGAATCGCGAAGCAAATAAAAAGTAAATTCCAAAAATTGTGTACCGTTTCCAAAGTCGTCGTGGTTCTTGAAGGAGTCGGAAGAGCCACTCAAGCTTTAGTGCGATTATAGCCCGATTGGCCTCTCTGCGACTTTGAGTTAAGAAGTCGAAGGCTGCACCCACGGCAAGAACGGACTTTGCATTAGGAAAACATTTTGCTATTTGAGTGAGAAGCATGTCTTGTTTAGGAGTACCAAGACTAATCCAAACGAAGTCGGAATTGCTGTGCTTGAAATCTCCACACTTTTGCCGAATCCATTCGTCTCCACCGGTAAATGGAGGACTGAACGCTCCTGCGATATTCGCTTGGGTGTAATTGGCCCTGACATGATTCTGCAAGTTGATTAAATTTTGCTCAGTAGAACCGATAAAGTAATGATTTCCTTTGTCAAAGTTCGAATTGGCAAGAATCGCACGCATTACATTTACTCCTCGCAACTGTTCAAAGGTTTTATTTCTCTGTCGGAATTTAGCGAGTAAGATTAACGGCCAACCATCGGCAAGCAATATTGAACTATCTACAAGTGCGTTTCGATAGTTAGTATTTCTAAACATCAATCCGACAGAGTAGGTGTTTATGAAATGGATGAGTAAAGGTTTTCCTGACATGTTCGTAACAATCTCATCAATTAATTGATTTTGAGAATAGAGATCAATCTTGATTCTTCTCATTTTTTCCTTTGGTCACTTATTTCTGGGAATAGCCAGTAAAAATGCTAAAGGTAAGGAACCGAAGGGAGCTTCAATCATCACTCCAAATGCCGAAGTAATGAGTAAACTAACCACGAGACAATTTGGAAATTTGAAAGGGTTGACACTGTCGTGTTCACTTAATCTTGCTAGATATAGGATTAGACTCCAAATAAATAAACCCAAGATTCCAAATCGAGCCAAGCAACCGTATAACCAAGAATGTGGTGATCTTACATCTAAAGAGCCGGATAGATTTGAAACTGCTCCCGATTCTGCTATCATTTCGACTCCAGGTCCAACTCCAATAAACTCTTTATTCTGATTTTTCACCCATTCCATCAAACTTTTTTGTGCATAATTTCGTGCCCGAGCAGTACCCTGTCCACTTGCTATGGCCTTCTCAGATAGCTGGATAACTCCTATCCGACTCAGAGCACTATTCTCAGGAATAAACCTTGAAAAATAGGGAAAAAATAGAACGACAATGAGTATAAGAAGTGCCAATATTGGGACAAATCTAAAATCACGACTACCCAAAGACCGGCTATTCTTTTCAGGAAGCAAGAAGGTTACTGATAGCGCAAGGATTGAGAATAAAGTAGCCAGTAGACCAGCCCTACTGCCTTGAAGAATGGCAGCCAGCAGAATAAAAATTAAAACAAAAATATTCCCCTTTAGCCCAATAACTTTATGCTGATACCAAACTATTAACCCAACAGCGAGGGCGAAACCCGTGTGATCCCACCGATTAGAAAATATTGGAACCATAAAAATACCACCCAAATCAAGAGGGTGTAATATCCCTAAAGACACAGGAACAGCCCAAAGCGCGTGCCCCAAAGTTCCAACTCGTAGATATTGAAAAATTAGTCGATTGCCAAGAATGCCCATAGGTTCGCGTAGAAGAGGGATAAAAAGTAGATAAATGTAGGGAACGAGATCACGAATTCTCACCAAATAAGGTAGGTATGTGTTCTGTAGTATTTCAAAAATTAGGTAAGGAATTAAAATCAGCCAGATTGCAAAATCTGCTCCTTTTATTTTCACTTTTGGTAAAAAAAATAGTGATGAAGTGAAAAATAAGAAATCACACAAAAAAATCGGAGTGTCAGGAATTCCAATATATGAACCCCACCGGCCGCCAAAAATAGATAACGTTAGGCTAAATACCAAAATATGAGAAAATTTTCTCCTTCGATTCTCGAGGTTTTTTATCACTCTAAAATTTCTCTCGTTCGGGAGATATTGGCTCGAGGTTGGGGTCTACATTTTCCAGAACTGCGATGCAAACAAGATTACTGTAAAGATTTTGGTTTCTAATTCTGAGCAGTGACAGCACCATTACAATAAAATTCGCAAGTGTAATAAACGGAATTCGAAGGATACTCAGGTAAGTGATTCTTGATACTTTTCGCCAAGAAAAAAATTGATCAAAAAATAGTTGTGCAATGACTCCAAAATTACTGTTCAATTTTTTTACTTTCACTATCTTGAAATTATTCTTTTCGATAAAGCGTTCAAGCCCAAAATTGGTCCAACGCTGGAAGTCAAATGGGATTTCATGTTCACCATAAATGAATGGAGTTGTGATAAACAATTCACCGCCGATTTTCAAAACCCTAGCTATCTCTTCCAATGAGGCAGTTGGATTTTCCAGATGCTCAAAAACTTCGAAACAAACGACTTTGTCGAACGTTCTATTTAAGAAAGGTAGATTTTTTCCATCATATAGAACATCAATGCGACTATTTTCGTGATTGTGTCCACTTTGTCTGACATCCACACCAGTATATGACTCACAAACGGAGAACGCAGTTTCGTAAGGTTTAGATCCACATCCAAAGTCCAGAATTTTACCGTTTGCGCTAGAGGCGTATTCTCTAATCTCTTTCCATAGGGCTTTTCTTATTAAGAAACCTTGATTGATAAAGAATGAAAAAAATGAGGTCTGATATTGGAGTACGCGAGCACGGGAACTTACATTCATTTCCTTAGCATATTACAACCAGACACTCGTCACGGTACAGAGCCACAAATTTTACGAGGTAACTCAAAGTCGGCATACCTCAAATTAATCGGCGTATATTTACATTTAATTGCTCCTTATGCGGGAACAGTCAGGTTTGATAATTCCTAAATTAAGTGGAACTCAGATCAGCGCTTGGCCCGCATCATAACAATATATTGTCCTGCTTAAATGAATATAGGAGGCATTAAGAAAATTCAAATTCAGGGTGATTTCAAAAAGCGCAAAGTAGTTTGTGAGGGACTCGAACCCAAATTGCGTTGTGTACTGTGTCGTATGACCTTAGATTTTAACCAATCCCGAACTATCTCCCATTGCAAGTTTGGGTACGACATTTGATAATTTTTCACCGATTTAGAATGAATTGGCCTGTCTAAGAGGCGAATCCGCTATTCTTACCAAAGATATCTTTTGGCGCTATCGTACAAGGGGCATATCAAATGTTAAGGAAAATTATTGCTGGCATTTTAGGTAAAGCTGGGCTTGAAATTCGTAGAATTCCTCCTCCAGAAACTATTTTCCCTGTCGAATCTTCGCCATTTGAAAGAGAACTAATTTCGAAAGCGAATAGGTATTCCATGACTGGGACAGTCAGAATGTGGACATTGATTCAAGCTTTCAATCATGTTCAAGATAATGACATCTTGGGAGATTATGTGGAGTGCGGTGTCTGGCAAGGAGGCAACCTAATTTTGCTGTCTGAGCTTCAAGAGACTATCGGAGCCAATAGGACTATTTATGGATTTGATACATTTTCTGGCATGACAACTCCTACCGATTATGACGTTGATTATCTTGGAAATCTTGCAGAAGAGGTAATGCAGCATGTGACTAAAGTAGATGGGGAAAAATCCATTCATGCCCAAGCTTCGTTATCATTAGTAAAAAGTAATCTGCATGAAAATAATGCAAAGAATATCAAGTTGATAGAAGGCGATGTCGCTGTAACTTTACGCGAGTCAAAGAACTTACCTGAAAAAATTGCCATACTCAGACTGGATACGGACTGGTATGAGAGCACGAAGGTAGAACTTGAAACTCTTTATCCGTTGCTAGAAGTCGGTGGTGTATTGATAATTGATGATTATGGACATTATTCTGGAGCGCGCAAAGCTGTCGATGAATATTTTAAGGGTACCTGCGTTTGGATGCACTACGTGGATTACACATGCAGATTAATTGTTAAAAAGTAACTATCAATTACCAAAAGCGAAAAGATCTAAGGAGCACTATATACACTTCAAAGCATTAAGACTTGTGGGTTGTAAGGGACTTGAACCCCTGACCCGGTGATTAAGAGTCACCTGCTCTACCAACTGAGCTAACAACCCGGCTCTTTACTACTGGCCGACCCTATCAGCACTTTAATGGAGGGGTTACTCTCATTTAAAGCGCAGTTTGCATGCCTGA
>Ga0194110_10009554_pt1 | contig 10900 bp, 19 predicted proteins | sample TA2Kig1200mmetaG_FD_146192 | JGI IMG/M metagenome (GOLD analysis project Ga0194110, IMG submission 146192) | Freshwater microbial communities from Lake Tanganyika, Tanzania - TA2015032 Kigoma Deep Cast 1200m | ecosystem: Environmental > Aquatic > Freshwater > Lake | place: Tanzania: Lake... | reverse complement strand
AAGAACAGCATCTTCATCAACTAATGACCAATCACCGAACCAGTGTTTAGCTATTCCTTCCTCAATTATCAATTCCCCGCCATTAGCATCAAGCCTATAAGGTTTTCCAGCATGAATTAAGTTCATGCCTTCGGTACCTGTGTTTATAACCTTAACTAACATATCGTCTCCTTACACTTAAAATAGAGCTAGGCTATTTGATTTTTAATATTTCGGCTGTATGGTAATCAATATGCAAAGATCTACTACTGCCCCAGACGTAGTGGCTATAATAGCAGCTAAAACATCGCCCTGGACAAGAGTACATTGCGCTGTCGTGCCAAGCGTAGCGGTCGCTATAGCATCTGCTATAGTCTGAGCAGTCATAATATCATCCTTAGCACCACCAACACCAGCAGCGGTTGTCTTTACTTCCAGCGTTGCGGCGGAAGTTATAGTCCTTGCAACATGTTTTATGCTCACAACGTAGCCATCAATAGGCACTATACCCAAAAGGTATGTTCCAACAGTAGTTGTAGCAGCAACAAGATTTTTGCAGATATAAAACCTGTGTAAATTCCTTGTATAAATCCTACCCTTATGTTCCCTGACTTTAGGAAAAAACATGGCAGGATTATCTAAGGAATAATCGGTTTCAACATCAGTACCATACTCAGCACTTGAACTAGGTACAGGCATTTTCTTCCACCTCCTACACTAATCCACGAAGCATTCCAGTAAAGTAGCCGCTCGCATCATCAGCTTCCAGTGCGGCGCCAAAAACCTGCTCCTCTTCGCCATCGGCCATTGTATCGACTTTGCCATCGTTTGCACTGTCAAGGACAACTGCCTCGCCAGCAGCTACAGAGCCATCGCCTTGCATCTCTGCCTGGCCAGCTACCTGAATCCAGCCAAAAGCCCCTTCAGTTATAGAGGAAATACAAACACCTGCTGGCGCACAAACACCTAATCCAGCGGAAATATCATTTGTTACTTCCCAGCCATCGTCCATCCAGGAAACTGATTGTATTGCTGCAAGAGTATCGCCTGTTAGCGTACCATCACCCTCGACATATCTATATGCGTTGCCAGTAGAAAAATCAAAATACAATTTTCCTAAGGCATACAGAGCAGCAGAATCAACATTCGTTATCGGTCTGCCTAATACAAAAACATCTCCCATTTAACTCACTCCTTTTTAAAAATAAATAAAATTACAGAGTATAGTCAAGTGATCTAATTACTCCGCTTTTTCTGCACTCATCGCCTACAATATTGCCAGCAAGCCTAACCTTAGCAACCATAACTTCCTGATCTGTCTTGTATGCAAACGGAACATACTTGAAATTTTCGCTAGGATGAACCACAAACCATACATGATTTTCATTTATGAAAAACAAATATCTAGCGGGACAATGCGAATCAACAGTTAATGGCTTACCGTTAAAAAGTAAATTCTGAAAGCCAGCCTTGCCTAACTCCTCATCGCCTCTCTGTCTTGAAACATCAAGAATTGAAGCGTATTTATCAAATAAATCCTGGGTAGTTACCAGGAGTGTGGGTGTATCAGAAGTATCTTCTCCGTTCTTGCAAAGCCCCCACATTCTCTGCATCAACGCTATTGTCAACGCTCTATCAGTACCACTATTGTAGTCATACTGCGATTTCCACCATGTTTCAACACTTCTCGTAATGCCTCCGTAGGCATCAACGTTTGTACTGTCGTCAACAGCAGCCCTAAGTCCCGTTATATCCTTATTGCTATTACCAGTCCCAGTAGAAAATATTTGAGTCCCTATTTTATCAGAGAAAGATTTCTTACAGATTTTCATTTCAGATTCAATTATATCAACAATCTTGCCTTCACCTTCATTTTCCAGCTCATCAATATGATCAATTATGATAAATTGACGATTATATTTCCATGAAAATTCAGCAAGAGTAGTTTTGCTCCTGAAAGCAAATTCTGCCTGATCCCATCTGCCATAAGAACCCGAATTGGTATCAGCTACATAAAATATAGGCCCAATTTCTATATATCTTCCACCTCTTCTGGTTTTAGCATTTTTCAACATTCTATAAGTTACTGGATTTGATCCAAGAATCTGATCAACAACTTTAGGTATATAAACCTTTTTAATGTAGGAATCCATATAGTCATAATTCACTGCCATTTAAAACTCACTCCTTTTTAACAAATTTATCTATATTGGCCCTCATATACTCGGCAGGGTCATTGCCATAGGCTATGAGATCTTTTTCTGGATCAGGAAGTTCAAAACCAGATGACGAATCACCTTTTAAAATCTTGACATCTTTAGGATCTACAATCTGCGCATCAGGCTCATGAAATCTATCAGGGACAACCTTTCTAAAAGCTAAAGTTTCAGCAGCATTAATAGGCCACATTCCATTCTGTTGGGCAAACCCCATAATTACATTAATCTCATCTTTGCTATATTTCTTTGCCTGCAAAAAGTTATATTGCCTTCCAATTTCACCATTAACTTCTTTTTCCCTGCTTTTGGCTTCATTTTTAGCCTCAACCCTTTTCTCAACATCATCAAGATAAGTTTTTAAATCCTTTTCCGTTATATACTTCGGCTCATCTTCATAACCTTCAACTTCAGGAGAACCTGCACTATAATCAGAAGGACTTACATTAGTAAAATTCTGGCCTGGCTGAAATTTATTTCCATATCTTTTTTCTATATCGGATGTTACAAATTTTCTTAAATTTGCATCAAACTCTGGATGAGCCCTCCTATATTCATCTAAATCCACTAAGTCCTTCAGACGCAATTTTTCTGAATCAATCACTTGCTTCTCCTCGGCAAGTTTTTGTGTCTTTTGAGTATAATCCTCTGCCTTAGAAACCTCGGCCAGAAGCTCATCCTCATCCCATTCTTTTCCTTTTATGGTTATTTTACCCATAAATAGACTCCTTTCTTGGTTGGTAGATATAAGAAATTAAGGTTAGTATGCTATACTCCTTAATCACTTACATTACTCCTTGTCCAGTTGGTCTTGTTATATTTGAACCTTCACCAGTCCAGTATGGCCTGGTTAAAAGATCATTAAAATTAAAAACCTGTTCTTCCATAGCGCCTCTATTTGCAAGCACCTGCGTTTCAAGTTTAGCACTCTTATTAATTTGTGCTGCTTTCAATTTTGTCAAATATCCCTGCATTTTAGCCTGAAATTCTTTATCCTCAGATTCTCGTTGCATCTGTTGCATCTGTTCTTCCTGCTGTTGTAATCTTACTAAAACATCTTCCGCATTCGGGTATTCAATATACTCTAAAAATTCCTGCCTGTCAATAATTCCTAATCTAAGCATTACAACACCTTGTTCAAACTTTGATGTTTTAGATGTAGTCATTGTTGAACCTGCTATAACCCGAATCTTTGGATCAAATGATAAAGATTTCCCTGAAAATTCTACCACCTTATTAACTCCGCCAGACATACTGGAAAATACTGGAAATTGCCTGGGCTCTATCCAGAATTGCCTCATATAACTCATTGCAAGTCTACCTAAATCAACAATAGACGCCTCCATATATTTTGTTTTTTCCTTAACCCTGACAAGTGCTCTTTCAATAAGTTCAGCTATTGCCGATCCAGCAGTAATACTGCCTGGCTTATCTCCAGTTACAACACTGTGAAGTCCACTAACAAAATTAGCCTCAAATTTTAAATCATCAATATTCCTAAATAAATACTCTGGTATAGGCGGAGGTGATAATCTATTAACCTCACTTCCAGTTCTTTTATACACAATAAGCCCGGGTTGATTTGTTATCTGTGATCTCTTAACTCCAGAATCTACATCAACAACCCAAACAGAATTACCTGTCTGATCTGCAATGAAGTCTATTTGAGCTTTTCTTTTATTCAGTTGTGTTTGAATAGCTATTAATTGATATGGATCTTCATAACTCCAGAAGGAACGTTTCATTTTAACATTTTTGAAGTGAACATAGGGCGGCTTGCCATGCTCATAAGGGCACACAAAGTCAGCAAGCAATATTCCATTTGCCCAGTGGATAATCCTTCCATAAGGATATTTTCTTTCCTGGTAGTGAATAACTTGAGGAATAAAATTGCCATCTTTATCTTTTTTATATTCACCAGCCTCAACCATCTCATAAGATTGCATACCATATTCATCTAAAACTGGTTTTGATTTAATAGTTGTAGTTTTGTCATCAATCCATAATTCTTTAATTAATGCTCTGTAACTAACTGACTTTCCTTCTTTAGATGTATATACACCTTCAGCATCAAGGGACTCTCTTGTTTCATACAGTGTTGTATCGCCCTCTTCCGCAACAGCCTCGGCCATAGGAGAATGAACATTTTCAGATTTTACATATTTCCCATTAGGATACATTGTAACTATATCATGTAAAGGCCTGGGTTCAGCATGAATAACATATTTCATTTTTTTAACATCGCTGACATAAGGTTCTGGATAAAAATAATCAGCCTCTACATCATCTATAACAATTTCTTCAATATTATAATCCCAGTAAATCTTTCCAAAAGTATCGCCTATTACCAAAACATCCCTCATCCAAAATGGAAGCCTAAACGTCATTTCGTTACTATCCCAAACATATTCCAGTCCTTTATTAATACCTTCAGCGTAAGGAATATCCACAGGATTGCCAGCAGCAGCTTTAATTATTGGCCTATTTTCAGTCATTAATGGTACTTCATACTCAATGATGCCCCATATAATATTCGTAACTGGAATTGTCTTAAATGTAGGCTGGTTCATGTCCCATTGTTTTCCAATATACGTCAGATAACTTTTAACTTTTCTATCTATATACACCTGGCGGTGTGATTTGCAGTAATTAAATATTGGCTCACAAACTTTATCAATAAGTTCTATTTGAGCATCAGTCATAATGGTTTCTCTTGACAGATATTTTGACTCCTCAAGCTCACTTTCTTTTATACCCGAAAGAATTGAATTAAGTTTTGAATCTATGCTTTTAATTTGCTCTGTCATACTTTAACAGCACCTATACTTTCAAAATAAGAATCTTCTTGATGCCTACTATCAAATGTCTTATCCGCCTGAACATTATATTGCGGCCATGTTTCACCAATTTTAATCCCGTAAAAACCGAAGATTTTTTTAGCAGATTTTTTACATGAAGGACATTTTGAAGTAATAGGCTCAGAAATACGAATATATTCCTCGTATGTTTTATTGCATTTTTCACATTTAAATACATGTATCATCAAAATAAAATTATAAACTTAATCCGAATCTATTGTCAAGGTGTTTCTTCTAAGGTATATATCACGCCTTTTTTTAAGATATTCAGGATAATCCTGGTTCATATATTCATCATCAAATCTCTCCAACCTTTCCTCTGGAGTTTCCCACTGCCTATGAGGTCTTTTATTTTCATCAAGTTCACTATCAAGCCTGTCAAGGTGATATATCCTATCAAGCGCAACTACCCAATAATTCATTGCATGAACAAAATGATCCTGCTTTGACGATGATTTCCACACGTAAAAAGTTTGCCCTACTCTATTTGTTTCTTCTGTCCTATAAAGACTTTCAAAATGTTTTATAAGAATCTCCACATTGGGGTTATTAACCTCTGTAAATATGACAATCTTATTAGCCACAATTTTAGATATTAAATTATCTATACTCCTAAATCTATCTATATATACCGCTGTAGCAGATTTATCAGTTGTTCTTCTTTCCCATCTTACAGTCCTGGGATCCTCTGGTTTATCTTTATAAAATGCAGGATAAACTCTGTTCTCTCCAAATTCTTTCTGGAGATCCTTCACTTTATTTGTTTCAGGAAGTCCGTCTATCACACAAATATCCGGGCCATATTTCAATATTTCTTCCCTTACTGCATCCCAACTATTAACTGTATAAATTCTTTCTATCCCGTTTACTCCGCCGCACACAATATAAAATACCGCTCCCTGATCTATCCCCATAGCTTTAACACCAGGTTTTGCAATATTAGAGGACAAACATCTCATAATATGCTCACTTTTTACATTTACATCACTTCCCTCATACGGCATTCCAAGAGTAAAATTGAAAAATACATCCCTTTTCTTAGTCTGATAATCATTAATTATTTTAGTCGCATCATGCCAAACGCAAAATAGCTGTGAGAGCCAGTATCCATTGGTTTCCCTGTTTTTATATTTAGCAATCCATTGTCCATTTAGCCTATCTTCGTCAGTAATTTCCTTTTTACATTTTACACATACAAATATTTTCATCTTAAAATCAATACTGTCAGGCCACACCATAAATTGCCATTCACCGCAATGTGAACACTTTATAAACCAGTGATACTGCTTGCTACCCTTATATAAAGCATCAATTCCAAATTCAGGTATCGTAGGATTAGAAAATTTCCAGATTCTTTTATAGTCGCTGTAATCAAGTCTCGAGGTAAAAGTATCTATAACTGAAAGATTAGATCTATCATACTCATCATTTACCAGAACATCGCTTGATATAGAAATACCTTCTGTCTCTGTAAATGTCCCTCTATAAAAAAGGTGCGCAATCCCTAACTCCTTATGTCTTGCACTATCAGTTTTTTTAGTTACATTAAATACCTGATTATTAGCTTTTATAATAGGATCAACTTTAGATTTAACAAACTCATTAGAAAAATCTGCCGTAGGTAACGTATGAATAGTGTTGTAATTATTATTTTTAGCAAGATATAATTCTTTTAATATAGCAGAAGTTGAAAGCCCAACCTGGGCACACTTAACCTGAACCTGATTTGTGGAAAAATCAAGGTATATATCAACAAGGAACGGATGTTTATCAAAAGTTATAGGCTGAAATTTTTCATTCTTTATATCGTTTACATCAATCCACTTTATAATACTATCTTCTGCGTTCTTCTTTTCTAACTCCGCCGACAACAGTTTCAGTATGTTTTCTTTCACCTGCACCACCATAAGGTTTAATTGTAATTCTTAACATAGCAATGCTATTCCTATCAATTTTAACATAATTAAACCTTCCGTCAATTACCAAAGAAAACACAGTATCAATGATCTTGGTTTTTCTTAATTCATCAATTACCGCTATTTGATGCCCACATTTAAAGACAATATCAACTTGGATAAGCTCACCAACTGGCGTTCCTTCATAAAATATCTCAAGGTCTTTTGTTTTCATTTTTCTCCTTAATTTTAGCATGGCAAATAATATCTGTTACATAAGTATCACTTGAAGCAATATCATTCATAAAATCAACAACTTTTTCCTTATCAATAATCAGTGATATAGGAATTATATACTTTTTGCCATAAATATTTATAATAATATCTTCATCATATATTACTGGCTGGTATTCCACGATTCCATTATTATACATAATCTTGCTTACTATACACGCTGCCATCCTGTCCAGTATTTCTTCCATAGCTTCTGATCCAGTTACTATCATATGCGCTTTCATATTTTTATCCTTTCTACTCTGCTTTGCACTTTTTTATAAATTTCATCATCCTTAACTTCTTCTCTTATAATCAAAGCTACTTCTTTTATAACCCTTATAACCTCTTCCGGGCTTAAAGCATACTTGCGCTGCGTTTCTATTCTAACATAAGTATCATTTAACTTCCTTATCTGTTCCAGAAGTGCTTTTATTGATTCAATAGTATCAAAAGTAACCTTATCCTCATCAAACTTTTCCAAAAAGTTGGCCATAAGGGATCTCGCAATAGCAATTTCAGATCTTAAAGAAAGAAAATCTTTATCTATCATAAATTCCTCACTGCGTTCAAAAATCTTTCCTTTTAAATATTTGGAATACATCCCGTGTGTGGGCGGCCTTCCAGGTAAATTAGGGCGCTTATCATCAATATTCCTTCCACCATGAAGCCTGCACCTGCCATTGTCCATCGGATGACATCTGCACGGCTGCCCGTTAACCTTTTTAGCGCCACAAATCTTTTTTTCTTCGTTCATCCGCAAGCCTCTCTTTCTCAATAGCTATTATTTTCTCATCAGACATAACCTCAACATCAGGAACCTCAACATCCGATTTCTTTACAAGTATATTTATGGCCCCAATAATCTTTGCTTTGTGATAAATCATATCATCCTTTAGCTCTATCGTTACTGATTTCACAAACCTATAAAAAAACCAGAAGATAAACACTAAAAAAAGTAAAACAACTACCGTAATTATCGTTAAAGCTATTAACATCTCATATCCTTTGAATTATAAAGTTAATAATCGAGTCAAGTGAGCACGAAGCGCTACTTCTACCGTCAAAGTTTACCTCATACTGTTTCCTCTTGTTATTATAAGTAACAACACCACTCTTGATACCATGCTCTTTAAGCAGATCCATATTATATTGCTGCATTTTAGTCAATTTCCTATAATCAACCTTAAACTCAATCCAGATACTTCTGTGCCTATAAGCACACCAGCTATCAGGCACACCAGAGTTATATCTATCAGATATATTAAAAACAAATCCAGGCCATCTCTGTTTAAATTTTTTCTTTAACTGCGATTCATTCATGTCTAAAATTATATTATCTTAAAATCTTTTGTCAAGGTCTTGACAAAAAAACAAATAAAAATTAAAATAAACAAATAAACTAAAATAAATAAACTAAAACAAATCAGGAGGTAAACATGCGCATATGGTGGAGAATAACAAAGGCACTTTTATTTAGAAAAATTGAAATAATTTCTATGAACAAAAATTCTAAATTCCTCTTCATAGTGCATTACGACACTCTTATTAAAAGAGAAGCATTTGATGAAATAAATAAGACACTCGAACTTCAGGGATGTGTTCTTTATACCAGAAATATGGATGGAATAAAAATTTATGAATTTAAGGAGAAATAATGATATTAGATGTAATGAGAACTATGTACAAATCAATACCAATAATAGGCGATCAATTTGATACAGAGTACAGATTTATTATTGGCGTACAGGCATACGAGGAATGGTTACAAATATTAGATAAACATACACTTAATCCTAATAATAAAACACCTATGCAAAAAACATTTTTTCGTGGTGTCCCTGTGCTGGTAGATTCTTCACTCCCATACAATAACATAACATTATTTAAACAAATCAAAAAGGAGGATATCTCTTAATGGAAATACGAGAATTAATGCAAAAGCTGCGGATATATCCTAAAATCACCGTAGATTTCCTGCGCTCACAAAACTCACGTTTCATAAACATATACCAGATGGTAAGATACACCAAATTATCATACAGGACATGCAGGGATATAATGTATCGTTTAATTGAGGATAACATCGCTGAACGATACCAGACATATTTCAGATTAACAGATGATTTTATGAGATTAAAGGAGCAGTTATGAAAATCCCTGATAAAATAAAAATTAATGGTAAAACTTTTACTATTGAAATGCGTAATAATAGAGCTACTAATGATGGTGTTGATGTGGGAGCTTCAAGTTGTCTTTGGTCTCAGAAAATATGGATAGATAATGATCAACATATAGAGTCTCAGGAAGAAGGATTATTACACGAAATTTTAGAGGTGGTATCAAAGGAAATGGGTTTTGAATTAAACCATACAACAATAACAGCGTTAAGTAATATTTTATATCAGGTATTAAAAGACAATAATTTACTGGAGAGATAATATGAACACAGAACAATGGCAAATAAAGCTAAAAGAAACCCGAATGGAGATCCTTAGCCAGGCAGAAGGTGTACTTACAGAGCTGTCAGATACATCCGCTCTGCTTACATACAACAGAGACTTCAAGTTTAACCAGACAGTAAAAGACGTTTTAACCAAGACAGTAAACATAATAACAACACAAATCAGCGGTGTATGGCTAATGCTTACAGTAACCAAGAAGCAAAACACCCCGACAATGGACGAGCAGGGCAATATCGGCAGTATCCAGGCAATCGAGTTTACATTCTTTCTATGGTCAACAGTCTGCCATAAAGACTTCCCGCTTACATCAAAGCGTCTTATAAGCGATGAGTCCGATGTATTCCGTAATGGTTTCGACATACTGGTTCGCAAAGAATACGGCACACTGCTGGAAATCATCCCACAGCTTAACATCGAAGCATATAATAAAATGGTTGAAGAAAAGACAACCCAGAAGAAGGAGGCCGCAAATTAATACGCATACCATGACATTCCCCAACCAGGCCGCATTCAGGCGGTGGTTCACATCCGTATTTGTGCCCTGGCTCAAATCCCAAAACATCAAATCCACGGTGTTGGATACATTCGACTCCAATAAACCCTATTTATCTAAAAACCTGGCATATCACTGCAACATCCCGGAGCTAGGCCAGTCCTGGTACTTCTTCATCAAGAAGCCACTACACCCTTAGCCTTCAGATGCTCATCCAGACTGTTGGCCACTTCACGCCCTTTATCAAACGCATCAGGCAGCTCGCCTATAATCTTAGCCATCAACACATTAACTATAGCTGCTACACCGGGCTTGTCCATCCTGTCCAGATCAGCGCTGTCAAGCGAATACACCGCATCAGCGGGCAGCATCTTTACATGTAACTTCCACTGCCCATCTTTATGCTTACTGGTATAAAAATACACCCCGAACGGGCTAAACTGCTCCCTGACCGACTCCAGATACTGAACTATCTCGTTACTCGTCATCATCTACCTCCTTATGTCTTTGTATAAACCTTTTAATCAGTGGTGATGTCAGCGCTACTAACAGCGCCAGAGCTGCTGCAAACACCATTTGCCATAAACTTACATACACTGCTATGATAAGATACTGTATCATTTACCTACCCTTTCTCTCATAATACTTCTTCATTTCTGCATTTATTCTTTGAACAGTCCTCTCAGATATCCCATACTGCTCTGCAAGCAAGCTGGCATCT
>Ga0194110_10009548_pt1 | contig 10905 bp, 8 predicted proteins | sample TA2Kig1200mmetaG_FD_146192 | JGI IMG/M metagenome (GOLD analysis project Ga0194110, IMG submission 146192) | Freshwater microbial communities from Lake Tanganyika, Tanzania - TA2015032 Kigoma Deep Cast 1200m | ecosystem: Environmental > Aquatic > Freshwater > Lake | place: Tanzania: Lake... | reverse complement strand
AGGTGTCCACGGGCGTAGATTTGAGATTGATCCTTGGAAACAGCCCGACTTATCATCTCTGTACTGCTGTTTTTCCCAGTAAGGATGGCACGGGAGCCTATGTCCAGTACAGAATCCTTTTGACCACCCAGTATAGACTGAAAAACAGTCCGAGAATTCTCTCCTTGGCAGTAAGCTGTTGGATAGGATTGTATAGTCCGCACTGGACTGGTTAGAATGTAGTTGCTGATGTAGGTGGAATCTTCTCCTAATATAACCCCGGTTCGGGGCCGAACTTCCACCTGCTCTGCCCAATTGTGCACCATGGTGAAGGTGATCTTGGCTCCCTTCTTGAGATAAAATTCTGATACCCCAATATGCAGTGCCGATTGAATATCTGATCCTGTTGTACAGCCAGTTATGATGTGTAATTCAGCATTTTCCTCGGCAATTATGATGTTATGAACAGTCTGGGATACGTTAGTGTCACCTATAAACATACAGGCCTGAATAGGGAATATTTCTCTGGAACCGGGTAAAGCCCTTATAAAGTAACCACTAGATTCTCTTAAGGCTGTTTCAGCAGTATACTTATCAGTATCAACTGCAACTGCTTTCCACATATAATCATTTAGCCAATCGTATTTTTCAAGGGCATTTTTCATATTCATAAGTTCTATGGACTCTGAACTACAACTAGTACAAACTCCTGTTTGGTCGATCTGCAGAAAAGAGCCTGCCCTTCCCGCTCCTGTTGCTTCTACTCCTACTTTGAGTATTGTCTCTTTGTGTTTTTCTGGAAGTTCTTCCAGGGATTCTATTTCTTCATGCTCTCCTGCTTCTTCTTGTTCAAACTTTTCAATTTCTATATCTTCACCCAAGGCGGCTTTCTTTTTTCTAGCCTTCTCTGCGCGTTTTTTTAATGTATCGGATTGCAACATTCAACACATCCTTTAAATCCTTCTTTTCTTATGTCTTCTAATATTTCATTGGGATTTCCTGAACAGGCTATTTTACCATCCATGAGCACGTGGGCTGTGTCGGCATTCACAAAATTTAGAATGTAACCCAGATGGGTAATCAGCAGTCCTGATTTCTCTCTCATACCTGGTTTTTTTTCTTTATCCAACAGGGTATTTATCTCCTCTGCTAGAAGTTCCACATTTTCAATGTCCACTCCAGAATCAGGCTCATCAAACATGATAAAATCGGGTTTTTGGGCAAGAAGCTGTAGGATTTCAGATCTTTTTACTTCGCCACCAGAAAAACCAAGGTTAACATCTCTATCTATGAATCTGTCGTCAAATTTAAGTTTAGTCACTAAATCCATCATTTCGGGACTTAGTTCTTCATCAGTTTCTCCGTGTTCAATTTTAAGTAGGTCCTGAAGTTTTACACCTCTTATAGCAGGGGGGTTCTGGAAACTAACACCTATACCCATTTTCACACGTTCGGTAGTAGAATAATTGGTTATATTTTCTCCTTTAAAGATTATTTCTCCTGCTTTGACCTTATATTTTGGAAATCCAAGAATGGCCATAAACAAAGTACTTTTTCCAGATCCATTAGGACCTAAAAGGACGTGTGTCTCTCCTTTACCGATGTAGAGATCTATATCGCTCAAAATTTCTTTTCCACTGACTTCAACAGCCAGATCAGTAATTTCAAGTATCAGTTTCACCACCACCATTTTTTTTCTTTTTATAATTTTACAATTCAGCTATGAATTAAAAACCTGTTTTAGTATGCTAAATTTTGTATACTAAATTTGTTCAATAAATTTTTGTAGAGTTATCTATGATATATGATGAATAAATAATTTAACAATAAATTACTCTAGAATTTTTCGAGTAAAAAATTATTTAAATTTTTAAGAGAAATTTAATATTTTTAAGAGATGTTTAATAGATTTATAAAGTATTCTTATGGACATTTTAAATCTAATATCTTAAATTAAATAATAATATATTATCAAGTTTAAAATAAAGAAATTTGAGCTGTATAAAACTGTTTGTTCAATAAAAAACACTCTAATTCAAATTCAGAACTTAAAAATAAGATTTTAGCTTATTAATGTATCTGATCTCGTTTTTTTTAGAAAGCAAACATGAGTTTTATTATATATAAACTTTTCGAATTTGAATTATAAGTAACCTTTATAATAAGTATTTTTATATCCATATAATGTACATTAATGGTACAGAGCCAAGTACATTGATAGTACTTTGAGATAAACTTTGAGATAAAAGAAGGAGGAAACTCTATGGCTGAGGATGATGTGAAGATTGTTATGTTTTGTTGTAACTGGTGCTCTTATGGTGGAGCAGACACTGCAGGTACTGCAAGGATGCAATATCCTCCAAACGTGCGTGTTATTAGAGTTATGTGCTCTGGACGTATAGAACCACAATTTGTTTTTAAAGCGTTCAAGGAAGGAGCCGACGGCGTAATCGTTGCAGGATGTCACCATGGGGACTGCCACTACGATGCAGGAAACTACAAGACAGATAGAAGAATGAGATTGATATACAAACTAGCAGAAGGTCTAGGAATTGGAAGAGAAAGAATACACCATGACTGGATATCTGCGTCCGAAGGAGAGAAATTCGCAGACACTGTTACGATGATGGTGGATCGTATAAATGGTCTTGGCCCATCACCACTAAAGGAACAATTAGCAGTTGAATCATAAGTGGAGGCATGAAAAATGGCAAAGAAAATTAAATTAGGAACAATGTGGTTGTCAGGATGTTCAGGATGCCACTTATCCATTGCTGATATACATGAAGCAATAGTAGATGTCATGGAATACGCTGATTTTGAGTTCAGTCCAGTATTGATGGATACTAAATATGATGAAATACCAGAATTGGACGTTGTTATAATTGAAGGTGGAATTCGTAACGAAGAAAACAGAGAACTCGCTGAAAAACTGAGAGAAAAAGCAGGTTTAGTCATATCATATGGTACATGTGCTGTATATGGCGGAATTCCTGGATTAGGAAATCTATTCACAAATGAAGAGCTTCAAGAGGAAGCTTACATAAATTCAGCAAGTACATATAACGATGAAAAAATAATTCCACACGACCAAGTACCCCATTTCGAGAGCAGAGTAAGACCGCTCGCTGAGGCTATAAACGTGGATTTAGCTTTACCTGGATGTCCACCAAGGTCTGACGTGGTTGCAGAAATAGTGATGGCTTTATTAAAAGGAGAAGAACTACCTGCAATACCAACCACCAATCTATGTGAAGAGTGTCCAAGAGAAAAACCACCTGAAGGAATGGCAATGGACAAGATCATAAGGCAGTTCGAACTTGGAGAACCAGAAGAAGAAACGTGCTTAGTACCACAAGGTCTGGTGTGTATGGGACCAGCAACAATGTCACTTTGTGGTGCTGAATGTCCTACCATAGGTATTCAATGTAGAGGATGCTATGGACCAACCGCCAAGGTAATGGATCAAGGTGCTAAGATGATAAGTGCTATTGCTTCGGATTTCGGAGTTGAAAGGGATAAAACCGTTGAACCAGAGGAAGTTGCAAACCAACTTGACGATATAGTAGGTACATTTTATACATTCACACTGCCTGCTGCATTAGTACCTATGAAAGTAAAAAAAGGGGCTGAAGCAGAGCCTGCTAAAGCTGCCAAATAATCAGGAGGAAAGAAAATGGTTAAATTAACAATGGAACCTGTAACCAGGATTGAAGGTCACGCAAAAATCACAGTAGAACTCGACGACGCAGGAAACGTACAAGACACCAAACTTCATGTTATGGAGTTCCGTGGATTTGAAAAATTCCTTCAAGGAAGAAACATTGAAGAAGCACCTCGGATAGTACCTAGGATATGTGGTATATGTGATGTACAACACCACCTCGCAGCTGCAAAAGCCGTAGATGGATGTTTTGGATTTGCATCCGAAGACATATTACCTACAGCATACAAGATGAGGGAGATCATGAACTGGGGTTCATATATGCACTCCCATGCACTACACTTCTACTTCCTCGCAGCACCTGATTTCGTTGCTGGAAAGGACAGGAAAACAAGAAATGTGTTCCAAATAGTAAAAGATAATCCTGAATTGGCTTTACAGGCCATCGAATTACGAAAAAACGCTTTAGACATAGTCAAAGCCACAGGTGGAAGACCAATACACCCAACTTCATCAACACCCGGCGGAATATCCACCAGTCTTGATGATGAAACTCAAAAAGACCTACTCGGGAAGGCTAAAAGAAATGTGGAACTGGCAGTTGCAACCTTAGAAACCGCAAAACCAATATTTGAAGCAAACCTAGATCTGGTAAATTCATTAGGTAACATTGTAACTTACCATACTGGACTGGTGAAAAACGGAGTATGGGATGTTTACGATGGTAATGTGAGAATTAAAGACAAAGAAGGTAATCACTACGCAGAATTTCCTAACACAGATTATCTGGATTACATGGCGGAACACGTAAAACCATATTCATGGCTTAAATTCCCTTATATAAAGGATTTAGGATACCCAGAAGGTGTTTATAGGGTCGCGCCACTATCAAGATTAAACGTCGCAGACAAAATGCCTACACCCCTAGCTCAAGAAGCATTCAATGAATTCAAAGACACCTTTGGATATGCACAACAAACACTCCTATTCCACTGGGCCAGGTTAATAGAACTGATAGCATCTGCAGAATGTGCAGTTGAAGCTTTAGAAGGAGACTTATCCGGACAGAAATTCCCAGACTCTCTAGAAAGACAGGCGGGTGAAGGTATAGGAATTGTGGAAGCTCCAAGGGGAACACTAACCCACCACTACGCATGTGATGAAAATGGACTAATAACCAAAGCCAACATTATAGTGGCCACAATACAGAACAACCCAGCTATGGAGATGGGAATTCAGAAAGTAGCACAAGACTACATAAAACCAGGTGTAGAAGTAGACGACAGCATTTTCAACCTAATGGAGATGGTAATAAGGTCGTACGACCCATGTCTATCCTGCGCAACTCACACAATTGACAGTCAAATGAGACTTGCAACCCTTGAAGTGTTTGACCATGAGGGACACCTCATAAAGAAAATTTAATTTCGCCCAGGTGAAAAAAAATGATAATAGTCAACAAAGAGGATTGCATCAGGTGTGGAGCCTGTCAGGGCATCTGTCCAACCGCAGCAATTGCAGTATCACCAGAAGATGTCATCTACTGTGATATCTGTGAAGGTGAACCAAAATGTGTGGAGATATGCCCTACCGGATCGCTGAAAGTCGAAGAACTGGTACTTGATGAATCAGGCGAATCTCAAACTCGTATAATGTACAACCCTGCAACATGTGATCAGTGCGGTGATTGCGTAGAGATCTGCCCTCCACAAATTCTGAAATTAGAGGAAGGAAAAGTTAAAAAAGTTCCTTTACAAGGTTTCTGTGTGATGTGTCAGCGATGTGTTGACATATGTCCAATAGAAGTTATTGGAATTGAAGGAGTCAAAGAGCCCAAAAAAATAGAATTAGAAATTGAAGGACCTATATACATTGCAGATTGTGTCGGCTGTGGAATGTGTGTGGATGAATGCCCAACAGGGGCTATAACACTTCCTGAAGTTGGAGAAACAATCGAAATCGATGAAGACACGTGTATTAAATGTGGAATATGTTCACAGACATGTCCATGGAATGCAGTGTTTATATCAGGTAAAATACCAGTAAAACGAAACAAAGAAATAATAAAATTCGAAGTGGACGAAGATACATGTATTGGATGCAACACATGCGTGGAGGAATGTCCTGGAGACTTCATTGAGGCAAAAGAATCAAATCTCACGGTTGAACTTCCAGAGATCTGTACAGCATGTGGACTCTGTGAGAGAATTTGTCCTGTGGATGCAATAGAACTGGAAGTTGAGTTAGAACCAGCAAAACCAGTAACTGATGAAGGGCTTGTATGGGATGAAGAGAAATGTGGTTTCATAGGGGCCTGTGCCAGGATATGTCCTACTGAAGCCATGAGAGTGGTGACAAAAGAGGGAATAGAGATTCCAGGCGATGAAAAAACAGGCGCAGAACCATCATTTGCAATGTGTACCAGATGCGGTGCTTGTACAACTGTGTGTCCAAGCGGGGCACTGACCCTTTCAGAGATGGACAAAGTGATTGATGGAGAAGTTGTAAAGAGAAATAGAATAGAGTACAATCCTTCAGTGTGTACACAGTGTGGAGATTGTGTTGAGGTATGTCCATACAATATGCTGAAACTCACAGATGATAAGGTACCTCTCAAAGGTTTCTGTATACTCTGTGACCAGTGTATTCCAGCATGTCCAAACGAAGCACTCTTCCTTAAATAAAATCAAAAGTTTTTTTGGTCGATTTCGACCATATTTTATTCTTTTTTTTTAATTGAGTATCTAGATTTTATTACATAGTTTTAGAATTATTATTCAAACTTTAGTTTAAATAAATCATATACCAATTTTAAAAATATATCAATGATAAACAAACTTCCCCTTATTTTCAAATACTTCCCCATCTTTCATAACAACATTTCCTCTTACCATGGTCATAATTGGCATTCCTTTGACATTCCAACCTTCAAATGGGGAATATTTTGCCTTTGAGCGGAAATTTTCAGGATTTATGACACTTTCTTTTTTCATATCTATCACGACAAAATCTGCATCCATTCCTTCTTTTATAAATCCTTTTTGATTGAGACTGAAAATCTTCGATGGATTTTCACACAAAAGCCTTTTGATATCATCAAAACTAATTGTATTCTGATTTACTTGGGTTAAAAGTAGAGGTAGAGTTGTTTCAAGGTTTGGAATCCCTGGAGGCGCATCCCAGACGTTTTGCTCTTTTTCTGGTATTGTATGTGGCGCATGATCTGTTCCTATAATATCAATATTCGCTAAATCATTTATTCCTAGTTCATGTTCTTTATCACGAAGTGGTGGATTGGTTTTTGCAAAATTTCCCATTTTTTTAAGATAATCTGAACTTAAAAATAAATGGTGAGGTGTTACTTCAGATGTAACTCTACAACCATCTTTTTTAGCATTATTTATAATATTAAGAGATTCTTTTGTGCTCACATGACATATATGGATTTGTATGCCTAAATTCATTGCCATAGAGATGGCTTTTGATATTGCAACAGTTTCTGCAATTGGAGGTCTGGCCTTTTGATAAATTTCAGGGTCTGTTAGTTTTTCATCCTTTAATTTTTTTGTGCATTTTTTTACTATCTCTTTATCTTCAGCATGTAAAGAGATCAATTGATTTTTTTCAAGCATTGAAATCTCTGCGAAAGCATCCTTTAAAAACCCATCATTGACCTGATCCATATAAATCTTAAATGAAGACGGTTTAAATTTAGATAGCTTTTTTATTTCACTTAGATCATCAGCACCCGCATGGAGACCAAAGTCAACTAAACTTTTTTTTCCTGCAATTTCAAGTTTTCTGCTAAAAGCTTTTGAAGTTGTGGTAGGAGGAACAGTATTTGGCATATCCAGTACAGTGGTAAAGCCACCGCAGGCCGCTGCCATTGTCCCAGTTTGGAAATCTTCCTTGTAAGTGAGGCCCGGGTCCCTTAAATGGACGTGTGCATCAATTAAACCGGGTAGAACTATATTTCCTTTAACATCAATTGTTTTTTCACTTTTTGTTGGAATCTTTTTTATGAAAACGATTATTCCATTATCTACTCCGATTGAACATTCTATGTTTCTTGGAACGATTTTACAGTTTTTAAGACACAAATCAACCATTTACACACCTTTTTTATAATACAGGAGACTTTTAGGAGAATATTATTTTTTTTCTATCAATTATTTTTTCTTCAATTATATTCATGAAAAATTTTTATAGATTTAATCTATCTTTTATTCGTCTAAATTGCTCAATAAGATCTCTAATTTCCTTTTTTACATCCTTTTTAGTACTATAAGGTAAAATATTACCATATAATGTGATTTTTTCTTCTTCTAATGCTCTAATATTCTCATAAGCCACTTTTTTCCATAGATCCAGCCATCCATTCTTAGGTCTTGACATATTAGTCAGATCCATGTTCAAATGTTCACTCCACAGGGAATGTCGGATTTTATTAACTGCACAGGTTTTTATATCATCCAGATCAAAAAGCACAGCATTAATTTCCATGTTAAGATAATCCTTTGGCTTTGTATTGACGAAAAATTCTTCTGCACAGCTTAGTGAAGAGCCATCCAGATTCGCTGTGCCAATAGTGGCCCATTTGTCATCAATTATGGCAATTTTGCTGTGAACGTAACAGTGCTGTAGGTTTGATTTTCCATTCTCATATCCACCAGACCATAAGGTAAAAATTCCGATTTGTGGATGATCAAAAAGTGATTTCAGATCCATACCCATCTTATGAAAGCCATGATGCTGCCAGCTTCGGTAAGATGGCACGTCAGGAACCTGATTTATTACCATTATTAACTGTAGATCAGGATTATGGGCAATGGCACTTTTTAAAGCTTCAATTATGAATCTATTGGTAAAATACTGATTTTCCAGATAAATAAAGTCCTTGGCATTGGTAATAGCCCTTCTATATGCTTCCAACACCCCTAACTCTCCTTTTTTATGCACTGATTTAGGGGTAATGGATCTTACAATCTGGATGGGTTCACTACCGCTTTTAGGAGGTTCAGCCTTTAGATTGATTTTGTCATGTCCTTCAAAATCTTTATCTGAAAGATAATTCCACAGTTGAATGAAAAATTTCTCTATGTGGGTAACTGCACCTCCCTGAAGATAGATAGAAACATCATGCACTGGTCCCATATCATTAGAGCCACGTCGAGGGTCATTTGTCAGATGTTTATTGGTATCCCAGAAACTTTGTTTAAACGGAGATCCAATGATAAAGGCTCCCTTTCCATCTACCACCAGCACCTTTGCATGCATAGCATAGGGTCCCTTTACTGGAAACCTTCTAACATTAACCTGGCTATTCTTGAAAAAATCATTTATTTCATCAAAACTATCTGGAACAACCACGTTCTCATTTAGGATGATTCTCACATCAACTCCCTTATCTTGAGCTTTTAGGAGATTATCCACCATAATATTCACTGGTTCATATTTATCTTCTTGAGAGGATGATGAATTGAATTTTGTAACGAGATTGGGGTAAAATTCGTATTGACTTAAGTAAATATAGGATTCTGCCTTCTCCAGAATGTTAACTATTTTTTCCAACACAATCTGGTTATCTATTAGAATTTCAAAATTGTTATCCTCTGTAAATCGAGATGGTGAGGTTTTATCAATTGTTACAAACCAACCCTCTGTCTTCTCACGGTTTATTATAATCTCATCAATTAACTTCACTGGATCTTCAACATTGGGATGTACATCTGTCTTAGCTAGTTGGAAAACTCCCAGTTTATCTTTAACTGTCACCTGAATATCAGGTTCTTTATCTCCTATTTCCTGATATTTAATTGGAGAATAAAAAATAGTGTAATATCCATCGTCATCAGTTACAGAAATACCCAAGTAATCATCTAAAGATGGTAATAAGTTCTTATATCTATTTTTAATCAACTTTAGATTGTCTTTAAAGAGTTTGTCTTTCGGGAAAATTGGTTTGATTTTAGGTTCAAATAATTTTAGAACACCAGGTTCTACCTTTCCATAATCTACATCTTCGGCTAATACAACCAATCCTGCGATGGGGTCGCCATTTTCATCCACCACACGACCTTCCAATCCAATATTCCCTTCTCCAGGATTAAATATGATAGTATCAAGGTCTATTTCTTGAGTATTAAGAGTTACATTCCTTTCATCTTCAAAAATCAAATTATCGTCTTTAAAGAGCTTAATCTTTAGGGTAAGCTTTTCTTTATCCAGGATTGATTCCAATTTTGCATCGTTTATCTGAAATTTAAATTTACCAGATTCATCAGTAATGACACTACCAAGTAGTTTGTCCCTTCCTAAGGGTACATTATTCCAGATCTCCACTTTTAATCCTTCATTTGGGAAGTTGAGGTTATTAATAACAATACCTTCAAAAATTTTTGTCATAAATGACCCCTTTCCATATAGTAAATTAAATCGTTGCACATTTCCATATAAAGTTTCATCATCATTTTTGATACTAATTATACGGCATTAACGGTTCTTATTTAATTAATTGGATTAATCGGCTGAAAATATTAGATTCTAATGGAGTCTTATTTCACATGAAAACTATTGATTATCATATCTAAATTCGGTCTTTCTGCGTCAAAGTTTTCTGGAGGGATTACTGTGCAGAATATGGTATATATATAACCATTTCTCTCAAAAATCACGATTAAAAGCTGTTGTTGCGTCTGGGTATTGTTACATCCTATTTTGTAGATACTTTCATAGGCTGGTACACCGTCAACAGTGATATTTTTCTCTAATATTGACTGCAGACAATATTTTGCAAGATTTCTGGTTCTGTTGTTCAATTCTTCGTCATAGAACCTTTCTAAGGTGTAACCAGATGGTAATTTGGCTTTAGCTATTTTTACATTAACATCACTAGATCTGGATACGCCTATAATAACTCCAGGTAAGTCTAAAATCTCTCCTGTTTTCCAATTTGTTGGATAATCAAAGGATATCTCGCTATTTTCAAAATGGTTTTTATTGGTACTACATCCAGAACTTAATACAGCTAATGTTAACGTTGAAAGCAAAATTAAAATTGTAAAAATCTTTCTCAAAGTTAAACCCCCATTTTAAATAAAATTTAATTTAAGATAAATCTTTTGATAAGACAAAAAATTTATCCTAAAAATATAGAAAAGTAAATATGCTATCAAAGGCGGAGTACATGAAGAGTATTCTTAAAAGAGATCGAAGACTCATACATCAAGATTCAAATGAGATGCCAGTTTTTGGCGGCCACG
>Ga0194110_10009540_pt1 | contig 10912 bp, 7 predicted proteins | sample TA2Kig1200mmetaG_FD_146192 | JGI IMG/M metagenome (GOLD analysis project Ga0194110, IMG submission 146192) | Freshwater microbial communities from Lake Tanganyika, Tanzania - TA2015032 Kigoma Deep Cast 1200m | ecosystem: Environmental > Aquatic > Freshwater > Lake | place: Tanzania: Lake... | reverse complement strand
GCCCCCTTCGGGGGCTTGGATGGGGGGGACGCGCGATCCCAGGGCTCCCTTCGGTCGCCCTGGGCTACGGCTGGGTCGCCCGCGTCGGCGGGCTACAAGGCCCCGAGATGTGGGCAAAGATCAGGGCAACGCCCTGGGAAAACGGGGACCGGAGCCACCGTAGCCCTGAAAGGGCGTACTACCCGCGCCACAGGAGACCCCGATGCCGCAATCCCTGTCCAACATCCTGGTCCACCTCGTCTTCAGCACGAAGGAGCGCCGGCCCCTCATCCGGTCGCCCGTTGAGGACGAGCTGCATCGCTACCTGGCCACGGTGTGCGACACGGCCGGGTGCCACGCCTACCGGATCGGGGGCACGGAGGACCATGTCCACATCCTCTTCCGCCTCGCGCGCACGATGTCGGTCAGCGCCTTTGTCGAGGAGGTGAAGACGGCGACCTCGAAGTGGATCAAGACCAAGGGAGGGGGGTATGAGGATTTCGCGTGGCAGAACGGGTATGGCGCGTTCTCGATCGGCCAGTCGCAGAAGACCACGGTCGAGCGCTATATTGATGATCAGAAGGCCCACCACAAGGCCAGGGACTTCAAGGCCGAGTTCCGCGCGCTCCTGCGCCGGTATGAGGTGGAGTACGATGAACGCTACGTGTGGGACTAGGCGCGGGCGTAGTACGCCCTTTCAGGGCTCCCGTGGGCGGGGGCCGCGTTTTCCCAGGGCGTTGCCCTGGGCTGATATAGTTCGCCCCGTTCGGGGCTGGGGCAGGATTCTTGTGCTCCTCGGCCTCGTGGCCGGGGCGGTGGCGGGGGAGGCGCCGCAGCCGAAGAGCCCATACGCCAAACCGCTGGAAACCGTGGTCGTCACGGCGGAGGAGGCGCCCGTGACCCTCGCGGGCACCACGCTCGCCACGGTGAAGAACGGGCGCTGGTTCGGCGTCACCGCCCGGGCCGCCGACGCGCTCCGCATCCAGTTCTGGGGCGGCAGGAACCTCCGCACCGGCTGGCTCAAGGCCGCTCACGCCCGCACCCTCACCGACGACGAGATTGACCTCACGGCCGAGGCCCTGCGCCTCGCCGCGGAGTTCAATCTGAAACTCGACGTCGCGGCCCTCCGCGCGCGGGTGGACGCCTTGGCGGCCCGCGTGGCCGGCGCCGCGGCGGGCGGGGCCAACCCCCGCGAGAAGTCCCTTCTCATCAGCCGACGGCTCTTCGGACCCGAGGGCTTCCGCTACGAGGTCACGCCCCGAACCCTCGACCGCGTGCTGGAGGAGAAGCGTGGCAACTGCCTGGGCCTGTCGCTCCTCTACCTGTGCGCCGCCGAGAAGCTCAAGATGTCATTCCACATGCTCCCCTTCCCCACCCACGCCCTCATCCGCTACGACGACGGGGCCGAGCAGTTCAACGTCGAGCCCAGCTTCGGCGGCATGCTGTTCGTTGACGACGCCTACATGCGCCGCCGCTTCGGCCCGCCCGAGGGCATCAGTTGGACCGTCCTCTCGAAGCCTCAGACGATGGCGATGCTCTACTCGGACGTGGGCGCGCAGCTCGGCGAGGAGAAGCGCCTCCAGGACGCCACCTCCTGCTTCACCCGCGCCATCGAGATCAACCCCAACTACGGCGTGGCCTACTACAACTGGGGGAACATCCTCGCCCTCATGGGCCAGAACGCCCTGGCCTGCGAGAGGTACGCCCGCGCCGTCCAGCTCCACCCCAACTTTTCGGACGCGCACAACAACTGGGGCAGCACCCTGGGGCGGATGGGCGAGTTCCAGTGGGCAGCCGAAAAGTTCGCCGCCGCCGCGAAGGCCGACCCCGCCTCCGCGAGGGCCTACCTCAACTGGGGCATGTGCCTCCTCAACCTCGGCAAGCGCCACGAGGCGGTGGCGAAGTTCGGCCGCGCCCTCGAGCTTCAGCCCGGCCTCAAGCCCGCCGTGGACGAGGCGCTGGGGGGGAAGGAATGAAGCAGCTCGGCCCAATCGGTCGAATCGATTGAATCGATTGAATCGATTGAATCGATCGGATCGATCGGATCGGTCGGATCAGGTGCCATTATCTCAGGAGCCGCGCCATGATCGCAACGCCCCAAGCCCTGTGTGCCCTCCTCGCCGCAGCCGCCCTCGCCGCCGAACCCGCCCCAACCCCGAAGGAGTCCGCCGTGACCAGGATCAAGCTCCTCCCACCAGGCCCAGGCAACCCGCGCAACTCCGAGGGCGACTTCGTCCAGCTCAAGGACGGCCGCGTCCTCTTCATCTACACCCACTTCACCGGCGGCGGAGCCGACAACGCCGCGGCCTACCTCGCAAGCCGCGTCTCCGCCGACGGCGGCCTCACCTGGAGCGAGAAGGATGAGATCGTCGTCCCCAACGAGGGCAAGGAAAACGTCATGAGCGTCTCCCTCCTCCGCCTCAAGACGGGCGAGATCGCGCTCTTCTACCTGCGGAAGAACGGCTGGGACGACTGCCGCCCCTACATGCGCCTCTCCACCGACGAGGCAAAGACGTGGAGCGAACCGAAGCTCTGCATCGAGCCCGGCGGCTACTACGTCCTCAACAACGACCGCGTGGTGCAACTCTCCACCGGCCGCCTCGTCATGCCCGTCTCCAAGCACACCGAGCCGGGCGGCAAGTTCTCACCCCACGGCGTCATCTCCTGCTTCCTCTCCGACGACGGCGGCAAGACCTGGCGTCAGAGCGCCAGCAAGCTCACGGGCGACACGCCCAAGGGCCGCGTCGTCCTCCAGGAGCCGGGCGTCGTCGAGCTAAAGGACGGCCGCCTCCTGATGTTCATCCGCGCCAGCGCGGGCTGCCAGTTCCGCTCCTTCTCGAAGGACGGCGGCGACACCTGGTCGGCCGCCGAGCCCTCCAACATCGTCTCGCCCCTCTCGCCCGCCTCAATCGAGCGCATCCCCAAGACGGGCGACCTGTTGCTCGTCTGGAACAACCACGAGGGGATAGACGCGGCCCGCCGCGGCAAGCGCACCCCCTTCAACGCCGCGGTCTCCCGCGACGACGGCCAGACCTGGGAGAAGGTGAAGACCCTCGAAGACGACCCCGGCGGCTGGTACTGCTACACCGCCATCGAGTTCGCCGCCGACCGCGTGCTCCTCGGCCACTGCGCCGGCCAGCAGAAGACCGGCGGCCTCAACCTCACCCAGATCACCCTCTTCCCCGTTGACTGGCTATACGAGCCGTGAAGGGCGCATCGCAAGCAAGGGACCCAAGGGACCACAGGGACTGAGGAAGACGCCTCTTGTGTCCCTTTGGTCCTTCATGTCCCTTTGGTCCCTCATCTTCCCCCTGGCTGGGCCAGCCCCAGCAGCCTGGCGGCATTCTCGCCCAGGATGCGCCGCTTGGCCCCCTCGGCTATTCGGGCGAAGACGACCTTGGCGAGCTGCGGGGCGGGGTCGAGGAAGGGCATGTCCGAGCCGTAGAGGATGCGCTCGGGGCCGATGCGGCCCACCATCCAGTCGAGCTGGCCGTAGTTCACCAGCGAGGTCACGGTGTCGAGCCACACGTTGGGGTGGGCCTCGGCGAGGCGGCAGGCGTCGTCGTAGCCGTCGGGCGCAAGGCTGTGGCCCAGTACGAGCCGAACGTCCGGGTGCGCCATCGCCACCTTGTTGCACGCCTCGTAGCCGCAGTCGGGCGAGCCGGCCCAGGAGTGGACAAGGACTGGCAGGCCGCGCCGCTCAGCCTCGCGCCAGATGGGCTCGCACACCTCGGCGTCGAGGCGGTACTTGTGGAGGCTGGAGTGGAGCTTGATGTAGCGGAAGCCGCCGCGGGCCAGGCAGCGGTCGAGCTCGGAGGCGACCTCGTCGGGGTAGTGGGCGTTGAGGACGATTCCGCCGATGAACCGGTCGGAGAATGCCGCGATAGCCTCGGCCGTCTCGTCGTTCCCGGCGCGGAAGTCCGCGTAGCAGGCGGTGTGGGAGGCGATGCAGAGCCTGGCGACGCCCACGCGGTCCATGCGGGCCACCGTCGCTGCGGGCGAGTTGTCGGGGATGTGGAACGCCGGGCTTGGCCCCAGGTGCCCGTGGGCGTCCACGATCAGCCCATCGAGCGGCTTCCCGGCCAGCATCGTCGTCACGAGGTCGCTCATGGCTTGGCCTCCTGCAGCAGGGCGTGCAGGTTGCCGCCGGCGATGAGGGCCTTCGTCTCGTCCGAGATGTCAGCATAGAGGACGCTGGCGACGGCGCAGCCGGGCTCGAAGCGCGGCAGGTTGGTGCCGAACAGGAAGCGCCGCGCCCCGAAGCGCTCCACCCCCTCCCGCAGCCCGCCGCAGATCTGGTAGAGGCTGATCTCGACGAGGACGTTCTCCGTGGCTTCCAGGACTGGGTAGAGCGCGCGGATCGAGCGATAGCCCACGCCGAGGAGGATCAGCGGCAGACGGGGGTGTGCTTTCGCCGTCGCCTCGATCTGCTCCCAACTCGCCTCCGCGCTGTCGAGGAGGACGGGCACGCGGCGCTCCTCAAGCGCGGCGAGGAGTTGATGGGCGTGGGCGGAGTTGAGGGGGAACTGGTGGCGGCCGGCCGAGGGGCATATCCGCACGGCCCGCACGCCCGCCTCAGCCATCGCCCGCAACAGGTCGGCGGGCGACGGGGCCTCGGGCGTGGTTGGCGGCAGAACTGCCCAGCAGGGCAGCAGGCGGCCCTGCCCCGCCGTCTCCCGAATCGCCGCGGCGTTCCCGACGCTCGGATGGGCCTCCAGCGACAAGCTGTGGCACACGAGCGCCCGGCCGATGCCCGCATGGTCCATCGCGGCGAGCAGCCCCTCGATCGTCCGCGGCCCATGCCGCGCCGGCGTCGCCGCCCGGCCGATCATGCAGTTCACGTCGAAGAAGTTCATCTGGCCTCGCCATGCTCAAGCCGGTCCATGATTGCGGGCGAATATACCGCATCGGCTTGGGGGACGCAAATAGGGAGACCGCCTGAAGGCCGAACTACGAACGCCGGGACCCCCCGTTCGCAGTTCGGCCTTCAGGCGGTCTGCCGTTCAGCCTATTGCTTGCGCAACTGCTGCTCCCAGTCCTCCATCACGTCGCCGAGGCGGGCGTCGAAGGTGTGCTCCAGGATGAGGGGGAGCGCAGCGGCGAGGTCGCGGGGAAGGGTAGAGCGCTGGGCGAAGAGGGCGCGGGCGAGGGGCTTGTCGCGCTGGACGATGGCGGCGTGGGCGAAAGCGGCCGGCTCGGCGGCGGCAAGCTCGGCGGCGCGGGCGAGGAGGGCCTTGGCCAGCTCAGGCGCCGCGCGGCGGCCGGCGATGGCGAGAAGAAGAGCGTCGTTGCCCTGCATGCCACCCTTGAGGTAGGCGGCGAAGGTGGCGTTGCTCGCGGTGAAGGCGTCGGCCCAGTGGGGGCGCTCCTGCGCGTCGGTGGCGCGAGCGGCGGCAAGGGCAACACCCTTCTCAGATTCGAGGTCTACAAGTAGGCGAATGCCCTCGATGCGGACACGAAGGTCGGGGTCGGCCAGCGCAGCAGCGGCATCCCACGCACCCGCCACGGCGCGGCAACGCACAAGGACGCTCGGATGACCGAGGAACTTGGCGCACACTTTTCCGCCGCGGACGGGCTCGAGGTAGCAGAGGGCGGCCAACTCGTCCGCGAGCGCATGGGTATCCCTTTCCGTCTCAATCGTTGCCGCGAGTTCGTTGAGTGCGGCCAAGTGGTGTAGCTGCCCGATGGCTTCGGCGGCGGCGCGGCGGACCTGCCAGCGGTCGTGCTTCAGAAGCGGCACGACCTTTGGGCCGAGACCCCAGTCGGGGAAGAAGCCTGCGAACCAGGCGCCGGCCGACAGAGCCTGCCAATCGGTTGAGGCCAGTTGCTGCTCCGTGCGCTCGCGCATCTTGGTCCACCGGTCGTCGGGCGGGGCGGGCTTCCGCCGCACGACGATCATCTGCCCGCCGTCGAGCTCTCGGAGCGTCACCCACACGCGGCCATCCCGATACTCGAATGGGAGACGTACGAGGCGGTCGCAATCGAATGCCGCCACGCCGCGCGGCGGCGCCGGCTCCGCCAGACCAATCTTGACGTTAGCCAACGGCGTTGGGCGCATGTTGTAGAGGATGAGCACGGTGCCCGCCTCGGTGCTCATCGGCGCGGCCACGACGAGCGGCTCCGAGAGGACGAGTTCGCGGGGCACCTTGGCCTCGTGGAGCGGCGCGGTCAGCAGCGCGCGGCCGGTGTCGGCCCACACCGTCTCATAGCCGTTGCGCCGAATCGCCTTGGCCGTGTAGGTGAGGCCGGGCCGATGGCCAATGTAGACCACCTTGCCCTTCCCCACGGGGCGCTCGAGCCAGGCGGGGCGGCCATCGCTGTAGCGGGCGCGCAGCCGCGCTCCGTTCGCCTCGATGGCCACAGGCATGCCAGTTGGCACAACCGAATGAGGACGGAAATCAAGCCCATCCACAGATTGCACAGATATTGAAACCGGATTGGGATCTGGAATCTGTGGAATCTGTGGAATCTGTGGACGAGTCTTCTCTTCGAGCTTGCGCTCGATGCGGGCGAGGCGCGCGACGACGTCGGCGGGGTCGTTGTACTCGTCGCGCGTCAGGGCATCGGCGTAGGCGCACAGCAGGCCCCCGCGCCGCACCCAGGCGGCGATGGCCTCCTGGGCCGCGGCGGCGACCCACGGCTCGAGGACGAACAGGGCATCGTAGTGCTTGAGGGCACCGCTGGCCACCTGGTCCTCGGTGACCAGTTCGGGCTGGTAGTATTCGTGGGAGAGGGCGAGAAAGGCGGCACGCTTGTCCGCGAAGCTGCTCTGCGCGTTCCAGTACTCGGTCGAGTGGGCGTAGAGCATGGCCACGCGGCTCGGGCGGGCGCGGGCCGAGGCCAGAATGTCGTCGCACTGGGCCGCGCGGTTGGCCGTGGCGTGGACGTTGCGGTAGGCCCAGTCGTCCTCGTTCCACCCGCCCTCGGTGATGGCGTACATCGGCCCGTAGTTGTAGAAGCTGATGTATCGCACCTGGTTGGCGAGCATGGTGTAGGCGCGGAAGGCGCTGGGCCACACGCAGTGCATCATCGGGAAGCTGGCCGGCTCCTGGCCGTATCTCCGCGCCCCCGCGTTGTAGGGCGCCACGCTGAACGCCACGGCCTGATGGCTGTCCCATCGCCAACTGCCGAGCGACATCCAGTCGCTTATGCCCGGCATCAGCCACTCGCCCGCCCCCGCGAGCTGGAACATGTCGAGCGGCATCTCGCTGGGAAAGTAGAGCGCGTGGCCGCTCAGGGCCACGAAGCCGCGCATCCGCGGGTTCGGGGCGTGCTTGCGGATGGCCTCGGCCGAGAGCGCGAACATCCGCGGCGTGAGCCAACTGCTGAACCGTCGCGACCAGGCGAAGAGGCGCGACTGCTGCGCGTCCTTCACAAGCGAGGGCAGGGTGAGCAGCCGAACGTCGTCCCACGCCTTCTTGCCGAAGAGGCCAGGCGTCGCGCCCCGCTCGGCGGCCCACTTTCGGAACGCGGCGTGGGCCTCGGGCATCCCCCCACTGGGCACCCACTCCTTCTCCACGAACTCCTTGAGTGGCCGGGGCTTCGCCCATTCAGGCTGCTTCGTCGGCTCAAGCTCAAGCTCCTCCGCCCCGTCGTCCTTGAGCTTCAGCTCCTTAGCAGCGGCGGCGGGGGGCTTGACGGCGATGTGCTCGTCCTTGCGGATGGGGCGGAGGCGGAGCTCTGCGATGGCTTTCTGGCCGCCGCTGAACCCGAACCCGCCCTTCTCGGGCAAGCCGCTATGCTGGTGGACGAGCCGCTCGTTCACAAAGAGCGCGGCCGAGCCGCCCTCGTAGACGATCTTGAACGGCGTGGGCGTGCCGCCGATGCTGGCCTCGGGGCGGCCGAGGGTGATTCGCCCCTCGGGCTTGAGGCCCACCTTGCCCGCGGCAAGATTCACCGTGTAGCTCGGCCCCACGCGGCCGATCTCCCAGTAGGCATAGGCCGTCGGCTTCTCGGCGTTGTCCATGCCCACGCGGAAGCCGATGGCGTCGCCGTGCTTCTCCACCTTGCCCTCGAGCACGCAGTCGCGGAGGGCGGCGGAGCGTGTGTTCAGGTCGCTGCCGCCCACGGGGTCGGCCCATTTGCCCTTCGCGTCGTCGAAGAGCCAGATGGGGGCGGACATTTCGGTGCGGGCGATTTCGCCGGGCTCGTCGGCGATCTGGTAGATGCTCACGCCCTCGTAGAGCTCGCGCTGCTTGTCGGCGAAGCCCTTGTAGTGGGCGTCGTACTTGCGGCGGGCCTCCGCCTCGTCGAAGGGCAGGAACGCCGGCGGCCAGTATTGCCCCGTGTGGCTGGTCCAGCCGTAGAGCTTTCGGCTGCCAGTCGGGTCCGCCGAGGCGTCCACGCAATTGAAGCCGAGAAGCCGCAGCGTCTTCACCATGTAGTCGAAGCAGTCGCCGCTCGCCCGCCCCCAGGCGTTGCCGAAATGGAGATCGCCGCGGGTGAGGGGGAAGAGCCGTCCGCCCGTGGCGGCGAGCGCCCGCTCGTAGTTCTCGCGCTCGTGGTCGCGGAACGTGCGGAGCTTGTGCAGATAGGTTCCGAAATCCGTCGCCATCGAGACGTTCAGCCCCTCCGGCTCGTCCCACGCGATCTCGCGGAGGACGTAGTCCTGGTGCGGGAAGACGGCGAACTGCGTAGCGCCCATGCGCGGCTCGCCCCCAATCTGGAGGAGGAGCCGGCATTCGGTGGGGCCGAAGGCCGGCGTACGCTCGATGTCCTGGAGCCGATACCAGCGGGTGACGCCGGGCTTGGCGTGGGCCTCGCGCTCCTTGGCGCTCAGACCCGACGGATTGAGCCACACGCGGGGGGTGGACCAGGGGTCGGAGTGGATGCGCAGCCCGGCGCTGATCGTGACGCCGGCCTCGACGCGGAAGCGGATGTAGCTGGCCGAGGGCGCATCAATGTCGCCCGCATAGGGATAGGCCAGGTCGAGGCAGGTGGAGAGGAACGCGGCGTCGGCGTGGGGCGCCTTGTCGGCCTCGACCGCTCCTTGGGGCGCGAGGCGAAGCTCGTAGTCGCCGGGCGTCAGCTCGGCCGCGCCGAGCTTCCACCAGTAGTAGCGCCTGTCGCCGCTCGGGTGCTCGATGCGGGTGAGGAGCGCCCAGGACTTCGGCCGCTTCGCGCGCTCGGCCTCGGAGAGGAGTTCGTCGGCGCCCCCCGCGTCGCCTGGGGCGGACTTGGCCGCCTTTTCGGCATATGCCTCGAAGCCGGCCGGCCCGCCGCGCTCGGCGTCGCCCTTGCCGTCGAGCAGAGCGCCCTTGAGCACAGCCTTGCCGTCGCGGCACAGCTCCGCCGCCAGTGGAATCGGGAAGCCCTTGAGTGAAGCCGCGCGCGCCCAGAGCGTGTACCGCCCGGCGTGCTTCACGTGGAGGCGTGCGGCGCGGGGACCTGCGATGCGGACCGCCTTCTTCCCGAAGATCGCCCCCTCGTCGGCCACCACGTCGCCGAAGTCCGTTGGCCGCACCACGACCAAGTGGTGGCCGTCGTGCGGCCCGGGCGAACCGTCCCACGCTGCTGCGCTGGCAGACAGAAAGCTAAGAAGGCCCGCGAGCGCCAGACGCACTCCCTTCAGATGGTGCGAAGGGTTCGTAGTGCGGGCTTCAGCCCGTCCCCGGGCCGGAAGAAACGGCCTGAAGGCCGCACTACAAACTCCCGCACCGTTGGGCTTCACGCAGACTCCCTGATTACGCCGACGGGGAGGGCGGTGGGCTTGCCGTTCACGCGCACGTCGCAATCGCGCTCCCCGATGTTGATGAGGAAGAGGCGGGTGGCGCCCCCCTTCTGCCAGGCCGTGGCGCGGACGTCTGTCGCGCCGCGGCCCGCAACGTCGGCCGCGCGCGGAAGCTCGCCAAAGGCCAGAGTCGGGAATGGGGGCTCAATCGCCACCAGGCCGGTCTGGGCCTGCACCAGGCGCGGGCCGTCGGAGTAGCGCATCACCCTCACGCCCGCGGAGGATGCGGCGGTGAAGTCGAGGCCCGAGCAGGCGAGCATCTCGCACATCACGCCGGGCCTCTCGCGCTGCTGGGCGACGGAGGCGGCGGAGACGACGCCGATGTTGATGAGCGGATGCCGCGCGTCGCCGACCGCGGGGATGATGAGGTCGAGGCCCGCAAGGTCGAACTCCGCCATCAGCGGGAAGAGGTCGGAGACGCAGGCGACCTGCTCGCCTGGGTCATCCTCGGGGCTGATGTGGCCGACGAGGGCGAGGCCGTGGGCGCGGCACCAGGCGGCCACGGGGCGCAGCCAGGCGTCGCGGAACCGCTCGCCGCACCATTCGCGGTAGTGGAGCCGCGTGAGCATCGCGCGCTCGGAATCGCCGCCGAAGAGGTCAGGCAGCCGCCCGCGCAGGTCGTAGCCGAACTGGGCGGCGAAGCCGCCAAAGAGGTCGGGCGTCCAGGGGTGGCCGCCGAAGTACTTCGGCTCATCCGTGAAGATGGCCTGAATCTCGCGTCCGAACATGTCGCCGACCGCTGCCGCGTAGCGCTCGTGGGTCAGCTCGATGAAGAGCCGCGTGGCCGCGGGGTTCAGCGTGTCCACCAGCGCGCCCCAGTCGGAATCGCGGCCCGAGGGGCGCGCGACGAAGGCCACGAGCCGCATCCCGTCAGGCACGTCGGGGGCCTTGAGGGCGAACTCGGGCCTGTAAGTCCACGCCCGGTCGCACACATAGAGGGGCGTGGCGGGGTAGTAGTGGCGGCTGTCCCAGCCCTTCCGCACCTCCCACTCGCGGCGGACGATGCCGACGTGGGAGGTGAGGTCGAGGGGGATCGAGGACGAGGAGGAGGACGAGGACGATTGAGGAGGCACTAGCCCGCATTTCTCACCAGCGGCTGGTGAGAAATGCGGGAACCACCAAACCACAAGCACCAAGCGCCAAACAAGCCCCAAACTCCAATCCTCAATGGTCCAAGCGGAGACTACGTGGTGTTGCCCGCGA
>Ga0194110_10009534_pt1 | contig 10914 bp, 6 predicted proteins | sample TA2Kig1200mmetaG_FD_146192 | JGI IMG/M metagenome (GOLD analysis project Ga0194110, IMG submission 146192) | Freshwater microbial communities from Lake Tanganyika, Tanzania - TA2015032 Kigoma Deep Cast 1200m | ecosystem: Environmental > Aquatic > Freshwater > Lake | place: Tanzania: Lake... | reverse complement strand
CCGATCGCTATCCCTCCGGCCTCGTCATCCCATGCCGCGGCCTGCTCGACAAGGCCAAGGGCAGCATCGAGTTCTGGTACATGCCCGTGTGGAACCCGGGGGACCAGAAGGCGCAGGAGGCGACGCGGACCCTGGTGACGGATGAGAAGCCGAGCGGCGCCGTCGGCCACTTCTGGCTTGGCATCGAGCGCGGCTCCCTCGTCTTCGGCTGGCAGGGCGAGCGGGCGGTTGGCGTGGCCGCGCCCATCCGCCGCTGGAAGCCGGAGACCTGGCGCCACGTCGTCGCCACGTGGGATAGCTCGTCGGCGATCCGCCTCTTCCTGGACGGGGAGCAGGCGGGGGAGCTGGCGCTCACTTGGCGGCTGCCTCCGTCGGATCTGCTCTACATCGGGGCGGACCGCTATGGGGCGCAGCGCTCGGACGGCTTGTTCGACGAATTCCGCCTCTATGACCGCGCCCTCACCCCCACGGAGGTCGAGCTGGCGTTCATCCGCAACCTTGCCGCGAAGAACGCCCCCGCGCGCCCCAACGTCACAGACGGGACGCCTGTGCCACCGAAGGCGCCGCGCCTGAGCCTGCACGCGCCCTTCGACAATCTGGCGGAAGCCCAGACGGCGGCCGGAAGCCCTCGCCCCCTTGTCGCCGAGGCAACGCAGTTCGGCACCGGCCTCCTGGGCCAGGCCCTCGCTGCCACGACGGGGCTGAAGCTCGCCTACAACCTCGACAAGAACCTGTCGAAGGACGCAGGGGCGTTCACCGTCTGGGCGCGGTCCCTCCCCGAGAGGCGCGCGCTCCAGCGCGTGCTCCTGGGCGACGACTTCTTCGCCGCCGGCCCCGCGCAGCACGCGCCCGGCTCGTTCGCTCTCTGGCTCTACCGCGACGGGGCCAACCACTGCGCCTTCGGCCTGTGGCCCCTGCGGATCGAGGAGAAGCTCGACCGCTGGGACGAGGGGGACTGGTATCACTTCGCTGCGTCCTGGCGCCGCGGTGACCGCGTGACCTTCTACGTCAACGGCCGCGAGGTCGGGCGCGCCAGCGCGCGGCAGGCCGCGTGGGCCGCGGAGGCGCCCAAGCAGCTCCGCGTCGGCTCACTCGACGGGAGAAGCCCTGCCGACGCATTGCTTGACGACCTGCGAGTCTACGATGCGCCCCTCAGCCCCGAGGAGGTGCAGAAGCAGGCGTCCCAGTTCCTCCTCCCCCTCGTCATGGTGCTCGACCGCACGCTCCACGAGAGCGGCCGGGTGCCCATTGCCGGCAATGGGCGCGGCGAGTTGGCGGCCCGCTTCTACAATACCAGCCCCGAGCAGGTCCAGGCCAGGCTCACATTGCAGGTCCTGAACCCCGAAGGCAAGGAGGTCCACAGCGTCCAAGGCCCCCTGGAGGTGGCGCCGCACGCCTGGGCGAGCTTCCGCCTGCCGCTCACGGCGGAGCACTTGGCCTCGCCCGGGCTGTACGAGGTCACGACGAGTTGCGCCGGCCGGGTCTCCTGCCCGCGCGCCCACCTCCTCGTCGTGGACCCGAAGACGGGAGCGGCGGGGCCGGACGCCACGGCGCGGAAGCGCGGCACGCACGTGGAGACCATCGAGTGCGCGAAGCGCAGCACCCCGGACGCCTTCTGCGAGTCGGGCGGCGCGCGCATCGTGCGAGGCTCTCTGGGCGACTACCGAGAGGCCGGAGCCTACCCCGACGCTCGCTTCGCCTACCGCTTCCGCGTCGAGCGGACGGGTGTGCCCCATGTCGCTGTCGTCAGCTACCCGGCCGACCGCGTGCGCAGCGCCGAGATCATCATCACGTCCCGACGCTACCCGGCGTCCCAGGACGTCGCCACGGGCTACCTGGTCGAGGAGCCTGACGCGGCGGACCCGAGGCTGGTGGAGTTGCCCATCTACTTCTGGCCGCGTGAGCGGGAGAACGCGCTGGTGTTCCGCACGCTCCTTGCGGGGCGGCCCGCCGCTTGCGCAAGCGTCGTCGTCCGGGAGGCCGAGCTCGCGGCAGGCCCGCCGGCCGCCGGGCGCCCCGAGGAGCGACGCCGAACCATCGGCGTGCACTGGGACGACCCCGCCGTCCCTCTCCAATTCGGGGCGACAGGGACCGCCCCGCCCGAGGTCTACGAGAGCTTCCGCCGGCTCGTGGACTGCGCCGCAGCCGCCGGCCAGAACCTCCTCTCCTACCCCGTCGCCTGGCGCTGGGGCACCCTCTATCCCGTGGAAGGGGAGGACTTCCGCCCCGGGGCCGGCGCCCAACACCACTGCACCGACTGGATCGAGTACGTCCTCTACCTCTGCGAGCGGCGCGGCATCCAGTTCCTCCCCGAGATTGTGTTCGACGACATGGCCGCTCTCTCAAAGGCATTCGGCGGCGACGACGCAGAGTCCGTCGTCGCCGGCCGCAAGAGCGCCCGCATGGTGCTTTGGGACGACACGCTTTCGCCCGGCGGCCCGGGCGGGCCGCCGCGCTACAACCCCCTGCACCCGGCTGTCCGCGACGCGCTCCTGGAGCGCGTCTCCGAGGTCGTCGAGCGCTATGGCAAGTCCCCTGCACTCGCCGGCGTCTCGGTCAGGCTCGGACCAGGACAGTCCGCCTGGTTTGGCTCCATCCAGGCAGGATATGACGATGAGACCTTCGACCAGTTCCTCCGAGAAGCCGGCGTCGAGGCGCCCGGCGGAATGGCCGGCCCCACCCGCTTCTCCGAGCGCGCCAGGTGGCTCCTGGCCAACAAGTGCGACCAGTGGGTCAACTTCCGCTGCCGCCGACTGCGCCAGTTCTACGTGGACCTGGCCAGCCGCGTCCAGAGCAAGCGGCCCGCCCTCAAGCTCTACCTCACGGTCGGGCTGCCCGACGCCCTGAGCGGGTTCCCCTTGCTGAACCTGACCGCCTGGGCCAACCGAACGGCGACGCTGGACGTGCTGTACCGCGAGGCGGGCCTCGACACCTCGCTCCTGAAGGACCGCCCGGCGAACCTGGTCATCCGCCGCGTCGCCCACCCCACCGACGACAAGTACCTGGCCTATCGCTTCGACTCCGGAGGCCCGAACCCGCACCCTGCCGCGGCGCGCGACTTGGCGTTCCTGAGCGAGGGGTGTGCTCCACTCATCGGGTTGCCCCGCACGGCCGTGGCGTGCTCCTGCCGCCCGCTCGAGTCCTCCATCGGCGCGCTCCGCCCCGTGCCGGGCTTCTGGTGGCAGGAGCACCCGGCCAGGGCATCGCACCCGGCGCCCGCGGGGCGGCGCTTCCTCGAGCCCTATGCCCACGCGGTCGCCGAGATGGACGCCTTGAGCATCACCGCGGGGGGCAGCTCCCTGGCTACCCTCGGACACGAGGCGCACGTCGCCGAGTTCGCGCGCGCCTTCTGCGCCCTGCCACAGGAGCCGTTCCTGACCGTCCTCGGGATGTCCGACCCCGCCTGCATCCGCGAGCTGCACACGGGCGCAGGCCACGTCTTCTACCTGGTCAACCGCGCCAGCTTCCCCGTGGACGTGTCCCTCGCCTTCTCCGACAAGGCCGTGAAGCTGCGCGACCTTGCCGAGGGCAAGGAGGTGGACCTCCCCCGCGTCAAGGACCAGCGGCTGCCCGCGGCACTCCCCAAGGACTTCGTGAGCGAGCACGCGCTGCCCGACGACGAGGGGCCGCTCCCGGAGGAGCCCACGGCCACGCAACTGGTCACAGGGGCATTGCTCCAGGTGAAGCTGGCCCCCTATGAGCTTCGCTCGTACCGCACCCTCACAGCGGGCGCGGCCATCCACTATGCCGCATGCGCCGTGCCCGAATCCGCGCGCAGCCGCCTGGCACAGCGTCTCGAGTCGGCCAAGAGCCTCGTCGCCAACAGCACGGCGAGCGCCGAGGTCGTGGCCACGGCCCGCGCCACGCTCGACCTGATCGCCCGGGCCTGGCGCAAGCAGGAGCTGACCCGCGTCGGATACCTCCTCGACAGCTACCCCCTCGCCCGCCTTCGGTGACTCCACAAGGAGGAGCAATGGTCCGTCGGGCAGCCATCTTTGCAGCCCTCGTCGCATGGCTGGCCCCGTGGGTGGCGGCCGAGGAGTGGCCCGAGTGGCGCGGCCCGCGTCGTGACGGCTCATCGTCGGAGACCGGTTTCCCAATCCGGTGGAGCGAATCCGAGAACGTGGCATGGAAGACGCCCATCCCCGGCAAAGGCCACTCATCGCCCATCGTGTGGGGCGACCGCGTGTTCGTGACGACGGCCGAACTGAAGGAGCTGCGGCGAATCCTGATGTGCGTGGACGCGCGCGACGGCAAAGTGCTCTGGAGCCGCGACGTGCTCGTCGCGCCCCTCGAGAAGATCAACAACCTCAACTCCTACGCCAGCTCCACCCCCGCGACCGATGGCAGGCACGTCTTCGTCGCGTTCCAGGACCGCGACAGGATGTTCGTCGCCTGCTACGACTTCGACGGCAACAAGGTGTGGGAGCAGCGGCCCGGCAAGTTCTTCGCCCAGCACGGCTTCTGTAGCTCTCCCGTGCTCCATAAGGACCTGGTCATCCTCAACGGCGACCAGGACAGCCGCCCCAAAGGCCCCGCCTACATCGTCGCCCTCGACAAGGCCACGGGCGCCGAGCGCTGGCTCGCCCCGCGCCCCGTCGGCGTCCGCTCCTACGTCCCGCCCGTCATCTTCGACGCCGCGGGGAAGAAGCAGCTCATGCTCTCGGGCTCCCAGTGCGTCGCCGCCTACGACCCCGACACGGGCAAACAGCTCTGGATGGTGGACGGCCCGACCGAGCAGATGGCCGCCAGCCTCGTCATGACCGAGGGCATCGTCTTCGTCACCGGCGGCTTCCCCACCCTCCACCTCATGGCCATCCGCCCCGACGGCCAGGGCAACGCGACCAAGACCCACGTCCTCTGGCACGAGCCGAAGCAGCCCAAGCTCGTCTCCTACGTCCCCTCGCCCCTGGCCTACAAGGAGTGGTTCTTCGTCGTCTCCGACGGCGTGGTGGGCGGCGGCAGCCACCTGACGTGTCTCGAGGCGAAGACTGGGAAGGTCCTCTGGACGGAGCGGCTGAGCCGCCACCAGAGCGCCTCGCCCGTCCTCGCCGACGGGCTGATGTACATCCCCGACGACGATGGGGTCACACACATCGTCAAGGCCGGCCCCAAGTTTGAGCTGGTGGCGAAGAACCCCCTCGGCGACCAGTGCTTCGCCTCGTTCGCCCTCTCCCGCGGCCGCATCTACGCCCGCTCGCTGAAGAGCCTCTGGTGCATCGCGGATGGGGCATGGAGGTTGCCATGAAAGAGAGCCGTTGTGCCGCAGGATGCGGGCATGGTGCGAGAATGGGGCGGAGGGGGTTCCTGGGCGCGGCGTCGGCAGCCGCGGCCTGGCTCACGCTGCGCGATACCGGCCTCGCCGCCGAGCCGCCGGCCGATGGCGAGAAGTTCAAGGGGCCGGGGGCACGATGCGTGCCCACCGTGCGGGCGTGCTTCGTCCGCCGCAAGGGGGACTACGGGATGCGCTGGCCGGGGGCCGTCTACGACGGCGCGGCGGCGCTGAAGAAATACACGGAGGAACTGGGGGCGGCGGCCAAGGAACTGAATCTGAAGCTCGACCTGCGCCCCGAGCCGCTCTACAGCCAGGCCGAGGGCGACGCCTGGGTCGCCGAAGCCGCCGAGGCGAAGCCCGACGGATTGCTCGTCGTTGTCCTCGACCGCCAGGAGCACGCCTGGCCTACGGCCTCGAAGGCGATTGACTCCAAGCTGCCCACCGTGGTCTTCTCGCCTATCGGCACATCGTTCACGACGAACACCGCTGGCCCCTCGCGGAAGCCAGGCTGCTTCATCGCCTCGACGGACGACTTCGCCCAGGTGAAGTGGGGCCTGAAGATGCTCCACGCCGGGGCCAAGATGAAGGCGACCCGTGCCCTCGTCATCGCCGGCGGCGCCGAGCGCGAGGGCGAGATGGAGCAGCTTGGCATCAAGCTCCGCTACGTCCCCGCCAAGACCTTCCTCGACGAGTACGAGAAGACGCCTGAGACCGACGAAATCCGCGCCCTCGCCGACGACTACATGAAGCGCGCCCGCCGCCAGGTGGGCGCGACGAAGCAGGACGTGCTCAACGGCGTCAAGAGCTACGTGGTGGCGCGCACGCTTCGGCAGCGGGCCGAGGCCGACGCGATCACGATGGATTGCCTGGGCGCGCTGGGGCGGACGAAGGTGAGCCTCCCCTGCATCGCCTGGTCGCGGATGAACGACGACGGGATTCCCGCCGCCTGCGAGGCTGACCTGGGGGCCGTCGCCACCCACATCGTCGTCCAGTATCTCTTCGACCGTCCCGGCTTCCAGCAGGACCCCGTGGGCGAGACCGCGAAGGGCGCAATCATCGGCGCCCACTGCTCGTGCCCTACCCGGCTCAACGGCTTCGGCCAGCCCCCCGAGCCATTCGACATCGTCCACCACCACGGCATGCGCGACGCCGTGCCCCGCACCCTCTGGAAGATCGGCCAGCGGGTCACGTGCCTCGACGTCGAGCTTGCGGCCAAGGGCGGCAAGCCCAGGATGCTCATCTCCGCCGGCGAGGTCATCGAAAACGTCTCAGTCCCCCCTGCCGGCGGCTGTGTCGTCTCCGTCATGGCCAAGTTCGACGGAGCGGCTGATGTCCTATCGTTCCCTGGCTTCCACCAGCTCTTCTTCTACGGCGACTACAAGGCCCAGCTCACCCAATTCTGCCGGCTGTTCAACATCGAGCCAGTGGTCGTGTGATGAAGGGCGGAGGGAAAGGGACACAAGGGACAAAAGGGACCCAAGGGACCAAAGGGAGAGCTAGGGCTACCGAGTCCCTTATGTCCCTTCGGTCCCTTCTGTCCCTCTTGTCCCTTTCTTCAAGGGGGCTTCCACAATGCCCGAGCGCTTCCTCCCGCCCCACGGCGGCTACAAGAAGCTGCTGGCCTACCAGCGGGCTCAGGTGGTCTTCGACGCGACGGAGCACTTCTGCGAGCGTTTCATTGACCCCCGCTCGCGGACCTACGACCAGATGGTGCAAAGCGCGCGCTCGGGCAAACAGAACATCGCCGAGGGAAGCCAGATCTCCGGAACGTCGAAGGAAACCGAAGTCAAGCTCACCAACTTCGCCCGTTCGAGCCTTCAGGAGCTGCTCGAGGACTATCAGGACTTCCTCCGCGTGCGAGGCATCCCTGAATGGCCGAAGGACCACCCCTATGCAAAGCGGCTGGGAGAGCTGTGCCGGACGCCCGGCGCCAACTACGAGACCTTCCGAAAGGGCATCGAACACCCCGACCCGGCCATCTGCGCAAACGTCATCGCCGGGCTGATCAAGGTCGCCCATCGCCTTCTCGGCGGGCTGCTGCGGCGACAGGAGCAGGACTTCATTGAAGAGGGCGGCCTCCGCGAGCGCATGACCCGCGCGCGCCTGGCCCACCGGCACGCGGAGCGCGAGAGGGAGCGGGAGGCGGGAAGGAAAGGGACCCAAGGGACAAAAGGGACGTGAGGGACCGAAGGGATCAAAGACAAGCCCCCGAAGGCAGTCGTGCCGCCTCCGAAGGCATGTGTGTTCTATCGCTTGGGCCCCTTGTGTCCCTTCTGTCCCTTGAGTCCCTTTGGTCCCTTTTGTCCCTTTCCTCGTTCCCAAGCTCCCGCTTGGGAACGGGCTTTGAACGGCTCCCGCCGTCGGCCCAGCGAAGCAGTGTTTTCGGCCTGCGTGCAGCGGCAGGCGTTCCACACCGTGCGACAGCCTGTCGGAGTGCGGCGGCAGAGCCTGGCCCGAGGCCCCCGAGGGCACGCCGCTCTGGGCTTCGCCGCGCCCCGCCGGAATCACATGTAGTGTGCCCCCCAAAGCCCTTTGGACAGGAGCCCCAAAGTGCAGGGTGTAGATCCGACCCCGAACCTGGGCGGGAGCAGCCACGAGCGACCGATGGGCGAAGACACTCAGGCGAATCGCAAGCTCGCTTGCTACCTCAAGCACCGGCTGCAGTGCCTTGATGATTGCCGGATCGAGATCGAGTCCAAGCTGTATGATGATGAGAGAGCTCTCATCGACAAGGTCGATGAGGGCGAGTACAAAGCGACGGACCCCGATGTAAGCCGTATGCTCTTCCACATCGGTTTCGTCGTTGCGAACACGATCCGTTATACGATGCTCGTGGGGGTGTGCACATTTCTGGAGGAAGCGCTCAAGGCGGTCACCAAACGCCGCGTTCCTGACTACGAGGCAAGACTCAGGGCACAGAAGAAGGGCAATTGGCTGCACAAAAACATTGCTCTGCTCGCCGCTTCCTGCCACCTCGACACGCGAGCATACGGGGCTCAACTGAACAAGTTCCATGACATGATCACCATAAGGAACTGCATCGTTCACGCTTGGGGCAATGTCTCTGAAGCTCGGGACCCCGCTGCGCTTAAGGCGGCCGTGGCCAGGACAGAATCCGCATCGATCTCAGAGGATGGATACGTGCTTCTCGGCGATCAGGTCCTGGCAGAGGCTATCTGTGCAGCTGAGCAGATCGCCGATCGGGTCCTTACCTCTGAGCTTCGGGTATCCATAACATAGCTGCCTGTCCAGGGCAATCGTGCGTTTCATTATGGCACAGCGCGACACTTGACATCCCCAGGCGAGTCCGCGGATCGGGATGCTCCCGCGCCCGCCAGTCGCCGGGTCTTCCGATGCAGGCACTCTCGCACTTCACAAATGCCATGCAGGCTCCTGCATTGGCCACCCGGGTGTCCTACCTGAGCCCCCTGATAGCATCCACGTTCGCGCGGTACCACATGCCCCAGGATTGCATGAGTCGCTGGCCTGATATGGCGACAGTTGCATCTCCGGTGTCCATCCCTCGAATGACAGAGCGGAGGCCTGCGCGGTACTCGCGGTCGAAGTGCTCTCCCCAGCCCTTGTACCTCTTCTCCAAGAGGTCCGAATCCACCTTGTCTGCATGAGCAAGCGCTTCCCTGTAGTGTTTCATCAACTCGTCGGCTTCCGTGGAACTCATCATTGAGTACCCCTGGCCATTGTTGATCACGCGTGATGCTCGGTTTGCCGCATCCATCGTCGCGTTGAACGCGAGTAGATTTGCGGCCTCCTCTTTCACAGTCGGCTCATCCGTCTCAGATGAGCAACTTACGATAGCCAATGCCAGCAACACCAGGAAACGCTGTTTCATTGAGCCTTTCTCCCACTTGATTTCGGGCCGTTGTCTTGGCGCGTTGTCCTCTTGGGGGGAGCCGGACATCTTTCGAGTTGTTTGACGTGTTCGATGGCTTCCTTGAAATGTCGCTCGACTGTAGAGGGCTGGGCGGCGAGGAGGGCGCGGAACTTGTCGTATTCGGCGTGGGCCTTGGCGAGGGCGGCTTCGTGGCTGACGGTACCAGGGTGGGTGAGGATGTCGCGCTCGCTGAGGCGCAGGAAGTCGTCGAGCTTGGCGACCCAGTCGCGCATGTACATCGGGCGGCGGTTGAGGGCCTGGAGTTCGCCGTAGTCGAGGTAGAGGGAGACGATGCGATTGTCGCGGATGCGGGCGAGGAGTTCGTCGAAGTAGTTGCCGCCGCCGGCGCGCTTGAGGCGTTCGTCGTCGAGGGCGAAGCCCTTGATGATGTACTCGCGGAGGCGCTGGGTGGCCCAGATGCGGAACTGGGTGCCGCGATGGGAGTGGACGCGGTAGCCGACGGAGATGATGACGTCGAGGTTGAAGTACTCGACCTGATAGGTCTTGCCGTCGGCGGCAGTTGTTGCAGAATTTGCAACAACTGACTCGCGGCGAAGCTCGCCTTCGTCGAAGATGTTGCGGATGTGCCTGGAGATGACGGACTTGTCGCGCTGGAAGAGGGCGGCCATGTCGTTCAACGAGAGCCAGACGGTTTCGCCGGCAAGGCGCACTTCGAGGCGGGTGCGGCCGTCCTCGGTCTGGTAGAGGAGGAACTCAGATGGCGTGGCGGCTCTTGCAGGGAGGTTCGGCATCTCGTCGTTCGGCATGGGTAGCCCTCGTGCCCATGCAATGGTACACTTGGCGGAGCACGTGTCAAGCGGCCCTGACGCTGACACGCCCTCAGTTCGCGGCGGTGGCGGCTGCGGGCGGGGGTTCCACGCCGACGAGGACGAGGAGAGGGGGGAGGGGCGGGAAAAACGGGCGCCGATTGGAAAAATTCTCAGTCGCCGTAAGTCTCTGCGGCGCAAGCACATGTGGAGTCCGGAAAGCAGGCCGGAAATTTCCGGGCGCACATTTTGGGGGGGGATTGCCTTTGTACATGTAGGGAAGAGAAGGTGCCGCGAGGGCAGTGGACGCGGGAGAGACGGCAGAGGTCGGGAACCAGTGGACAGTGGACAGTAGACAGCGGACAACGGACAGAGGGCGGTGGGCGGGGCGCCCCCCCCACGCCCCAGGTGCAGCGCGTGGCGCATGGTTGAGCCACTTTGAGCCACTTTGGGCTGGACCGCCCCGGACGGGCGAGGATCGCCAAACGGCGTTTGAGCCACATTGAGCCACATTGAGCCACATTGGAGGGGGGCCGAGGGGGAGAGTGAAACGGGGGGCGTGTGAGGGCCAAGCGCCCTTGACGCGGCGTAGGCGGGGGCATAAGATGGCAGGATGAGGCGGAATATTGAGCTGAAAGCGCGGTGCGAGGACCCGGCTCGCGCCGCCGCGGTCTGCGAACGGCTGGGGGCGCGGCGGGAGTGGGTGCGGCGGCAGGTGGACACGTACTTCGCGGTGCCTGATGGGCGGCTGAAGCTGCGGGTCGAGGCACCCGGCGAGGCAATGCTCGTGCGTTATCACAGGGACAACCGCGCGGCGGCACGGGAGAGCCTGTACGAGGTGACGCCGGTGTCGGACCCGGCGGCGATGCTCGCCGCACTGACGCGAGAGCACGGGGTCCGCTGCCAAGTGACGAAGGTGCGGACGCTGTACCTCATTGAGAACGTGCGGATTCATCTCGATGAGGTCGAGGAGCTTGGGT
>Ga0194110_10009530_pt1 | contig 10915 bp, 5 predicted proteins | sample TA2Kig1200mmetaG_FD_146192 | JGI IMG/M metagenome (GOLD analysis project Ga0194110, IMG submission 146192) | Freshwater microbial communities from Lake Tanganyika, Tanzania - TA2015032 Kigoma Deep Cast 1200m | ecosystem: Environmental > Aquatic > Freshwater > Lake | place: Tanzania: Lake... | reverse complement strand
GCCGGAACTCGACACGGCCGAGGGCAAGGCGGCTCGCAGATTCGTTGAAGAGCTGATCGGCGAGTCGGTGGCTGTGACAATTACCACGACCAAACCTGACAAATGGGACCGTTACTTGTCCGACGTTTTCCTGGAAACAAAATCGGGCCACGAACTTTTCCTAAACAATCTGTTGCTCGAAAATGGGCACGCGATGCGCAAGGACAAGTTTACGTTGAGAGAGATTGGATTGCTTCTTCATCCGTGTGATCAGTGTAATCCGTGGTTATTTGGTTGCGGCTTCGCCGCGCTGCGAGGGTATGAGTTTTGTCAACGGGGCGCCCTGGAAGCACTCAGGTCGCAGTTGCAGAACGGCCGGAAAGGGGCTCACCTTAAGGATCTGTTGGTGTGCTCACCAGCAGATGGGCTTACGGGCGATGCTCGAAGAGAACGCTTGGAGTTTAATCTCCGTCTTTGTGAATCGAGCACCGGCGCAAAGCACCTACATTGGGGACCGCCCCGCACACCTGAGTGCATGTAAGCGCCTGACCCGTTTCCGGTCCATCTGCATAACTTGAGACAAAGAGAAAATGAATGCGAATGAAAAAATTGGCGAGCCACGAGTCGTCGGTTTGGATGCTCACCCGGACACGTTCACCGCGGCGCTGATCGGTGGGACGAGGCCCGCGGCGGCCGTCGTCGAGAAAACCTTCGATAAGGTGCCGCTGTCCAGACTGCAAAGCTGGGCGCAAAAGCACACTGCCGCCCAAGATCAAATCGTGCTGGAAGCCAGCGGCAACAGCTTTGAAATGGTGCGCCAGCTGGCGGCGGTTGGTCCTAAAGCGCTGGTCCTGGAGAGCGGCCACTTAGGCAAGCTCAAAGAAGGCCACGCCAACAACGATAAAATCAGCGCGGTGCGCATTGGCAAAGCCTATCTGGCGGGCACGGCCAAAACCCTTTGGGTGCCTGATCCACAAACCCAGGAACGAGGCGATTGGTTTCATGCTCATCGCAAAGCGGTCAAGCGGAGCACTCAAATGCGCAACCGGCTGCGCTCCTACTTAAGTGACAACGGCGTGCGTTTGGCTCCCAAGACCCCATTGGCGAGCGACCCTCAAAAAGTCAAAACGCAAGTTCAATCGGCTCGCTCCTGGACCTCACGGCAATGGCAGGTCATCGAAGGGCTTTTCCTGGAACTGGTCCATGCCGATCAACAACGCCGCCACTGGCGCGGTTTGATCGCCCAGGAGGTCTTAAGTGACCCCCTGATGCTTGCGGCGGTGCAGTTGTGCGGCGTGCGCGATCTGACCGCCTTTGCGTTGGTGGCGATCATTGGGGACATCAAGCGCTTTGCCCGTCCCGGCAGCCTGGTCAAATATTTGGGACTCAATCCGGCCTTTGACGACAGCGGCCAGGAAAAATGGACCGGCGGCATTGGAGGTCATGGACGCAAAGACCTGCGCTGTCTTTTGATCGAAGGTGCCCAAGCCATTCCGCGTTGCGCCCGAATACCCCGGGCCCAGTGGGGCCGAAAACTCTTGGCGCGCAAAGGTCAGAAGAACTTGGTGGTGGCGGCGATGGCGCGCAAGCTGGCCGTGGCACTCTGGTATTTGTTGAGGGGCCTATGGACTCCCTTAGAACAGATCGATCTGTCGGTGGAAATCAAGATCGGCAAGATCATCACTCAAGTGGCTCCCGCCAAAGAGCTGGCGGCCAAAGTCGGCAAGAGCCGGAGCGCTTATTATCAAGAGATCGCCCAAAGGCTCCAGGCGGGCCGGGTTTACATCCTAGACCCACACAAGAAGTTCACGCCAAAGCCAGCTCCCTCCATGCCCTCCACTTTGGCTCAAGAATACGGGCTGGTCTAACCGAAGTTGAAACCATCCATGCACCAGAGTATAAAGTCAGTGACCAAGAAAACGAGAAAACCGGAAGGAGGGAGCGCCACCAACTTTGGCGGCCTTTCTCTTCCTCGAAAACTCTTCAGAGGAAAAAATCAAGGTCTCCCGTTGACAAACCACACACCCGCTCTCGGTGGTTCAATTACCGTTTCACAGGCGCAGCTACTGCGCGCTGGCAGTTTGTCCCCCAGTCTTAATCGGCACTGGAATGAACGAGTTGATCAGATTCCCCGACGGCACGTCGTAAATGCGGATGCGGCCATCGAAACCGCAGGTAACGATCTCGTTCTTCTGCGGATGAAATGCGAGCGAGAAGATAGCGCCTTGATGCCCTTTCAACGTCGCGGCCCGTGAACCGTCACTAATCTTGTAAATTCGGACTTCGCTCGCGACACCGCCGACAGCCAACAGGGTCCCGTCGGGGTTGAAGGCTACGGAATAGACCGGTCCGGGCTGGCGTTCGAATTGGCGGACCAAATTGACGTCGTTGTTCGCGGCGGTTCGCCCTTGATTATCCGAGATGCGATAAATGCGCGGCGTGCCAAGTTCGCCTCCGTACGCAACTTGATCGAGCTTCGGATGCCTTGCGAGGCACAAGACGCCTTCGAGAAGTTTGTTGATGTCATCGATGAATTGGCCATTCGACGCATCGATGAATTTCATCGCGCGGTCCCGGCTTCCGGTCACCAACCGCTTGCCATCAACCGTGAAGGTCGTTCCCAGCACCCAATCGCTGTGATTCTCGAACTTGAGCAACTCCTTCCCGTCCTGAACTGAAAGCACGCGAACGGTTTTGTCCGCGCAACCCACAGCGATTCGATTCGTATCGGGTGAAAAGGAAATTCCGTAAACCGAGTCGAGCGAAACTCGAAACGCATTATACAGTTCGTGCTTGGCCGCATCCCAAATTTGGACTTCGCCAAAACGCGCCGGGGCGCTTCCCGCAACGGCGAGCGATCTGCCGTCAGGCGAAAAAACCAGTGACTCGATGCGCGGAGATTCGCCGACCAACCGCGCGAGTAATCCCGTGCCGTCGGCCTTGTGCAACAAAACTTCGTGATACCCAGAAATGGCGAGCACGCTGCCATCTGGAGAATACGCAACCGCTGAAATGACCGGAGGCACAGAATAGACCGGCGGTTCACTAAGTTTGTTCGATAAAGCGCTTGCAGGTGTATCATCTTTGGCGCCCTCAGTGATCCAACGCTCGATCAAGGCGATCTCAGCTTTGCTGAGCGGATCGCCTTCCTTGGGCATGGATGGTTCGTCGCCGCTGATCTCCTCGACAACCAGGCTGCTCTTGGGATCGCCGGCTTTGAATGACGGCCCTTGCTTGCCGCCTTTCTGGAACGCTGTGAATGTTGTTAGGTCCAATTGTCCCTTCAGCTTTCCCGGATGATGACAGCCCGTGCAGCTCTTCTTGAAGATCGGCACGATGTCGTTGAAGTAGCTAACGGGTTTTGTTTCTGCAGCCGCGAGCCGGTGTGGAACGAAGATCAGTGAAACCGTTATTAAAGTTAAAAGCGGTAAATGGTTAAATCGACGCAGATATGACATGGCGCAATCTAATTTGATCCGGCAGCCTTCACGGCCTCCTCGTTCTCAGCCGGAGCGTTGACGGATAACTTAATCTCGCCGGAACGGTGTTTGTAGTTTCGATCATTGAAGAGGCCCGTCCCGAGAACCTTGAGCGTCAATTCTTTTCCAGCTGGCGCTTTCTCTGTCGCCACCAATTTGACCTGAGTTTCGCCAGTGTTCGCAGGAATCTTATCGATCATGGCCGTGATTCCGTCCGGCAAACCTTCCAGAATTAATCCAATCTCATTCGTGAATCCGGCGCGACGTTCCGCTCGCACCGTGAACGTGGCTTCGCTCGCGGCGGACTGCGAGCCGGGAGGCAGGGCGGTTACCGCGAGGCGCTTCAGGGTTGTCGAAAGAACGAACGGAACTTGCGTAATCGTGACGGGCAAACTCGGGCTGTATTGAGTGACATTGTGGCCGTTCCAGCTAGCGTCACCTTTGATAATGACAGGGCGCGTCCCAATCTCCGAATCCGTTTTCGCTTTCAGAGTCAGTCTTGCTCGCGTCTGTTCATCCTTGAGTGTGATTGGTTCGAATTCCAAGCTTCGCGTAATTGGCTCGCGTCCGGCGGAGAATCCTTCGGCTGTGATCTTGATCTCTCCATTGAAAGCTTCGCGTCGCTGCGCCACAACTTCCAGGGTTACGGATTGATTCTGTTCGAGAGCCGCGCTGAGTGTCGCCAGCTCGATCTCGAATGGCGGTTCTTCGAGCACGGTGAGAAACGCCTCTTTCGCGGTCTTATCGCCAGACAACGGTTCAACCGTTCGAGAAATTTGCTTTCCCGCCATCGTGCTCGTCGCGATCAGTTTAATAGGAAATGTCCCAAGCGGGCAGTCTCGACTGGCGGAGATGATCAGCAAACCACTGCCGGGACTTGACGGCGTGAGAAGCAAAGGTTCGCTATGCAGTCCGGCCGGCAACTCGGAAAAAGCAATTCGAACCGTTTCGGCAAACCCGGTCAAACGGGTCAACTCGCATCGCAGGGGGACATGCCCTCCACGATGAATCCGCGGGTTGTCGGGCAGGACGCGCACACTGAAGTCTGGCTGCGGCTGCCGAATCGAAAGTCGATAGCCAAAAGTGTCGCCGTTACGCTGGAGCAAATCTTCGACGAGGACGACATGCTTGCCGTCGGCTGCAAACTTGTGCTCGATCCGGGCGTCGGCGCCCATCGCATCATCGTTGCGTTGCAAGATAGCGCCGTTCGCATCGGTGAGGGTGAGCAATACGTCTAGTGGGGATCCAAAGCGTTGTGCGATGACTTCGAAAATGAATTGCTGGTCCTTTTGCGCGCTGAACTTGAACGCGTCGGAATCTTTGTCTCCTTTGATTCGGCCATTGATTACGACGGGGACTACAACATCGTTGGTTCGATTCGCCGCTGAATTAGTCTCGCGTTCCGTGAACTCAGGCAGCAGACCCACATCGAATGGAAAAGGATTTGAAAAGCCCATGGACGTGTTGGCTCGAATTTCCTGCGATCCCAGCGGGCTGGCCGGATCGATGCGAAGAGTGACTTTGGAAGCGCCTCCGAGATTGCTGCCCTGCAATTCGACTTCGACGTTCTGTCCGCGCTGGCCACCGAAGGGAAAGACCGAAGTAACGTGCGGCATCACACCGGCCAGCAGTCGATACCGGTGATCGCCGCCGCCCTGATAACGGAAATCGCGCAGTTGTGCGATGTACTCCCCGTCCTCGGGAATCGTTATGACTACCTCCGAGTCCAAACCGCGCGCGTCTTCGTTGCGTGCCAGTTCGTTGCCTTTGGCATCCAGCAGGGCGAGCGACGAGTCCAATTGCCAACCGGCCCGCGCGGCATAAACTTCGAACACGACGTTCTGGCTTTTCCGAGCCTTGAACCGGAAGTGATCGATCTCAGCCGCTGCGCCGATCCTTCCAGTAATTACGGCAGGCAATTCGATCATTTGCGCCTGGTCGAGTGAGTGGTTTGGCTGCCTCTCGGCAATTTCTGGCAAATGGCCGATATTTAATGGCAAAGGATTTGAGACGCCTGTGGGAGTTGCAATACGGATTTCGCGTGCGCCTAACTCAGCGTCTGCCGCGATGGCGATTTTGGCCGTGACGCTCTTGTCGTCCTTAGCATTGATCGCTGAAATGCCTCCGGAACTGGATTCGACGTTGATGCTTGGGCTGCCCATCGGCGAGATGGTTGCGGAAAGGCCCGTTCTGCCACTAATCAGAAAGCCGGTCGCGTCGCCGATGTTTTCGCCAGTCAACGTGATTTCATTCGTCGATCCGCGCTGGAGCCATTCGGCCGAGAGCGAATTGATTTTAGGAATAGGCTGGGCCATTGCGGAGGCGGTCGCCAATGCCAAGCATGCCAAACCAAGCGTGCGGCCACTGGGCTGACGACAGAGCGCGGACATTCCTATCCGCCGCAATTCGCGAAGGGATGAGAGCATTCGAGCTTGCGAACCCGGCAAGGCTTTCGGTGATTGCTGCGGACAGGAATGTCCGCGCTCCGCTCTGTTTAGCATAGTCCGTACTGTCGCTGAGCTAACTCCACGCGGGGTTTGAACTGACAAAATCATGATCGGAAAAAATCATCCCGATCCGTCTCTTCAACTGCTGGGGGAGGCACGCTGGATGTTGAGTTCATGATTTTGTCATTCTCCTCCTGGCGCGTTCTTTTGTCGCGTTCCTAACCGTTGCCATAACCGCCGAACAACGTCATCCAAATAACGCCGGAATTGGCTCCGATTGCACCAATTCACGCGGTTGATTGAGGTGGTTATAGACAATCGTGTGCGGGTTGATTCCCAGCGCGTGATAAACCGTGGCCAAGATTTGCGTCGGATGAACAGGATTCTCGGCCGGCGACGACCCCGTGGCATCGGACTTCCCGTAGAGGGCGCCGCGTTTGATCCCGGCGCCAGCGATTAGTGCGGTATAGCAGTACGGCCAATGATCGCGACCGTCGGGAGCGTTGCCGTTTCCCGAAGTGCTGACGCCGAGTTTCGGGGAGCGTCCAAACTCGCCGATCGCAACCACGAGCGTTTCCTTCAATAAGCCGCGTTGGTCAAAATCTTCAAGCAGTGCTGAAAGGCCGCTGTCCAATTTCGGACAGTGCAAATCGCGCAACGGACCGAAGTTGGCTGCGTGCGTGTCCCAGGCATCGACGGTCGGATCCCCATTCGCGACGGCGGGCCAGTTCATTTGGACGAACCGCGTGCCAGCTTCGATCAGCCGCCGCGCGATCAAACAACCTTGGCCAAAGGTGTGACGCCCGAAACGATCGCGGACTTTGTCCGGTTCCTTCGAGAGATCGAACGCATCGCGTGCGCGCCCCGACAGGATCAAGTCGAACGCCTTTTGATAGTAGCTATCAAGCGCGTAATTCGAGACGGCTTTCTCGATTTCCGGCATTGCGTCGTTCACTTGATCGCGCAATTTCGCACGCCGCGCCAGGCGTTCCTTCGACACATCCTTGCGCAGGGTCAGATCGTCGAGCTTAATTTCTTTGGCTGGGTCCTGATAAAAGTAGTAAGGGTCAAAAGCAGCACCGAGGAAGCCGGCGGTTCCGCCTTTGCCGATCACACCGCTCTCTTGCAACGGCCGCGGCAACATCACGAATGGCAACATCGGGACTTCCGGCGGTTTGAGCCTTGAAATCTGTGCGCCAGCGTGCGGGAAATCGTTCGGCGCGGGAGGTTCCAATTGCCCGGAAGGTGACACACGGTCGGGTGTGTAACCGGTCATCATCTGATAAATCGCGGCGGTGTGATTGAACAGTCCGGCCGGCGTGTAGCTCACGGAGCGAATGAGCGTTGCTTTGTCCATTTGTTTGGCCAGATGCGGCATGACCTCGCTCAGCCAAATGCCCGGCGCGTTCGTCTTGATGGGCTTGAAGTCCCCGCGCACGTTCGATGGCGCGTCCGGTTTGGGGTCCCAAATGTCGATGTGGCTCGGACCGCCTTGCAGGAAAATCAGGACGACCGATTTCGCCTGTCCCCACCCTGTCCTCGGCTTAGTCGCGGATGAATTTCCCGCCAAAGCTTGCAATCTCAAAATGTCGCCGAGCGTGACGCCGAACAGCCCGGCGCCACCCACGCGCAAGAATTCACGTCGGCTAAAACCATCACACGTGCTGCCGGATTTTCCAGGTATCGATAACATAATGGTCTCCTAATCGGTAACAGTTAGTTTATGAAACCCTTCTCCATGAACCGGTCGTAGGACAGGCGTCTCGCCTGTCCAGCATCTTCGTACACCAATAGCAGGACAGGCAGGGCGCTCATCCTGTTGCACCCCAATGTTTGGACAGGCGAGACGCACTGTCCTACCCAGGAGATTGATGGAGAGGGGCAGTTTTAACCGCATACTGGCTAACGATTGAACAAAAACGCCGGGCTGTTCATCAGCGCCCACGCCAAATCTTGTGCAGTTTCGAGGCGCGATGCTCCAGACGACAAATCGATTGCGTTTACTTCCTTCTCGCTGGGCAGCCGGCTCAAACAAGAGAGATAAATCTCTTCCACGACTCTCTTGTCATCTTTTTCCGACTCGATGATCTTCTGAATTCGATTATTCGGAGCGCTTACCGCCTCGCCAATGGTTGCTCCGTTGATGAGACTCATGGCATGCGAGAGGGTGAGGTTACTCGTCCGTTCACATTCGCACGCTGATTGGCGCTTTGGCCGACCGAAGAGCGACAGAAAATCATTGCCAGCTACTTTGCCATCGGGAAGCTCGACGGCACGCATGTTCGCGGGCAAACCCGCAAAGCGAGGCCGATGACCCGTCGCCACCGAAACAGCATCTACCATCTGTTCGGCGCTCAACCGGCGTGGAATGGCGCGCGAGAAATTGATCGCGTCATCCTCATTCCATTTGTTGCTTTGCATCGACAATTGATAAGTCCTGGACAAGCAGATCGCGCGCATCAGTTTCTTCATGTCGAACCCGCTCTTGACGAAATCGTCCGTTAACGCGTCGAGTAAAGCCGGATTGCTCGGTGGATTTCCGGCGCGAATGTCATCCACGGGGTCGATGATGCCACGGCCAAAGAAATAGCTCCACATGCGGTTGGCCATTGATTTGGCGAAGAGCGGATTTTCTTTCGAGATCAACCAATTGACAAATGACTCGCGACGGTCGTCATCACCCGAGGCAGACTTGGCCTGGCCAAACGGAACTTTCGGGGTCACTGCGCCGTCCGTCTTTGGATGCTTCACTTCGCCGCCATTGTAATTGCGATAGACCACTTCTTCGTTCGTCACGGAATAATTCTCGCCGACGGGGATACGCTGGCTGCCGACGGCGCCGGGCTTGATCGCAACACGCGCGAAGTACGCGCCGAATTCGTAGTACTGGTCCTGGGTCCATTTCTCAAATGGATGATCGTGGCACTTATTGCAATTGAAACGTGTGCCCAAGAACGTTTGGCTGACGTCCTCAGTTATCTTGTCCGGCGTGCGCAAAACACGGAAATAATTCACGGCGGGGTTTTGATATGAGCTGCCTTCGGCGGTAATCAATTCGCGGACGAACTTATCGTAAGGCTTGTTCTCCTGGATGGAACGCCGAATCCAATCGCGGTACAGCCAGATGCCTTTCTCGCCGATGTTTTCGCTGTTGCATTGCAGCAGATCAGCCCATTTGTTGGCCCAGAACTCCACGTAATCCCGACTCGCAATCAGTTCGTCCACCAACCGTTCTCGCTTCTCGCGGCTCACGCGGGTATCCGCCAGAAAATCACGGACTCGTTCCGGCTTTGGCGGCTGGCCGGCCAAGTCGAGGCTGACCCGGCGAATGAACTCGGCATCCGTGCAAACTTCCGATGGCAGAATCTGCATTTTTTTCAGCTTCGCGTTAATGTGCTTGTCCACGTAACTGTGCTCCGGAACGTTGGCCCAAGCAAAACCAGTTCGGTCACCCATCACCGTGATCTCTTGTGTGGCATACAATCCTTCGTAGCGGATAAGCACTGCCGCCTCGCCGCGGCGGATCGCGGTGACAACCGCTTGTTTGACCTCGGCGACATCGGAATTGCTGCTGGAGAGTACGGCATCGCGTGTCACGTCGCGGACGGCGCCATCTTTGTACCGCGCCAGCACGATCATGTGCTGACCCATGCCGGGCAAACTCAGGTTAACTGCAGGAGGGATAATCTCCAAGCTGACCGCCCGCCCTTCGTTGACATCTTCGAATTTGGCTCCTTCCGCGATCCATTGGCGAAGCAGTTTGTACTCTTTGGAATTCGGTTTGATCGCTTGGCGGCCTTCGTGGGGCACCTCGCCGGTGGGCTTCAGCAGCATCAAGCTTTCATCGACGGCGACGCGATTGAAACGGCGGCCGGAAAGGTCATTGATCAAGGAGTGGTAATCAAATTCCGAATCGTAGCCTCGCAACGAAAGTTTGAATCCGTTTTTGCCTTTGGCCGAGCCGTGGCAGGTGCCGGCATTGCACCCGGCTTTGCTCAGAATCGGCATGATATCTCGGACGAATCGGATTCCGGAAACGTCGGCACTCGCGACCTTCACAGGCAATTTGGCTTGCCGCCCCGCTGCTGAAATCACGAGCTCAGTTTCGCCTTGCGACTTGGGATGAACGCAGCCGTCGACAATCTCGACGACAGCAGCGTCACCTCCGAGATTGGCTTGGCCGGTGACATCGATCTCTTCACCACTTTCAGTTTTTCCCCAAACTAAAACGCGGCGCGAATCGAACCCGTTCGCCAACGTGAGCGACGCGGGTTCTGCCCTAATGGACTGAATGGCTGGAAGCGGAGGTGGTTTGGGCGCAGTTTCCTTGGCGGAGAGAGCGGTGTTCGCGCCGAAGGCGCTGTCCGCAAAGGTGAGTGACAGCAAACACAAGCTCAAAAACGGCAAAGAAGAGCTAGTCATGAATTATTATTCTCGCAGAGGTTCACACTCCTGCTTATTTACTCGCGTTGCGCATCCTTCGCAATCACTTTCCAATCACTTTCCTCGATAATCTGGCGTTGGTTGGAGCATACGTCGGCGCGGCAGCGTCTTGGACTGCGGTGACCGAGTCTAGTCTGCGCAGCGTCCGCGGCTTCGAAAGACGCTCTCCAATATCGGAGCCGCCCGGGAAATTTCAGGCCAAAGCGGCGATTGCACAGACTCCATCGCCGTAGTCCAGCTTTCCCGAAGCCGCCAGTGAGGATTTGTTAGCCGGGCCCAAGCGCAATTTTCAGGTGTTCGATCCGTTGGATTTTCTGGCGGAAGTGACCCAGCACATCCCCGATCCAGCGGATCATCTCGTGAGGTATTACGGTTGGTATTCCAACAAGAGCCGAGGGTTGCGAGCCAAAAGTCAGTCGGCCGCGGCCCTCTCCACCGAGGTCAACGGTCCAGGTGCGCAGGAAGCCCGCCGGCGCTGGGCGGCCCTGATCCAGCAGGTGTACGAAGTGGATCGGTTGCTCTGTCCCAAGTGCGGCGGGACGATGAAGATCATCAGCTTCATCGAGC
>Ga0194110_10009517_pt1 | contig 10926 bp, 6 predicted proteins | sample TA2Kig1200mmetaG_FD_146192 | JGI IMG/M metagenome (GOLD analysis project Ga0194110, IMG submission 146192) | Freshwater microbial communities from Lake Tanganyika, Tanzania - TA2015032 Kigoma Deep Cast 1200m | ecosystem: Environmental > Aquatic > Freshwater > Lake | place: Tanzania: Lake... | reverse complement strand
GCCCTTTCCCCGCCTTCACGGCGTCGTTTCGGACCGCGTCGTCTCGCTCGCCGACGTCATGCCGACGATCCTCGAGATGGCCGGCCTGGACCGTCCGCCGGCCGTCCAGGGGACGAGCCTCGTCCCCCTCTTTTTCGACCCGGACCGCAAGCTCGCCGGAACGGGCCGGGCCTACAGCGAAACGTATTACCCCCGCTTCCACTTCGGCTGGTCGGAGCTGCGGAGCTTCCTCGACGGCCGTTACAAAATCATCATCTCGCCCGAAGTCGAGCTCTATGACCTCGAGGCCGATCCCCGCGAGCAGAAGAACCTGGCCGCCGACCTCGGCCTTCTCGCCCCGATCCGGGACCAAGCCCTGCGCTTCATGGAAGAGGGGAGCCGGGGGGCCTTCACGGCCGACATGAAGGGCATCGACGAGGAAACGCGCCAGCGCCTGGCCGCCCTCGGCTATGTCGGGACGTTCGCCGACCCCAACCGGCTCAAGGGGAGGTCCCTGGCCAGCCCGAAATCGAAAATCGGGGTCTTCAACGAGCTGTCCCGGGCCCGGGAGATGGGCCTCGAGGGGAAAGCCGACGAGGCCGTCCGGATCATCCAGGGGATCGTCGCCTCGGACCCGGACATCACCGACGCCCACTTCGCCCTGGGAAACGTCTATTTCAAGGCCGAACGTTACGCCGAGGCCGCGGCCGCCTTCCTGACGGCCTACGAGCTCAGGCCCGACGACGCCTTCACGGTCATCAACATCGCCAACTCCTACCAGCGGATGGGCAAGGCCGAGATGGCCGAGGTCTTCGTCCTCGACCACATCGGCCGGGGGTTCGAGGACCCCCAGCTCTTCTTCCTCCTCGGCCGCCTCAATTTCGAGCGGAAAAGATACGACGAGTCCGTCTCATTCTACGAACGCTGCCTGTCCCTGAACGCCGAATCGGCCGCCGCCCACAACGCCTTGGCGGCCATCTGGATCCTCAGGGACGACCTCGATCGGGCCGAACGGCACCTCCGGGCCGGGGCGGCGGTCAACTCCCGGCTCTACGGCCTGAGCTACAACTGGGCCCAGCTCCACGAAAAGCGCGGCGATTTCGACAAGGCCGCGGCCGCCTATCTCCAAGAGCTGGACCACTCGCCCAAGAATTTCCGGGCCAGCTTCAACCTGGCCCGGCTCTTCCGCAAGCTCGGCCGGGACGAGGACGACTCGAAATACCTCAAGCTGACGATCGACCTGGCCCCCGATTTCGCCCTGAGCTATTTCTACCTCGCCCGGATCCAGCTCAACCGGGGCGAGAACCTGGCCGAGGCCCTCTCCCTGGTCAAGAAGGGCTTGGAACTCAAGCCCGAACCGGCCGACGCCCCCCTCGGCTACTTTCTCCTGGCCGACCTCTATAACCGCCGGGGGGACCAGGCGAAATCGAATGAATTCGCCCGGAAAGGCCGGGAGGCCGCGGCCAAAGCGTCCCGCTAGAGAAAAGGCTCGTCAGCCCAGCAGGTTGAAGACCTTGTAGACCAGGGCCGAGACCAAGGCCGAGCCCGGGATGGTCAGGATCCAGGCCCAGACGATCCGGTAGGCGATTCCCCAGCGGATGGCCCCAGCGCCGGTCGTCGCCCCCACGCCGACGACGGCCCCGGTGATCGTATGGGTCGTCGAAACGGGGACGCCGAGGAGGGTCGAAAAAAGGATCGAGGCGGCGGCCGCCGTCTCGGCGCTGAATCCGTGGACGGGCCGGAGCTTGGTCATCCTCATCCCCAAGGTCTCGATGACCCTCCATCCCCCGACGAGCGTCCCCAAGGCGATGGCCGCGTGGCAGCTGAGAATGATCCATAGCGGGACGTGAAAAGTCGGGCCCAGATGCCCGGTGCTGAAAAGGAGGATGGCGATGATGCCCATCGTCTTCTGGGCGTCGTTGGCCCCGTGGCCGAGGCTGTAGAAGGCGGCCGAGACGAGCTGAAGCCTCCGGAACCAGCGGTCGACGGTCCGCGGCTTCCGGCGCCGGCAGGCCCAAAGAACGGCGACCATTATGGCATAGGCCAGGAAGAGGCCGATGAAGGGGGCCAGGAAGATGAAGACGACGATTTTGATCAGGCCCGAAGCGATCAGGCCCCGGGGACCGGCCTCGGCCAGGGCCGCCCCGGCCAGCCCGCCGACAAGAGAGTGGGAGACGCTGATCGGGAGCCCGAAGCGCGTGCAGCCGTACGACCAGGCGATGGCCCCGATGAGCGTCGCGGCGATGAGGGCCGTCGAGACGACCTCGGACCGGATGACCCCCCGGCCGATCGTCTCGGCGACATGGACGCCGAAAAAAAAGGCCGCGGCGAAATTGAAGAAGGCCGCCCAGACGACCGCCAGCCGGGGGGAAAGGACCCGGGTCGAAACGACCGTGGCCACGGAGTTCGCCGCGTCGTTCATCCCGTTGACGAAATCGAAGAGGAGGGCCAGGCCGACCGTCAGGACGAGGAGGACCGGCATGGCGGACGGTCAGCGGTGCTCGAGGACGATGCCTTCGGCGATGTTGGCCACGTCTTCGCAGCGGTCCGTGGCCTTCTCCAGGAACTCGAGGATGTCCTTCCACTTGATGAGCTCGAGGGGGTTTCTCTCCTCCCGGAAGAGGCGGGCGACCGTGCTCCGGCGAATGAAGTCGGCCTGGTCCTCGAGCCGGTTGATCTCGACCGTCAGCTCGAGGATCCGATCGGGCTCGCGGAATTTCCGGAGGAGTTTGATCATCTCCCGGACGAGCTTGGCGCTTTCGAGCAGGACGTCGGCCAGCCGGCGGGCCTCCGGGGGGGCGCACTCCGGGCAGAAGAGGTCGATCCGGGAGCCGGCCGCCTCGGTCATGTCCAGAATGTCGTCGAGCCGGACGGCCAGGGCGTGGATCTCGTTCCGGTCGAAGGGCGTGACGAACGTCTTGTGGAGGTGGGACATGAGGCCGTGGACGAGCTGGTCGGTCTGGTGCTCGATCGTCTTCAGTCTCTGGGAATTCAGCCCGAGATCCTTGGGGGAATCCAGCATCGTCTGGACGACCTCGACGCCGTCGACGATCCCGGCGCAGATTCTGTCGAAAAAGTCGAAGAAAACTTCGTCCCGCGGAATGATCGATTTCAGCCCTCTCATCTCTCCTCCCCGGCGGCATCGCGGGCCGAAAGGCGGCTTTCGAGGCCCCGGCCCTCTCCCGGCCGAAACGCCGGCCGGAGCCCCGGGTCATCCAAAGCCGCGTCCGTTCAGCCCTTCGAGAGCGGGATTATAGCAAAGGCCGGCGGCCGGCGTCGACAGGTCTCCGGAATCATGCTATAAAAACCCGGGAATGCCATGAACGAAGAATCGGGGTCGGAGTCCTCGGCCAAGGAAGCATCCTCCCTGGAGGCTTCCCGGCGCGAGAAGTCCGCGGCCGCCCTCGGCTCCGTCGCCGCCGCCGTCTGCCTGACGGCGATGAAAATCGTCGTCGGCCTGATCACCGGGTCGCTCGGGATCCTGGCCGAGGCGGCCCATTCCGGCCTCGACCTCGTCGCCGCCGCCCTGACCCTGGTCGCCGTCCGTCTGTCGAGCCGGCCGGCCGACCGGACCCACACCTACGGCCACGGCAAGGTCGAAAACTTCTCGGCGATGATCGAGACGGCCCTCCTCCTCCTGACCTGCGTCTGGATCGTCTACGAGGCCGTCCGCAGGCTCTTCGTCCGCCTCGTCGAGGTCGAAGCCTCATTTTGGGCCTTCGCCGTCATGGCCGTTTCGATCGGCGTCGACATTTCGAGGGCCCGGATGCTCAACCGGATGGCCCGCAAGCACCATAGCCAGGCCCTCGAGGCCGACGCTCTCCATTTCTCGACCGACATCTGGTCCTCGGCCGTCGTCATCGCCGGCCTGGGGTTCGTTTGGCTGGCCAAGGCCGCCGGGCTTCCCTGGCTGGCCAAGGCCGACGCCGTCGCCGCCTTGGGCGTTTCGGCCATCGTCGTGACGGTCAGCCTCCGCTTGGGCCGCAAAACGGTCGCCGACCTCCTCGACGGCGTGCCGGCGAACCTGCGCGAAGAGGTCGTCCGGGCGGCCCATGTCCGCGGCGTCCTCGAAGTCCGCCGGGTGCGGATTCGGCGAAGCGGCCCGGAAATCTTCGTCGACCTCGTCCTCATCGTCGGCCGCCACGAAGCCTTCGAGCGCGCCCACGAAATCTCCAACGTCGCCAAGGCTTGCGTGCTCCGGGCCCTCGGCGCTCCGTCGGCCGACATCACCGTCCACGTCGCCCCGAGCCGGGAGGCGGACGAGGACCTGTCCTCCCTGGCGAGGACGACGGCCGCCCGCCACGGCCTGGCCGCCCATGACGTCCGCGTCTTTGAAGCCGGCGGCCAGCCCGCCCTCGACCTCCATCTCGAAATCAAGGAGGCGGCGGACGTGGCCGAGGCCCACGCCCGGGCGACGGCCTTCGAGGAGGATGTCCGCCGGGAAAGGCCCGGCCTCGGCCGGATTTTTTCCCATCTCGAGCCGGTCGCGGCCGCCTCGCCCGCCGTCTCCCCGGCCGGCGTCGAGGCGGCCCGGATCCGGCGAGTCATCGCCGAAGTCGCCCGGATGATGGGCGTCCGGTGCGATCCCCACGAGATCCAGATCGAGGAGGTTGGGGGCCGGCTGGCCGTCTCGTTCCACTGCACCCTCGACCCGGCGACCGGCCTCGGCGAGGCCCACGCCCTGACCGAGCGCTTCGAGCACGCCCTCCGGGCCGGCGTCCCCCGCCTGGCCCGGGTCCTGATTCACACCGAGCCGCCGGAGGCGCCCTGACCGCGGCCCACGTGCCGGCTCACGTTGACCCCGCCGGGACCCTATGCTATAAGCGTCTTTTAACGCCCCCCGGAGAGATGCCGAATGGCCAGTCCGCTCTTCCGCACCAAGCCCTTGGCCCGCCTCCTGGCCGATACCGAAACCGAAGCCCACAAACTCCGCCGCAGCCTCGGCGTCTGGGACCTCGTCGCCCTGGGCATCGGCTGCATCATCGGCGTCGGGATCTTCGTCCTTCCCGGGGTCGAGGCGGCCAAGCACGCCGGGCCGGGAATCATCCTGTCGTTCGCCATCGCCGGCGTGGCCTGCGCCTGCAGCGCCCTCTGCTATGCCGAGCTGGCGGCCATGATCCCGGTCGCCGGTTCGGCCTACACCTACGGCTACGCCACCCTCGGCGAGCTCCCGGCCTGGATCATCGGCTGGGACCTCATCCTCGAATACATGGTCGCCGCCTGCCTCGTCTCGATCGGCTGGTCGGCCTATTTCTCCAATCTCCTCAACAACATCCTCCGGCCGTGGGGCGCGGCCCTTCCCCCCGCCCTGACCAACTCCCCCCTCGACTGGAGCGACACGGCCCATAAGTTCGTCGCGACGGGGGCGGTCATCAACCTCCCGGCCATCTTCATCGTCGCCCTCCTGACCTTCCTCCTGCTCCGCGGGATCAAGGAGAGCTCGCGGATCAACCTCATCATCGTCATCGTCAAGAGCGCCGTCATCCTCTTCTTCATCGCCCTGGCCGCCTGGCACGTCAACCCGTCGAACTGGCAGCCGTTCATGCCCTTCGGGTTCGGCGGGGTCATGACCGCGGCGGCGATCGTCTTCCTGGCCTTCGTCGGCTTCGACGCCGTCTCGACCGCGGCCGAGGAGGCCAAGAACCCCCAGCGGGACATGCCCTGGGGGATCATGGGCTCGCTGGCCGTGGCCACGATCCTCTACATGGCCGTTTCGGCGATCATGACCGGGGTCGTCCCCTACGAAAAACTCGGCGTGGCCGACCCCGTCGCCCTCGTCCTCAACGAGCTTCGGATGCCCTGGGCCTCGGCCATCGTCTCGGTCGGGGCCATCGCCGGGATCACGAGCGTCCTTCTCGTCCTCATCCTCGCCCAGCCCCGGATCCTCTTCGTCATGTCCCGGGACGGCCTCCTTCCGCCGGCCATGTCCCGCGTCCACAAGAGATTCCGGACGCCCCATGTGACGACGATCGTCACCGGCTTCATCGTCGCCGTCGCCTCTGGCCTCCTGCCGATCCGGGTCGTGGCCGAACTCTGCTCGATCGGGACGCTGTTCGCCTTCATCATCGTCTGCGCGGGGGTCGTCGTCCTCCGTTACGCGAGAAAAGACCTCTATCGGCCCTTCAAGGTCCCGCTCTTCCCCTTCCTCCCCATCCTGGGAGCCCTCCTGTGCGCCTATCTCATGGTCAACCTCCCGATCACGGCCTGGGAGCGATTCCTCATCTGGCTCGCCCTCGGGTTGGCGATCTATGCCTTCTACGGCCGGCGGAAAAGCCGGCTGCGGGAAGTCCCTCCGTCTTCCCCATCCCCGCCCGCTCCCTAGGAGAACGCCATGGACTCATTCCTCGCTGGCCTGACCCAATGGGTGGACCGGACCGCGACCAACATCTGGTCCATCCTGCTGTTCGCCCTTCTCGCCGTCGGGCTCCTCTTGACCATCCGGACCCGGTTCATCCAGTTTCGGAAGCTCGGCAGCGGCTTCAAGATCATGTTCGCCGGATGGCTCCATAAAAAGACCGGCGACAAGAAGCGGGAGGGGGACGTCACCCCCTTCCAAGCCCTCTCGACGGCTTTGGCCGCGACCGTCGGCAACGGGAACATCGGGGGGGTGGCGACGGCCCTGGTCATGGGCGGCCCGGGGGCCGTTTTCTGGCTCTGGGTCTGCGGCTTCGTCGGCATGGCGACGAAATACGCCGAGGCCCTTCTCGGCGTGAAATACCGGGAGCACTACCCCGACGGGAAGATCGCCGGCGGACCGATGTACTACATCAAGAACGGCCTCCGCAACAAGCACCTGGCCGCCGTCCTGGCCCCGGCCTTCGCCGTCTGCGGCGCCCTGGCCACCCTTTTCGGGACGGGCAACATGATGCAAGCCAACCAGATGACCCTGGCCTTCAACAGCCAGTTCGGCATCCCCAAGATCGTCTCGGCCGTCGTCATCACCGTCCTCGTCTCGGTCGTCATCATCGGCGGCATCAAACGGATCGGGGCGGTGGCCGAGCTTCTCGTGCCGACGATGATCTTTCTCTATCTCATCGTCGGGACGATCGTGATCTTGAGCCACATCTCCGTCGTCCCGGCCGTCTTCGCCTTGATCTTCAAACACGCCATCACGCCCTATGCCGCCGCCGGGGGAGCGATCGGCTACACCGTCAAGACGGCCCTCCAGTTCGGCTTCCGGCGCGGCCTCCTGACGAACGAAGCCGGCTTGGGCAGCGCGCCGATCGCCCACGCCGCCGCCCAGACCAAGTCGCCCGTCCATCAGGGGATGCTCGGTCTGGCCGAGGTCTTCGTCGACACGATCTTTGTCTGCACCTTCACGGCCGTCATCAACCTGTCGACGGGGCTGTGGGACAAGGGATTCAACGGGACCCAGCTCACGGCCGAGTCCTTCAAGTCCGTGGCCGGAATCCTGGGAAGCGGGACGGTCGCCCTGGCCTCGTTCCTTTTCGGCTACACGACTCTCATCGGCTGGTACTATTACGGGGAGCAGTGCCTGAAATTCCTGTTCGGGATCAAGGTCACCCGTCCCTACCAAGTCGTCTATGTCGGCTTGTGCTTCTTCGGGGCCATGGTCTCCCTGGAGCTCGTCTTCTACATCGGCGATATCGCCAACGCCCTGATGGCCATCCCGAACCTCGTCGGCCTGACCCTCCTGAGCGGGGTCGTGGCCTTGACGAGCCGAGAATTCTTCAACAAATACCCAAAGCTCGAGGATTTCGACAAGGACCAGGCTCGCTGACCGCCCGGGCACGCCCAACGCCCATAAGGCGAACGGCACGACGGAGCGCCGTTCCTGCCTGATATTGCCGAGGAAGGAGGAGTCCATGAGGGCAACGCGCTTTCTGTTCACTCTGATGGCGTTCCTGGCCGTCCTGATGATCGGCGGAATGAGAGGGAGCGGCGGGCCGCAGACGGCCGCGTCCCCCGCCCCGGCGGTCTGCCCCGAATGCGGCGACGTCGACCCGCGCCTCGAGGCCTGCACCGTCGTTCTCGTCGGCCGGCTGGCCTCGACCGACGGCTCGGTCATGACGACCCACACCTGCGACTGCGGGACCTGCGACTGGACCTGGCGCCGCGTCCCGGCCGCCGACCACAAGCCCGGCGACGTGCGCAAGATCTACCACATCGGCCAGTTCGACGCCATGAATCCCGCCCTGGGGCTGAAATGGGACCGGGTCGGCGACAACTACACCGGACTGGACCTGCCCCAGCCGCCCCACACCTACGGCTACATCCACGGCGACTTCGGCTACATGAACGACAAGCAGGTCTCGATCGGCGAGTCGACGATCGGGGCCGTGGCCAAGATCGAGAACACGACCTCGGCCCCCAAGTTCGACATCACCATGCTGACCCTGATCGCCATGGAGCGGGCGGCGACGGCCCGGGAAGCCATCCAGGTCATGGGTTCGCTGGCCGAGAAGCACGGCTACGGTTTCACCGACTCCGGCGAGATGCTGGCCGTGGCCGACCCCAAGGAGGTCTGGCTGTTCGAGATCATGCCCGTCGGCCCCCTCTGGACCCCGGAAAGCGGCAAGCCCGGCGCCGTCTGGTGCGCCCAGCGCGTCCCCGACGACCATGTCTCGGTCTGCCCGAACGAGTCCCGGATCGGCGAAATCAACCTCGCCGACAAGGACAACTTCATGGCCTCGCCGAACGTCGTCGATTTCGCCGTCCAGCAGAAGCTCTACGACCCCAAGAGCGGCCGGCCGTTCAACTGGAAGCGGGCCTACTCGCCCAATGAGACGAGCGCCGCGGCCTCGGGCGGCAGCCGGGTCCGGATGTGGCGGTTCTTCAACCTCGTCGCCCCGTCCCTCAACCTCGGCCCCGAGACGCCCAACATGGACTTTCCCTTTTCGGTCAAGCCGGACAGGAAGCTCTCGCTCCAGGACGTCATCGCCATCCTCCGCGACCGATGCGAGGGAACGGTCTTCGATCCCGCCCGCGGCCTTCAGGGCGGGCCCTTCGGCAACCCGAACTTCCTCCCCTACGGCTTCAAGCTCGACGGGCGGCAGTACAACACGTCCCGGATCATCGCCGTCAACCGGGCCGAATACGTCACCGTGACGCAGGCCCGGGGCTGGATGCCCGACCCGATCGGCGGCCTCGTCTGGCTGGCCTGGGGCCACCAGGACACCTCCTGCTTCATGCCCCTCTACAACGGCATCGCCGAGATCCCGCGGTCGTTCGAAATCGGAGACCACTGGGAGTTCAACCGCGAATCGGCCAGATGGGCCTTCGACTACGCCGACTTCCACGCCCAGGTCATCTATTCGGAGGCGATCAAGGACGTCCGGGAGGCCCAGGCCAAGTGGGAGACGAGCGCCATCGAGCGAACCCCGATCATCGACAAAAACGCCCTGGAAATCTACGCCAAGGACCCGGCCGCGGCCAAGGCCTACCTGACCCACTACTGCCTCAGCAACGCCGAGGCCGTCATCAAGGCTTGGTGGAAGCTGGGCGACGACCTCCTCGTCAAGTTCAACAAGCTCTGGATCTACGACGCCAAGACCCGGAAGCGCAACCCGCTCGTCTTCCCGGATTGGTACCTGCGGATGCTCGTCGAGACCAACGGCCTCAAGCCCCAACCGGAGAAAAAATAACCTCATCCTCGACGGACGATCAAGGAGCATAGATCATGAGCGAGAAAGAATCCGCCCCGTTCGGTTCCGCCGAAAACGGCGTTCGGGAATTCACCCTCCGGGCCGTCCTGCTCGGCGTCGTCATGGCCGCCTTCATGGGCGCGGCCAACGCCTACCTCGGCCTCAAGGCCGGGATGACGATCGCCGCGACCTACACCACGGCGGTCATCGGGATGGCCGTCATCAAGGCCCTCGGCGGCTCGATCCTCGAGGAGAACTGCGCCCGGACGGTGGGCTCGATCGGCGGCAACGTCGCCTCCGGCGCGATCTTCACCCTCCCCGCCTTTTTCATCGCCGGACTCTGGCTGCCGTTCTACACCTTCAAGCACTACCTCATCGCGACCATCATCCTCATCATCGGCGGGGTTCTGGGCATCATGTTCGTCACCATCACCCGGCGGGTTCTCATGGCCGAGAAGGACCTCCCCTTCCCCGAGTCCATAGCCGCGGCCGAAATCCACAAGGCCGGCCAGAAGGGGGCGGGGGGCGCGAGACAGCTCTTGGCCGGGATGGGATGGGGAGCGCTGTTCACCGCCCTGACCGAGTTCAAGGTTTTGGGCCTGAAATGGGGAAAGGCCCTGACCATCGGCAAGGGGTCGATCCTCCTGCGCGGCCCCGAGGCGAGCCCGGCCTTTCTCGGCGTCGGCTACATCATCGGTCCCAAGCTGGCGGCCGTCAACTTCAGCGGCGGCGTCCTGGCCTGGGGGCTCCTCGCCCCGGCCATCGCCTACTTCTTGAACTACGGCGACCTGGGCGCGGTCACAGACTGGGCGGCCGAGATCAGCCGGGTGAGGCTCGATTACGTCCGCTTCATCGCCGTCGGAGGGATGCTCGTCGGGGCTTTCTACACGCTGTTCAAAATGCGGAAGAACCTCATCCAAGGCATTTCCCGGTCGATTTCGACCCTCGCCGCCCGCCGGGGCGGCGGCCCGGAGGCCGTCCTGCCGCCCCGGACCGACCGCGACATCGACTTCAAGTGGGCCGCGGCCGTCGCCGCGGCCGTTTCGATCGTCGTCTTCATCGTCTTCAACCTCTTCGCCCGGAGCCTTCCCGCCTCCTTCGTCGCCGTCCTCCTCATGATCGTCCTCGGCTTCGTCTTCGCCGCCGTCTCGGGCTACCTCGTCGGGGTCATCGGCGTCAGCAGCAACCCGACGAGCGGCCTGACCGTCTCGGTCCTGATCATCGTCGCGTTCATCATGGCCCTCCTCGGCCTGAAGGGAGAGAGCGGCATTTCGGCCGTCCTCATCGTCGCCGCCTTCACCTGCGTCTCGGTCTCGGTCGCCGCAGAGATAATACAGGACCT
>Ga0194110_10009511_pt1 | contig 10927 bp, 10 predicted proteins | sample TA2Kig1200mmetaG_FD_146192 | JGI IMG/M metagenome (GOLD analysis project Ga0194110, IMG submission 146192) | Freshwater microbial communities from Lake Tanganyika, Tanzania - TA2015032 Kigoma Deep Cast 1200m | ecosystem: Environmental > Aquatic > Freshwater > Lake | place: Tanzania: Lake... | reverse complement strand
TGTCGCCCCTTTCAGGGGGCTACATTATGACCCCCACAAGGTGGCCCACCCGGAGGAAGTGATAACTCCGCCCTACGACGTCATCAAGCCCCGGGAGCGGGAGGCCTTTGCAGCCCGGCACCCTTACAACATGGTGCACCTGATCCTGCCCCAACCCCTGCCGGGGGATGACCGGTTCCATAACCGCTACACCCGGGCCGCGGCCCTTTACCGCCAGTGGGTCCGGGACGGCATTTTAGTGCGGGACCCGGAGCCGGCTTTCTATTACTGGGAAACGGAATTTGAGGTGGAAGGCCGCACCCACAACCGGTCCGGGTTCGTGGCCTTGGTGCGTCTGGAGTCCCTCACCGGCGGGGTGATCCGGCCCCATGAACAGACTTTTTCCGACGCCAAGGCCGACCGGCTGGAGCTGGTGAGGCACGCCCAGGCCAATTTTTCCCCCATCTTCTCTCTTTATTCCGACCCAGAGGACCGGGTGCTGGAGACCCTGCGCCCGGCCAGGCCGCCGGAACCACTCCTGGCCTTTACGGACGTGGGCGGTTACCGTAACCGGCTCCATCGGGTGACCCGCACGGCGGCTCTTAAAGAGGTGCATCAGGCTCTGTTGGATAAGCCCCTGTTCATCGCCGACGGCCACCACCGCTACGAAACTTCCCTTAACTACCAGAAATTGATGAGGCAGCGCTATCCCCACGCGTCGCCGCGGGCGTCCTTCAACTTCACCCTGATGTACCTTTCCAACATCTTCGACCCCCACCTGGTTATCCTTATGGCCCACCGCATGCTGGGAGGTCCACGGTTCAAGACCTTGGAGGAGGATTTGTTCCTTAAGCGGATGGCGGAATATTTCGAGGTAGCCCCGCTGCCGCCCCAGGGCCAGGTTTCCGGGCCTTACGAGGAGTTCTTGCAGCAGAAGTTAAATGAGGCTCAACCCCAGGATACGGTCTTCATCGTCCTGGGCTTTGGGGGCAAGGCCTGGCGGGTCAGGCTCAAGTCGGGCATCCGGGAAAAGGTCCTGGAGCGCCAGATGCACCGGTCCCTGGCCCAATTGGACGTGACGGTGTTGAATTTCCTGATCTTTGAAAAGATTCTGGCGCTGGATGCCAAGGTCCAGGACGACCAGGAGACCTGCAAGTATTCCAGCAAGATCCCCGACGTCCTGGCGGCCCTAACGGCCCGGGAAGCTTCCCTGGCCTTCATCCTCAATCCCACCCGCATCGGGCAGGTCCAGGAGGTGGCCTCCACCGGGTTCATCATGCCCCGGAAGTCCACCTATTTTTACCCCAAGGTGATGACCGGTCTGGTTCTCAATCCCCTCAGCCCCGAGGAGGAAATTGTTGTGCCGGAATGAGGCAGTACCAGTAACCAGTGATCAGTAATCAGTAATCAGTTGGGTGGCAGGGAAAAAGAAAGGGATAGTTTGAAGAAATACTGATCACTGATCACTAATCTGTCCCCCCTTGCCAGGGAACGATTTTTATGTCAATTTAAATTATGACGCGAGGGTGTTGAAGGGGATTTGCCGGATGAGAGACATGAGCTGCGAGTGCCGAGGGCGCATCCTGGTGGTGGACCAGGACGATTGGTGCCGGGAATTTCTCTCTTCCATTTTCAAGCTCATCGGTTACGAAGAATTCAAACTGGTGGCCACCGCGGCCGAGGCTCTCAAAGCCCTGGAAGAAACGGCTTATGATCTCATTATCGCCGATTTAAAACTGGCGGAACAGCAGCAGCTTCTGGACGACAGCCGTAGCCGCGATCCCAATATCCGGTTTATCCTGATGGTCCACCAGCATGGACTCAGCCAGCCCCTGCACTACCACTACCTGGAACAGGTGGAGGTGGTCTTCAAGCCCTTGACCCTGGATGACATGGTGCGCAAAATCCGCCACGCCATCCATCAAAAGCACTTGCGCCGGATGGAAGAAGAGATCCGCCGTTTGAAACAAGAAACCCTGCGCCTGTTGTTCTAACCCCACGAATCGCTCCGGCAAAGGCGCGGGCGCCTGCCCTGCATGTTTCTCCGTTTACGCCGGTCGCTTTACCCCTTCGCATCCAGGCGCTGCTTCATTTCCTTGTTCTGCCGCACCATTTCCCGCCAGCGAATGCCCTTATCCAGGGAGAGCAGAATCTGCTCCTTACGGAAGGGTTTGGTGATGTAATCAAACGCGCCTTTCCTCATGGCCTCTTCCGCGGACTCCAGGGAGCCGAACGCAGTGATGACGATGACCAGCGCGTCTTCGTCCCGCTTCTTGGCCAGTTCCATCAACTCCAAACCGTCCATCCCCGGCATCTTGAGGTCGGTGAGAACCAGGTCGAAGTCCTCCTTTTCCAGCATCTCCGCGGCCTCCATGGGGTTGTTGGTCACCGTCACCTGGTGATTGGAATAGCCTTCGATGATCATTTTCAGAAGAGCCAGCATGTCCAGTTCATCGTCCACGGCCAGGATGTGTCCCATGCACACCTCCTCAACTTGCAGCTTCTGGGGCCTCTCCATTTGGAGTCTGGAAGTATCCTTGCAGCGCCCCCGTCTCTTAGGTGACGCCGCTGGGAACCTCCATCGCCTTCGGCTTTTCTGGTCTTGCAAGCTATCAGCTTTCAGCGGTCAGCTTTCCCAACAACTTTGTCTTAATATATTTTATAACAGTGGAAAACTGACATCCAAACGCGGGAAACCTCGTCAGGCAATTTTTTATTGTAATGTTAGTCGGTTTCTTCCGGCCGGTCAAGGATGGGGACCGGTTACCGCCCTCTAAGGTGCAATTTACCCCCGGGGAAGGAAAAAAGCATTGCCTGACGCCAGGTTTTGGGCTTCGCAATCCGTGATTTTTCGATATGCCCCCTTTCCCTGGTGATTCTCCGGTGGGTTTGCCAACCACAGAGGCACAGCGGCCACGGAGGATTCACTGGGGTGAATCTTCAAAGCTGTGGCTATCCCGCGCCACCGCGTAAAATATTTTTCCCGGTGATTTTCTGGGCCCTCTAATACGGTTTTCGGTTATCGGTTATCGGTTTTCGGTAAAGATAATTATGGATTATCAATAAGTTACAGATTAAGTTTGTTGCACTTGAAAGAGAAAATGGTATAAATCTCTGCGAAATTCCTCCACCTCGCGCCCATGCCATTGACCAAGAGCCTGGGAGTCACCAAGAGAGACCTTTTATGGGGTCCTGGAATTCCTGGACGCCATTATTTTTTTCCCCGGTGAGGATTTGTTTCCTGGTGTCTTGGGCTAAAAAATATGGTCCTTGACAGCCCTTAGGCAAGGGGCTAATTTTAACGAGAAATATATCAAAATATTTTGGCTGAACCGCTCCCACTATCATCCGCCTTCAGGAGAGCCTTCATGACCATCGAGGACAAACGGGCCAGGCTGAGAAAGATTGCCGCCCAGATACGCTACCACATTCTTGCTGCCACCACTCAGGCCGGCTCCGGACACCCCACTTCGGCCATGTCGGCGGTGGAACTGATGGCCGCGCTCTTCTTCGCCGGCTTTTTCCGCTTTGACCCCGACAACCCCCGCCACCCCAACAACGACCGCCTGATCTTTTCCAAGGGTCACGCCTCGCCCCTGTTATATGCCCTATGGGTGGCGGCCGGAAAACTTCCGGGGGAGGAATTTATCAATAACTACCGCAAGTTCGGCAGCCCCCTGGAAGGACATCCCACCCCGGCCTTCCCGTATGCCGAGGCTGCCACCGGCTCTTTGGGCCAGGGCCTGTCCATCGGTGTGGGGATGGCCCTCAATGGCAAATACCTGGACAAGCTCCCCTACCAGACCTACGTGCTTCTGGGGGACAGTGAAATGGCCGAAGGCTCCCAGTGGGAGGCCATGGAAATCGCGGCCCATTACAAGCTGGACAACCTCATTGGCATCCTGGACGTCAACCGCCTGGGGCAACGGGGGGAAACCATGTTCGGCCGGGACCTGGCCGCTTACGAGCGCCGTATCGGGGCCTTTGGCTGGGACACTTATGTGGTGCAGAACGGCCACAGCTTTTCCGAGGTGTTGGCCGCCTATGAATGGACCCAGACCGTATCCGGCAAACCGGTGATGATCATCGCCAATACCATCAAGGGCAAGGGCGTCTCTTTCCTGGAGGACCGAGACGGCTGGCACGGCAAGGCCCTGAAAAAAGAAGAACTGGAACGGGCCCTGCCGGAGTTGGGAACGGTGGATTTTAACCTCCGGGGGGAAATCGCCCGGCCCGAAGACCTGAAGCCCCGGGAAGCACAGATCCAGAAGGCCGCCAAGGTCAACTACCCGCCGGACAAGCCCGTGGCCACCCGCACCGCGTTTGGGAACGCCCTGGTGCGCATCTTCCCCCAGTTTCCCCAGATCGTCAGCCTGGACGGGGAAGTGAGCAACTCCACCATGAGCGAACGCTTTCAGAAGGCTTATCCGGGAAGGTTCATGGAGATGTACGTCGCGGAGCAGAACATGGCCGGCGCGGCCTTGGGCCTGTCCTGCCGGGGGAAAATCCCCTTTGTCTCCACTTTTGCGGCATTTTGGACCCGAGCCTTTGACCAGATCCGCATGAGCCAATATTCGGACCCCAACTTGAAATTCGTGGGCTCCCATGCCGGGGTGTCCATCGGCCAGGACGGCCCCTCCCAGATGGGTCTGGAAGATCTGGCTATGTTCCGGACTATCCTGAACAGCGCAGTCCTGTATCCCTGCGACGCGGTGTCCACGGAAAAGCTGGTGGAGGCCGTGGCCAAACACCGGGGCATCGCCTATATCCGCACCACCCGGGAAGCCACGCCCATTTTGTACGGCAACCAGGAAGAGTTCGTTATCGGCGGCTCCAAGGTCTTGCGGCAAAGCGACCAGGACGCGGTTACGGTGGCCGCCGCAGGAATCACGGTGTTTGAAGCCCTGAAAGCTTACGATGAACTCCAGAAGCTGGGGGTGTCTTTGCGGGTCCTCGACCTGTACAGCATTCAGCCCCTGGACCGGGCGGCGCTCCGAGCCGCCGCCCAGGAGACCCGGGCCGTCATCACCGTGGAGGACCATTACGCCCCGGGAGGTCTGGGGGAAGCGGTGGCCGCGGCTCTGGCCCGGACTGAGATCCCCGTGCATATCATGGCGGTTCGTCAAAAACCCAAGAGCGGCCTGCCGGCGGAACTGTTGGATTACGAAAATATTTCCGCCCGGGCCATCGTTCAGAAGGTTAGGGAAGTTTTAAGCAAATAATCACCAAAACACCGAGACACCGAGACACCGAGATACACAAAGATTTTAGTTTGGCGCCTTTGGCGCCAGGCTAAACAAATTATTGGTGAAAAATTTGTGTCTTTGTGTCTTTGTGGTTAAATTATTTATAAAGGGAAACTCATGCGCGTAGGAATCGCCGCGGACCATGGGGGATTTGAGCTGAAGGCGCAGCTGCTGGAGGCCCTCCGCTCTTTGGGCCGCGCAGTGGTCGATTTCGGGGCGCAGGAGTACGATCCGGAAGACGATTACCCCGACTTTGTCGTCCCCTTGGCCCAGGCCGTATCCCAGGGCCAGGTGGACCGGGGCGTGGCCGTGTGCGGCAGCGGCGTGGGCGCCGGCGTGGCCGCCAATAAAATTCCGGGAGTCCGGGCCGCCTTGATCCACGAAGTGTTCTCCGCCCACCAGGGAGTGGAGGATGACCACATGAACATCATGTGCCTGGGGGGCCGGGTGACCTGCTTCGCCCTGGCCTGGGAACATATCCAGGTCTTTTTGAAGGCGCGCTTCAAAGGCGATGCCCGCTTCCAACGGCGCCTGGCCAAAGTGGCGGCCCTGGAAAAATGATGGTTTGCGGTTTTCGGTCTTCGGTCTTCGGTTGTTGGGAATCCGGGGATGAGCTTATACCGAAAACCGGAAACCGAAAACCGAAAACAGGATTTTAAAATGGCGGTTCCCAGCGGCATAGGCAGTTGTGGCCTCGGCTTGGTGGGTCTGGGGGTCATGGGCCAAAACCTGGCCCTCAACCTGGGGGACCGGGGCTTCTCGGTGGCGGTGTTTAACCGGACCCCTGAAAAGACCCGGCAATTTATGGAACGGGAAGTTTCCTGGCGGGACATCCGTCCCGGGTACACCCTGGAAGAGTTCGTGGTCCTGTTGCGCCGCCCCCGGACCATCCTTATCCTAATAGCCGCGGGGCCGCCGGTGAACGCGGTCATTGAGGATCTTCTGCCCCTGCTAGCGCCCCGGGACTTGCTCATTGACGGCGGCAACTCCCACTTTTCCGATACCAACTACCGAGGCCGGGTGCTGACGGAAAAAGGACTGCTCTTCATGGGCCTGGGCATCTCCGGAGGTGCAAAAGGGGCCCGGTTCGGCCCCAGCCTCATGCCCGGCAGCCCCCCGGAGGCTTACGAACGGGTGCGGCCCTTGCTGGAGGCCATCGCCGCCCAAAAAGACGGGGAGCCGTGTGTGGCCTATCTGGGTAAAGGGTCCGTCGGCCACTATGTCAAGATGGTCCACAACGGCGTCGAATACGGCCTGATGCAGCTTTTGGCCGAGACCTACGACCTGATGAAGCGCGGCCTGGGCCTCACCGCCGCCGACCTGGCCGCGGTGTATGCCGACTGGAACCAGGGGCCGCTCCATTCCTACCTGGTGGAAATCACAGCGAAAATTTTCCGCCACCTGGATGAAGCCACCGGCCTCCCCCTGGTGGAGCTGATCCAGGACCGGGCCGGACAAAAAGGCTCCGGCATGTGGACCACCTGGGACGCCATGGACCTAAAGGTTCCCACCCCGAACATCGATGTGGCCGTGGCCATGCGGGACCTGTCAGGGTACAAACACGAACGGGAGGAAGCGGCCCACCTGCTCCACGGCCCTCCGGCTCAATATAAAGGGGATAGGGGGCGCTTTGTCGCGCACCTGGAGCAGGCTCTATACGCGGCCATGATCATGACTTACACCCAGGGCCTGGCCCTCCTGCGCCGGGCTTCCGAAGCCTACGGCTATAACCTGAGCCTGGAGGCGGTGGTCCGGGTCTGGCGGGGCGGCTGCATCATCCGGGCCGCGATGCTGGATGAGCTCCGGGGGGCCTTCCTGGCCCAGCCCGGACTCCCCAACCTGCTCCTGGATCCCGGCTTGAGTAAGGAAGTCCTGTCCCGGCAGAAATCCCTGCGGAAGGTGGTGGGCGTTGCGGCCACCCTGGGCGTGCCGGCCCCGGGGTTCATGGCCGCGTTGGCCTATTTTGACGCCTACCGCAGCGCCTCGCTCCCCACCAACCTCATCCAGGCCCAACGGGATTTTTTCGGCGCCCATACCTATGAACGGGTGGATAAGCCGGAGGTGTTTCATACGGAGTGGGAAGACGATTGAAAGCAGTCAGCCGTTAGCGGTTAGCCGTTTGTAAATGAGCAGGTCTTTGTTCTTGCCAATCGCTAACTGCTCACTGCTAACTAGACTCTTCCACCCATGGACTTCCCCAATTACCAGGCGGGGACCTGGGGTCCGGAAGCCGCCGATACCCTGCCGGCCCAGGACGGCCGCAGCTGGGCCACGCCCACTTTCCTCCAGTGCCAGGAAGACATCGCGGTGTGCCGGGTGACCATGGCGCCTTAAGGGCAGGGGGCAGTGGCTAGTGGTCAGTGAGCAGTGAGCAGTGAGCAGAAAAAAATAGGCGGGGCTGGCCCGCCTTTCACCTCGTTCCCAAGCTCGTGCTGGGGAACGCAGCCTTTGTTGCCAAGCTCCGCTTGGCATTAAAATTACTTTGACATCTTTAATACTTGATTCCCTTTAAAATGCAACAAATACAATTTGTAACTTATTGGTATTTCAGGTTTTCCTAACCGAAAACCGGAAACCGGAAACCGAAAACGTTATAAAAGGTTGGAGGACGCGTTATGTCAGAAGAAACTTATCCCGGCTGGTACACTCTTATTAAAGAGAAACATGGCAAATTTATCGAAGCTCTGGAACAATTGGGAGAGACGGTGCGGAAGGCAGGCCCGTTGGATGAAAAGACTTCACATCTGATCCAATTGGCGGCGGCCGCGGCCATTCGCTCGGAAGGGGCGGTGCACAGCCACACGCGCCGGGCCCTTAAAGCCGGGGCCCAACCGGAGGAAATCTACCACGCCGTCATTCTGCTTACCAGCACCATCGGCTTTCCCAATACTTCAGCGGCCTTGAGCTGGGTTTATGACGTCCTCGAGAAGAAAAAGGGGGAATCGGTTTAACCTAAGGTTGATTGGAGCACCTAATCCAAACCCTCCGCATAGATTTCCAGAACATGGCGCACCTGCACCCCCGCGCCGGCCTGGGAGATCATGTCCACCAACTGCATCATGCACCCGGGGCAACCGGTGGCCACCACCGCGGCCCCGGATTTCCGGATGTTCTCCAGCTTGCGCCAGCCGATAGCCGCGGAAATCTCATAGTGCTGCAAAGAGAAACTGCCGCCGGAGCCGCAGCACCAGTCGGCTTCCGCCATTTCCTGCAACCGGTAGCGGGGGTTGGCCCGGATCAGCGCCCGGGGCTGGGCCGCCACCCCCAGGGATTTCTTTAAATGGCAGGGATCGTGATAAGTCAGGAGAATCGATGCGGCGCCCTCATCCTTGCCCGCCTCCAATCCCACTTGGTCCACCAGGAATTGATTGATGTCCAGGGTCTTCGCCGCCAGGCGGGCGATTTGAATTTGTTTTTCTTCCGGGTATTCCTGGGCCATCAAGGGCCAGACCTTGGTGATGGTGGAGGTGCAGGTGGCGCAGGGGGTCACCAGGTAGTCGAATTCTTGCGAGCCGAAGACCTTTAGATTGTGCCGCACCAGCTTGTCAAAGGCCACCGTGTCCCCGGAGGACAGGGCCGGGATGCCGCAGCACCCCTGGGGCTCGGGCATAAAGACTCCCATCCCGCGGCGCTCCAGGACCTTCAGGGCCGCGTCCCCCACCGGGGTGAAGACCTTGTCCACCAGGCATCCGACGAACAATGCCGCTTTGAGGCCCCTGCCCCCCGCCGGGGTGTGGCGGAGGCCGGCCCGCTGGATAAATGATACCGGCGCCAGGGCTTTGAAGTGGCGTTTTTGGAGCAGCGGCGACAGGAACCGGGAGCAGGAGGAACCCAGCAAATCGTCCACCGGCTTGATGAAGATTCCCTGGAATCTGGCCCCCCAGGAGAGAATGCGATTGAAGATGTCGGGGTGGGCCAGCATTTGGCGGAAGACCGCCTTTTTCACCGGAGACAGGCCCAGGTAGCCCGCCAGGATGGCCCGGGCCTTGATGAAGATGTCCAGGGCCTTGACCCCGCTGGGGCAGTTGGCGGCGCAGGCGCCGCAGAGCAGGCAGCGGGTGAGCCGGTCCTGCACTCCTTTGGGGTCTTGGAGCAGCTCCTGCATGAGGCCGTCCAGCAGGGCCAGCTTTCCCCGGGCCAAATCCGCCTCCCGGCCCGTCTGGGCAAACATGGGGCACACCGACTGGCACAGGCCGCAGCGCATGCAGACCACCACCTGGTCTTCCAGGTCTTTCATCAGTCTGGCCAGGGCCTTGAGGCGGGGCAAGGGTTGCTCCTTTGCTTGCTGTCAGCCGTCAGCTTTCAGCTATCAGCGGATAATTCTGGATATGGGTTCACTTTTTGTAATTCAATATCGGTCTGATTTATGAAATATATCATATAAATGCCTGTCATAAAGTTGAGTTGTAGGCGTAGTCTAAAGCCTGCTTTTATATTGTCCTTAAATAACCTTGTTCTTCTCCTTGTCACCCAGGAGCCTTGCGGCGATTTGGTAGCAAATTGTTGTCCTTTCGCTTTTTACCGAAAACCGAAGACCGAAAACTGCATTAAAGGGCTGGGTAGGTGAGGCGGCCGTTTTCCACCCGGGCAAAGGGGGTGAGACGGTGGGGCCGGCGTTGGCCGGTGCTCAGGATGTGCTCCACCCTAAAACCTTGCACGGTCAAGGCGTCGGCGATGAGGGACCGGTGGCAGCGGTAGGGCGCCGCCTCGGCGCACATCACCGCCACCCGGTTCCGCCGGGCCAGGGACGCCAGGGCCGCCAGGTTTAAGGCGAATTCCTGGGTGTCCAGATAATCGGCATAACCCCGGAAGCCGGGACTGTGCCAACCCAGGTTGACGGAATCCGACCGGGGCCGTCGCCAGCCTCCCAATTCCGGAAAGTGAATATAACCTATCCTGGCCTCATTAAGCGCCAGGGGCAGGGTTTCCCGGTTGAACTGGGGATTGTGCCGGGAACGCGGCACACTGCGCACATCCGTCACCAGAGTCACTCCGTTATCCTTAAGCAAACGGATGAATTCCTCCAGCGGGTGAGTGGAATGGCCGACGGTGAGGATGGCCCCCGATTCTTCAGAATTTGATCCCATTTAATCCGTGGAAAAAATCCGGCTTTAATAAAAATTTAATCACAAAGACGCCGAGGAACACAGCGCGGCCCGAGGCCGCAACCAAACTGAAGAATTGCAGGCGTTTTCCACCTGTTGCATGTTTCAAGTTAACCAAGACCCAGAAACTACCAGCAGAGAGGAAAACGCCATGCAATCCTTTATACAGAAATATGAGAAAGATGTCATTGGGTCCCTGTCGGGATTTGATCGTTCAGTCTTCCGGGGAACTCTGTGCCGGTTGTCATATCCCCAGGGCATGGACTATTGCCTGGCCTTTTTGGGGGCGCTCTTGAAAGACTTTGCCAAATACGTCCTCGAGGTGACTGCTCGCATCATGGAGGCCTCCCTGGCCCTGGCCGCGCCCAAGTCTCCGGGGCGGCCAACCGTCGTTATCTGGAGGCCCTGGCCGGCGCCCACGCAACCACCCCCCTGGGCAGCCTCACGGAGAAACTGTGCCGGCCCACCACTTGGAAGGGCAAACGGGTGCGGGCCTTAAATCCCTATGGACCGGAAGACCTGGCGCTTCTTAAGGCGGTGGCCCGGGGCGAGTTTAACCTCAACGGCTTCCGCAACCGGGACCTGGTGAAGCTCCTC
>Ga0194110_10009509_pt1 | contig 10928 bp, 10 predicted proteins | sample TA2Kig1200mmetaG_FD_146192 | JGI IMG/M metagenome (GOLD analysis project Ga0194110, IMG submission 146192) | Freshwater microbial communities from Lake Tanganyika, Tanzania - TA2015032 Kigoma Deep Cast 1200m | ecosystem: Environmental > Aquatic > Freshwater > Lake | place: Tanzania: Lake... | reverse complement strand
TCTGGCCGTCATCTCCGCCGTCCGGGCCCTCTTCGCGGTCGGCCCGGAGGCCGACCGGTATCTCGAGGCGGCCTTCTTCTTTTTCGCCGTCGTCCTCGTCCTCCGCTTCGTCGACGCCGCGGTCGTAATGATCTACGCCGGCCGCCGACGTCCGTATCCCCTGCCCGACGTCCTGAGGGGGATGATCTTCGCGGCCATTTATCTCTGGCTCTTCTTCACCATCCTCAAGACGATGCTCGGCTTGAACATCGGGACCTTGCTGGCCGGATCGGCGATCCTGACGGCCGTCCTAGGCTTGGCCCTCCAGGGCGTGCTGAGCAATATCCTGTCCGGCTTGTCCCTGCATTTCACCCGGGCCTTCAGCCGGGGCGACTGGGTTGCGATCGGCGGCCACGAAGGCGTCGTCCAGGACACGAACTGGCGGGAAACCCGGCTCCTCGACCGGCAGACGAATATCGTCGTCCTGCCGAACAACGCCGTCGCCTCCGAGAAGATCGTCAATTTTTCCCGGCCGACGCGCAAGACCGCCCTCCTCCTCGTCTTCAAGATCAGTCCGGCGGCCCCGGCGGGCGAAGTTTACGACGCCCTCCTCGAGGCCGCGGGAGATTGCCCCTCGGTCCTGGCCAGCCCCTCTCCGCAAGCCTACGCCACGGCCTTCGACGAGACCGGGCTTTCCTATACCCTGAAATTCTGGATCGAGGACTTCGCCCGGAAACATCCCATCACCGGAGAGGTCGCGAGCCTGGCCTGGTACAAACTCCGGCGCCGGGGGGTTGAAGTCGCCGTTTCCTGGCCCGACCGGGTCGGCGAGATCACCGGGGCGATGGAGGCCTTCCGGCCGACCGCCGCGAAAGCCGCGGCCGACGACATCGAGCGGACAACGTCCATCTTGCGCGGCTCGACCCTTCTCCGCCGCTTCGGCGGAGAGCGTCCCGGAGAGCTGATCGTCGCCGAGAGCGGATTGCGGGAGCTCGCCGCCCGGGTCCGCCGTTCACCCTACACGAAGGGCGAGATCCTCTGCCGCCAGGGCGACAAGGGCACGAGCTGCTTTCTTGTCGTCCGCGGCCTCATTCACGGCCAGATCGGGTACGAGGAGAACGGCCGGCGCTTCCAGACCGAGTTCGACATCGGCCCGGGAGGCCTCTTCGGCGAGATGTCCCTCTTCAACGGTCTGCCGAGGACGGCGACCGGACGGGTGGCCGAGGATTCCGAACTCATCGAGATTTTGGCCCAGGATTTCGGGCGGCTTCTGGCCGGGAATCCGGATATGACGGAAACGATCGCCGAAATGATCAGCGCCCGGAACGCCCAGAACAAGGAGTTCCTCCTGAAGATCAAGGAGCTCTCGGCCAAGGAAGTCGAGGACAGCGCCGATAAACATCGAGTCCTGGCTTACCTCAGGAAATTCGTCGCCGGCTTGTGGAAGTAGGACGGCTTCGGCTATAGTGGGACAGGCGGCCGGTGCGCCTGTAGCTCAGTACGGATAGAGCAGCGGTTTCCTAAACCGCGTGTCGGCCGTTCGAGTCGGCCCAGGCGCACGCCCTTTTTCCCCTGATTCCCCCGGGAAAATCCTCGTTTTCGTTGGTATCCGGCAAAACCGGACATGTCCGCTCGGCTCGTTACCCCGGCTTCTCGTCATTCACCCACATCGAACGGGAGAGAGCAGCGAAAGCGAGCCGGCCGGAAAGACAACGGCTGGACGATTCCAACGGGGCTCCGGGCCGGGACCCTCAGAAGACGAACCCGAAGAGAATCGAGGTGACGGACTGGCGGAGGTCCGACCCGTCGGCCATGAGGGTCGATAGGCCGCGGCTGTAGCGGACCTCGGCCAGGAATCGGTAGTTCGAAATCGTGACCTCGAACCCTCCCCCCAGGACGGCGTTGAAGCCGCCGCTCTTCAGGCCTTCGGCCGGGCTTTCGTCGATCGTGGTTTCCATATCGTATTCGTCGACCAGATCGGTCCGGAGGGTGGCGCTCAGTTTGAGGCTATAGCTCGCCCCGCCGAGGAGATATGGCCGGAATTTGGCTTCCGGGCCCGTCGGCGCCGAAAGGCGGGCGATTAGAGGAAGGTCCAGGTGGCTGAGGCGCAAGGCCAGCCGCACCTTCCCGTTGGCCAGAGGCTCTTCGCTCAGCCCGCCCTTCTGGGCGTAAAAAAGGCCCGGTTGAAGGGCGAAGAAGTCGGTCAAGGAAAACGTCAGGACGGCTCCGGCCGTGAATCCCCCTTTGGTCTCCCAGTCCACGCCCAACCCGGGGCCGGAGAGCCGGGACATGTTCAAGCCGAGGACGATCCCCGGCTCGACGGCCGGAGCGGCCGGGCCGTCGGCGGCAAAGCCCAGGACGATCATGCCAAGGGCGGCGATTTTCGTTTTCATGGCCTCCGGTATTGTCTCACATCGGACCGGCGACCTCAACCGGATTGGGGGCCCGAGCCGCGCCGAGTTTCGAGAAAAATCACGGCCCTGATCGACATCGCCGTCCGGCCGTGACCCGGCGGTTTTCAGACTTCGGGGGTTGAGGGCCGCCGGCAAAATCTCCCCCCGGCCCCCCCCCGAAAAAGGATTGCCCTCCCGGACCTCGCAAGATAGAATATCCGCGACTCGACATGCGCGGTATCGGAGGAACGGGATGCCCAAAGCCCTCGTCTGCTATTTCTCCCGCAGCGGGCACACGGAAATAATGGCCGAGGCGATCTCCGAGGCCTTGAGCCGCGGCGGTCTTCCGGCCGACCTGCGGCCCGTCGCATCCGTCGGCCCCGACGATCTCCTGGCCTATGATTGCCTGGTCTTCGGTTCTCCGACGTATTACGGAACCATGGCCTGGCCGGTCAAGAAGCTCCTTGATGAGAGCGTCAAGCATCACGGAAAGCTCAAGGGAAAGGTCGGCGGAGCGTTCACCTCGTCGGGCAACCTGGCCGGCGGAAATGAGACGACCGTCCTCGACATCCTGAACGCCCTCCTCATCCACGGGATGATCGTCCAGGGGGATCCGGCCGGGGATCACTACGGCCCGGTTTCGGTCGGCAAGCCCGATGCGAGATCGCTGAAAAGCTGTGAAAATTACGCCCGCAAACTGGCCGCCCTGACCCAGAGGCTTTTTCCGGAAGGATAGCGGATCCTTCGCGTTCTCTTAACTTTTTCGGCGGATTGTGATAAAAAGGACGCCGTCATGAAAAAGACGGAGCGTCATCACCTCAAAGGGGACGAATTCGTCCATGGGATGGAGCGTTTCATCGCCTTCGCCAGGCAATGGCGCAAGGAATTCATCACCGGCGCCGCCCTGATCGCCGGTCTGGCCTTGCTTTTCGCCGGGCTGCAGGTCATCCGGGGCGCCGCCGCCCGGCGAGACAGCCGGATGCTGGGCGAGATCCTGAAGCTCCGGGCCGAGGCGGCCGGAGACGAGGCCGGGGCGGCCAAACTCGAAGCCATGGCCGAACGGGGAAAATACGGCCGCTTGGCCTCGATTTCCCTGGCGACCCTGTGGATCGAAAAGGGCGACCTCGACAAAGCCCAGGCCGCATTGTCCGGAATCAAAGGCAAGTCCCGCGATTTTCTGGCCTATCAAGCCCGGGATTTGGCCGCCCAGATCGCCGTCATGAGAGGGGAATACGACCGGGCGATCGGGCTGTTCAAGGCCATCGAGGCCGAGAAGCCCAAGGAGTACGTCCTGGAGGCGGTCCTGTTTCACCGGGCCGAAGCCCTGGAGAAACGAGGGGACTTGGCCGAGGCTTTGGAGCTTTACCGGAAGGTCGAAAAAGAATATGCCCAGAGCTATTTCGGCTACGAAGCTTCGCTCAAGGTCCGAAAGCTCGAGGCGGCCGGCTGAGCGCCTTGCCAACGAGGCGGAAAACGCTATAATGAAGCGTCGATAATTCTCAGGAGGAGCATCATGGCCTATAAAATCACCGAGGAATGCATCAACTGCGGCGCTTGCGAGCCCGAGTGCCCGAATCAGGCGATCTCGGCCGGGGATACGATCTATATCATCGAACCCGAGAAATGCACCGAATGCGTCGGCAGCTACGACGAATCCCAGTGCAAGGCCGTCTGCCCGGTCGACGCCTGCGTTCCCGACCCGGACAAAGTGGAATCCCGGGAGGAGCTCGAGGCGAAATACAAGAAACTCCACGGCTGATCAGCCGCGGGTTCGAGGGGGGATCAGGAGTGAGGTTCTCACTCCTATTTTTTTACCCGAGACGCGGACGATGAGAGAGGGATTCGGGCCGGAAGAACGGCCGCTTTCCGGGGCGCCGGCTTCCGGTCGCCGCCGCTGGACGGCTGGTCTTCTGGCCAAGGACCGTCCCTGGCTGAATGGGGCGCTGTTCGTCCTCACGTTGGGTTCGGCTTACGTCGTCGGCCTGTCCTGGAGCGCGAGTTATCTTTTCGTCGACCGGATAGCGCCCGACCCGGCTCTCCGGGCGGGGGGCTGGATGCTGCGCGATCCCCGGGTCATCGGGTTGAGCGCGGCCTACGCCGCGGCGCTCATGGCGATCCTTTTGGCTCATGAGTTGGGTCATTATTGGACCTGCCGGCGCAACGGCTTGAGTGCAACGCTCCCGTTTTTCATCCCCGCGCCGACGCTCATCGGGACGCTCGGGGCGTTCATCAAGATCCGGACGCCCATCAGCCGGAAACGCGTCCTCTTCGACGTCGGCATCGCCGGGCCGCTGGCCGGCTTCGCCTTGGCCGTGCCCGCCCTGGCCGCCGGTCTGGCCTGGTCAAAAGTCGTCCCGTCCCTGCCTCGCGAGGAGTCCATCCTCTTCGGGGAACCGCTTCTTCTGAAGCTCCTGAGCGCCTTTCTGGTCGAGAATCCGGGTCCCGGCCACGACCTTGTCCTCCACCCCGTGGCCTTCGCCGGCTGGGTCGGCGTCCTCATCACCGCCCTGAACCTCTTCCCCGTCGGACAGCTTGACGGAGGCCACATCGCCTATGCCGCCTTGGGGCCGAAGTCGCGGCCGTTGGCCCGCTTTGTTCTGATTCTCTTCCTCATCCTGGCGGCCGTCTTTTGGGCGGGATGGCTGATCTGGTTTTTTCTGCTTCTCCTCTTGAGGGTCGACCATCCGCGGATCGCGGACGAGGAGGCTCCCCTGGGCCGGGGCCGGACGGCTCTGGCTTGGGCCGCTTTCCTCATTTTCGTTTTGTCTTTCATCCCCGCTCCCGTCAAGGCGTATAATCTCCTTGAGCTCATCCGGATGTTGGGCCGATGACGGGCCGGGAACTTTTTCACAAAATTTGTGGAAAAGTTGTGGAAAATCCGAGGCGCGAAAAGCCGAACAACGGACAATACTTCAAGATACGGCGGTTTGCACAAGAATTCGTCACCAATTTATTATTTAATTAAAATCAATGAATTATGAACTATTTGAAAACAATAGAAATGCCGAAGCGGTTGAAAACCGAGGGGGATAGCCATGGATTCCACCTTCAAATCCGTCGAGGAACAATTCAACGGCCTCAAAGCCCGGTTTCAAGCCGGGGGGATCACCCGCCAGGAATTCATCGACGAGATGAAAAAACTCCGGCTGAAGGACGAAGAAGGGCGCTTCTGGATGATCGGCGCCCAGAGCGGGAAATGGTATTTTTTCGACGGCCGGGATTGGGTCCAGGCCGAACCGCCGACCCAGAAAAGCCATAAGGCCATCTGCGTCTTTTGCGGGTTTGAGAACAAGATCGAGGCCGAGGTTTGCGGCCGCTGCGGAGGCACGATCGGCGCGGAGAGAAACGTCTGTCCGGATTGCGGGGGGGAGCTCCAGCCGCCCTTTTTGACATGTCCCCGGTGCCCCGAAGGGCCGGCCGAGGTCGAGGTCGAAACGCCGGCGGCGGTCGACCGACGGGGGGGGGCGAGCCGCTTCGTCCTCCGTTCCATCCAACCGCTCTCCCTTCTTTATTTCGGTGGCCTTCTCGGAGCCTTGTTGGGCGTCGGCTTCGGAATTTTTTCGGGGGCGACCGGGTATTTCGACGGAAGCCTGTCCTTCTTGCCCTCCGCCTTGACCGAGCTTCAGGGCAAGCTTCTCGGAGCGGTCATCTTCGGCTTGATCGGCGGAGTCGCCGGTTTCGTCGTCTTTGCCTTGGCCGGCCTTTTCAAGGCCGTGGTCCTCAATTTCGTCCTCTCGTTGACCGGGGGGATCAAGTTCACGACGACCGAGAGCGGCCGTCCGGAGGCCGAAGGCCCGCCTTCCGAAGCCGATGGCCCTTGAGTTTGGCCAGGGCGAAAGCGATCTGTCCGACCGAAATCGATTCGTCGTTGGGCGAATAGGCGACCGGTCTGAGGACTTGAAATCCGTTCCTCTCGAGAGCCGCTTCGGCCCGGCCGAGGAGCCTCCGATTCAGAAAGACGCCTCCGGTCAGGGCGACGGCCTCGATTCCGGCCGTCTCCCGGGCTTCCTTGGCGATCGTCACGGCGGCCCGGGCCAAGGCGCCGTGAAATTTCGCCGAGATCACCGACGGGGAGACGCCCCGCCGGATGTCGGAGGCGATCTCCCGGACGGACGGGACGAAGGACACGACGAGGGGCGACCCTTGAGGGCGGCGAAGGCCGAAAGGGTAGGCTCCGCCTTCCGGACCGGCCGCGGCCTCGAGCCGCATGGCCGCTTCGGCCTCATATTCGTTTTCCAGAGGGGCCAGGTCGGTCAAGGCCGCGACGGCGTCGAACAACCGCCCGCAGCTCGTCGACAAGGGCGATCGGAGGCCGGAAGCGATCATCTCCCAGACGCCGCGGACGAGTCGGGGAGGGAGGCGCCGGAGGAAGGGGAGGTCGGGAGGCCCGGAGGGATCGAGCGCATGGAGATAGCTCAGGGCCATCCGCCAGGGCTCCCTGGCCGCCGCGTCGCCGCCGGGCAGCGGCCGCGGTTCGAAATGGGCGAAACGCTCCGCCCGTTCATAATCGGCCAGGAGAAACTCGCCGCCCCAGGCCGATCCGTCAGCCCCGTACCCGTAGCCGTCCCAGGAAACGCCCAGGATCCGTTTTCCGACCGGAAATCCATGCTCCAAGCAGGCGGCGAGGACATGGGCGTGATGATGCTGGAGGCGAAGATGGGGGATTCCCAGCGTCTCCGCGAACCGGGTCGTGTGGAAATCGGGATGAAGGTCCGAGACGACGCAGGCCGGGGAGACGGAGAAGAGCTTTTCCAAATGGCCGATGGTCTCCTCGAAGTACAGCCGGTTCCGGTAGTCGTCCAGGTCGCCGAGGAACTGGCTGGTGATGACATATCCGTTCTTGTAGACCGAGACCGTGTCTTTGAGCTCGGCCCCGAGGGCGATGACGGATGAATTGGAGGCCAAGCCCTCCGGGACGCGTTGGGGATAGGGGACGTAGCCCCGGGCCCGGCGAACGAAGAGGGGTTTTCCCCGGACGACCTTGACGACCGAGTCGTCGGCCCGCATCTCGATCGGCCGGTTGTGGGTCAGAACGACATCGGACAGCCTTCCGAGGTCGCCGTCGTCGTCCTTGATGATCGGCGCATCCTTGGGATTCGAGCTCGTGGCGATGACGAGGCCGAGATGTTCGAGGAGGATGTCGTGGAGAGGGGTGTAGGGGAGCATGATGCCCACCTCGTCGAGATGGGGGGCGATCCCCGGGATGTCCCGGCTCTTTGAGAGAAGGACGATCGGCCGCCTTTCGGAAAGCAGGAGTCTTTGTTCGGCCGGAGAGATGCGGGCGTATCGCCGGGCTGTGGCGAGGTCCTTGGCCATGAGGGCGAGCGGCTTCCTTTGCCGGTCCTTAGTTTTGCGCAGTCGGGCCACGGCCCGGGAATTTCGGGGGTTGGCGAGAAGATGATATCCTCCCAGGCCCTTGACGGCGGCGATCTTTCCGGCCCGGACGAGACGGGCGACGGCCTCGATTCCCCCTTCCAGGATCCGGCCGGTGCGGCTGTCTCGCAGGATCAGGGAGGGCCCGCAGGCGGGGCAGGCCACCGGCTGGGCGTGATAGCGCCGGTCGAGGGGATCGCGGTATTCCCGGCGGCAGTCGGGGCACATCGGGAAGCCGGCCATGGTCGTCCGGGCCCGGTCGTAGGGGAGAGCCCGGACGATCGTGTAACGAGGCCCGCAGTCCGTGCAGTTCGTGAAGGGGTAACCGAACCGTCGGTCGACGGGGTTGCGGATGTCCGCCCGGCAGGCTCCACAGACCGAGATGTCGGGGGCTATGAAAACGAAGCTGTCCCCTTCGCCCGAGGGTTTGACCTCGAACCCGGTCAGGCCTTGAGCTTTCGCCGGCCTCAAGGTCGAACGCTCGACCCGGGCCAAAGGCGGGAGGTCGGTCGAGACGGCCCGGGCGAAGGCCGCGAGGGCCGGGGCCGAGCAGGATTCGACGTGGATTTCGACCCCCCGGCCGACGTTCTTGACCCATCCGGCGAGGCCGAAGCGGCGCGCCAGGCGGTAGATGAACGGCCGGAATCCGACGCCCTGGACAATGCCGAAAACATGGAGACGCCTTGCCAGGGCGGTTTCGGGCCGGAGCTTGCGGGGGGGCATCGGACGGCTAAGGACTGACCGACAAAGGCCGAGGACGGAGGCTCGAGCGGCATCCGCAGTAATTCTGCCGGTACAATCCATGGGCCCGGCTGAGCTCGACGCTTCTTTGGAACCCGTTCTTTTTCTTGAAATCCGCCTCGAGGAACGTCAGGCCGTGCTTCCGGCCGAGACGGCGGCCGATTTGGTTCAGGATGTCGGCCCTCTTCCAGGGGCTGACGCTCATGATCGTCGTGAAGGCGGAGATCCCCATCCGGCGGGCGAGACGGGCGGTCCGCTCCAGTCTGAGGGCGTAGCAGATCCGGCAGCGCGGCCCTCTTTCAGGGGCATCCGAATAAGCCCGGGTCGCGGCAAACCAAGCTGCGGGCTCGTACGGCCCCTCGAGAAGGCGGAATCCGAGGAGCCGCTCGACCTTGCGGGCCTCGGCCAGGCGGAGGGCGTATTCCGATTCCGGCCAGATGTTGGGATTGTCGAACAGACCCGTCACGGCGTGGTCTTCCTGGAGGAGGGCGACGACATAGAGGGCGTCGGGGGCGCAGCAAACATGGGCCAGGATCGAGGATTTGGGCATGGCCGGTTATTTTACCGCAGGGCGTCGATTTGGTCGAGGTATGCGACGATGGTCCGGTTGAGCTTGTCGATCTCGGCGTAGAGGAGGGCTAAATCCGGATGGTCCAGGCGCCGCTCATCGACCTTTTCTCCGAGGTCGAGAAACCGGTCTTCTTTGAGGGCCGCCAGCCGGCGCGTCTGCGATTCTCCCGCCTCGACCGCTCTTTTCAATCCTTTGGCTTCTTTCTTGAGGCGGATTTCCTCGTCCTTGGCTTGGCGAAACGCCTGGGCGTCGAATCCCCGTCCCTCCTCCCTCTCTCTGAGGAGGCTCTTGCGGCGGAGGCGGAGTTCGTCCAGACGGGCCTGGGACGAGAGCGATCGGACCCGTGATTCGGTCAATTCCGCCTGCCCGCGCTCGAGAGACCTCTCCAGAAGCTCGAGCTCCCGATAAAGGGATTCGAACCGGGAGGGCTCGATCCGGCCCAGCCAAGCCTTTTTCCCCAAATCCCGATGGAGGCCGGCCCGGCGCTTCTTGGCCCGGTTGAGGCGGAGCTTGAGGCGGGTGAGGCGGAATCGCAGTTTGGGCTTCGAGAGGAGGAAATTCAAGCGTCGGCGGAGGTCCTTGTCTCGGAGGAAGATGAAGGCCAGCAGGAGCAGGATAAAGCAGAGGAGGAGCCAGAAAATCCAGTAGGGGAGCCCTTCGCGGACGAGGACGGGGGCGGTCTGGGGAACGTTCGCGAGTCTCAGAATCGGGCCTTCCTTCCCGGTTGGAACGTCATTTCTCTTACCGGAAGGAGGGAAAAAAGTCAATGGCCGCGAGGAGGATATTTCGTCAGCGGCGGGGGATAACGAGGCGGGGACGGAGGAGGTCCGGGAGCCCGAAAGGGAGAGACGGAGGGCGGGCGGCGAAGTCGTCGACGGCCCATTGGAGCAGGTGGAGCAGGGCGGGCGCGTTCTCGAGAAAGATCCCCTCGATATCCTTCTCGGCGTTGAAGAAGCCTCCTCCAAGCTGGTCGATGGGCGGAAGCTCGACCGTGTAGGAGGGAACCCCGGCCGTCGCGTAGGTCCAGTCGACCGTGTCGCCGTTGGTCAAATAGTTCAACATGGCGATGCCCTGGCCGGCGGCATAGGTTCGGCCGTTGACGGGCCTCATGAGTTCGGACATCCGGAGGGCGAGCTCTCTGAGGAGCGGCTCTTCGGGGGCGGGGGCCGTCGTATGCCCCCATGGATAGAGGATGACCTGGGAGAAACTGTGGTAGCTGACGACGGCCCGGAAGTCCCTTTTCAGAAAGAGGTCCCGGACGGCCCTCGTTTCGGGCTCGGAAAAGGCCGCCGTCCCCCGAAAGACCTCGGATGAGGGTTCGCCGCTCGACCCGAGGTTGTCCACCCCCCATTTGTAGCCGTAGTTGCGGTTGAGGTCGACCCCGTAAACCCCGCTCCCGTTGTCGCGCCGGTTCTTCCGCCAGTACCGGTAGACCCGGACCGAATAGTCATGGCCGTCGGGATTGACGAGGGGGACGATCCACACCTCGCTTTGGTCGACGAGCCGGGTGACCTCGGGGTCGGTTCCATAAGATTCGAGGAGGAACTTGGCGAAGAGAAAGGGGACCTCGACCGAGATCCACTCCCGGGCGTGGTGACAGCCGAGGATGAGGACCTCGGCTTCGTCCTCCTCCAGGGCAACGTTGTCGCTGATCTTGAGGCCGTAGATGGGGCGCCTTTCCAAGCTTTCTCCGAGGATGACGAGCTTGGCCAAACCGGGATGTTTCGATGACAGATCGAAGAGGTCCCTCTCGAGATGGAGACCCGTGTGATAGGCGCCGATCGGACCTCCCGGGGACCCCGGCCCGGCGGCGGAGGACCGAAGATGCGGAGTTTCAAAACGAAACGGGATTCCCTCGGCTTCGAGGCGGG
>Ga0194110_10009506_pt1 | contig 10928 bp, 11 predicted proteins | sample TA2Kig1200mmetaG_FD_146192 | JGI IMG/M metagenome (GOLD analysis project Ga0194110, IMG submission 146192) | Freshwater microbial communities from Lake Tanganyika, Tanzania - TA2015032 Kigoma Deep Cast 1200m | ecosystem: Environmental > Aquatic > Freshwater > Lake | place: Tanzania: Lake... | reverse complement strand
CGGCTCCAGATCCGAATATCATAGAGGGACACTGCCATGCGCACCAGGGTTCAGATCAGCGCCGTCGTGTTGCTGACGGCAACCTTCGCGCTCGCTGGGGCGGCGCTCGAACAGCGCATCCAGCGGGTCGAAAACGGCCTCCTCCGCGCCGTGGTCGTAAAGGGCCAGCCCCGCCAGAAGCTGGACCTTCGCGAGCGGCTGAAGCACCACCGCGTGCCGGGCGCAAGCGTCGCCGTCGTGGAGCGGGGCCGGATCGAGTGGGCGCGCGGCTACGGCGAGCGGTCCGCCGGGGGCGGCCCGGCAGTGACCCCGGACACGCTGTTCCAGGCAGCCTCCATCAGCAAGCCGGTAGCCGCCATGGTGGCGTTGCGGCTGGTCGAGATGGGTCAGCTCGCGCTGGATGAGGATGTCAATCTCAAGCTGCGTTCCTGGAAGGTACCCGGCAGCGACCAGGTCAGGACAGAGACAGTAACGCTGCGGCGGCTGCTCAGCCACACTGCGGGGCTGACCGTCCACGGCTTTCCGGGCTACGCTGCCGGCGCCGAGGTTCCCACGCTGCGCCAGTTGCTGGACGGAGTCAGGCCCGCCAACACGGCCCCCATTCGCGCGGATATCGTGCCGGGCAGCCGGTGGCGGTACTCCGGAGGCGGCTACGAGGTGATGCAGCAACTCGTGGAGGACGTGACCGGCAAGCTCTTTCCCCAGGTGGCGCGGGAACTCGTGCTCGGCCCCCTGGGAATGGAGCACAGCACCTACGAGCAGCCGCCGCCGGAGTGGTACGCCGCGCGCGCCGCCACGGGGCACCGCGGCGACGGCGGAGCCATCCCGGGCAAGTGGCACACCTACCCCGAGATGGCCGCGGCGGGGCTGTGGACCACGCCCTCCGACCTGTGCCGGGTGATTCTCGAGATCCAGAAGCCCGGCAAGGTGCTCAAGCCCGCCACCGTGCGGGACATGCTCACCGCGGTCCTGGGCAACTACGGGCTGGGATTCAGCCTGGGTGAGAGGGCGGGCCGGAAGTCTTTCTCCCACGGCGGGTCGAACGAGGGATTCAGGTGCGGGCTGTTCGCCTACCGCGATTCCGGTGACGGCGCGGTGGTGATGACCAACGGCGACCGGGGAGGCTCGCTGGCGGGCGAGATCCTCTCCAGCATCGCGGCCGAGTACGGATGGGCGGATTACAAACCGCGGGAGCGGACGGTCATAACGGTGGCGGCCGAGGCGCTGCGGTCGTATGCCGGGAAGTATCAGCTTCCAGGCGGGCCGCTGGTCACGGTGACCGCGGGCGACGGGTGTCTGAAGGTGGAATCCAGCCGCGGCCTACGCGCCGAGCTGCTGCCCGAGACGGAGAATCTGTTCTTCGATGCGGACGGCGGCGTACCCGACGTGCGCTTCGTCCGCAAGGACGATGGCTCCACTGAAATGGCCATTGGCGGGCAGTCCGCCAAGCGGATGTGAGAGACGCGGGCAGTCCCCACAGGCCGGGGGTGGAATAATGGGAGGTACCCATGAGACGCGCACCCGCCTTCTCGCGCCGCCGTTTCTTGTGCACCCTCGGCGCCGCTCCGGCGCTGGCCGCGCCGCCGACGCCGTCTTCGCCGGCCATCGGCGCCTTGCGTCGCGACATCGTGTCCTCGCCCGTCGGCGTGGCGCTCCATCGCGCCCGGGTGTTCACTCGCGTCTTCCAGGCCAACCAGAACGAGCCCTGGATCGTGCGGAAGGCCCTGGCGCTGCGCGAGTACTTCCGCACCGTGCCGCTGTACCTCCGTGCCGGCGACCGCCTGGCCGGCTCGATCAGCGAGACGCCGGGCGCCATGCCCGTCATCGTCGAGCTGGGCATCGCCGAGAACGACATCTACACGGGCGAGAATCCCAACCGCCGGGGCTACCTGCGCGGCCAGGTGCCGCCGGAGATTCGCGACTGGTGGCGCGACCGCAACCTGTGGGGCCGTTACCGCGCCGCGAATCCGCAAGCCGCCCTCCCCCCTGGCGGGGAGTTGCCCGAGTCCGCGCAGTACAAGTTCATCTCCAACCAGGGCCACCTGAGCCCCAGCTACGGGGAGCTACTGCGCGTAGGGCTGCGCGGCCTTCAGGAAAAAGTGAAGGAGCGGAGGCAGGGCGAGCGCGACCCGGAGAAGCTGGCGTTTCTCAGCGCCGCCGGGCACACGCTCGCGGGTCTGACCGAGTGGATACGCCGCTATGCAGAGTTTCTGGCGGACAACCAGGAGATGTCCCGCATCGCGGCCAGGATCGCCAGCGAGCCGCCCGCCACTTTCCGCGAGGCCCTCCAGCTCCTCTGGTTCGCGCACCAGGCCATCCACATCGAAGGCCACGGCTACTCCTGCACGCCCGACCACATCGATCAGCTTCTCTATCCCTTCTGCGCGGCGGACAAGCAGGCGGGCCGCTTGAGCGACGCCGAAGCTCTCGCGCTGTGCGAGAACTTCGTGCTCAAGATGTACGACAACACCTTCTGGGGCCCGGAGCACCACCTTACCCAGGGATTGTGCCTGGGGGGATCGGCCCCGGACGGCCGCGACCTCACCAACCCCCTCTCGCGCGTCTTCCTGGAGGCCGCCACCAACCTCTCCGTGCCCGAGCCGCTGGTCTGGATCCGCTGGCACGCCAACATCGACCAGGAGTTCTTCGACTTCTGCCTGTCGCGGATCGCCCGCGGAACCTGCTTCCCGCTGATGTGGAACGACCAGGTCATCCCGGCGGGCCTGATGGAGCTGGGCGTGGCGCGCGAGGACGCCTGCAACTACATCGCCGTGGGATGCAACGAGCTGGCCATCCCGGGGCAGTTCTACTTCAATCCTGGCGCCAACGCGAACTACCTTCGCGCGATCGAGCTGGCCCTGACCTCGGGCCGCGGTTACAGAGGGGATGCCAAGGGCAGGCCGGTGGCGCCGGCGGCGGCGGAGCTAAAGACCTTCGAGGACTTCGCGGCCGCCTTCGGCGCTTGCCTGCGCGAGTCCATCCGCACCAGTTACGCTGCCGGGATGAAGATGCTTGAGGCCCAGATGAAGTGGGGCCAGACGCCGCTGACTTCCTGCTTCTTCGACGGCTGCCTGGAGCGCGCGCGGGACCTGGCGCTGGGAACCAGGTACAACATCCTCTCCTGCGGCGGCGTGTTCTTCGCCAACGCAGTGGACAGCCTGGCCGCCATCCGCCAGGTGGTCTACGAGAAGAAGCAGGCGGCGCTGGAAGATGTAGCGGCGGCGTGCGCGGCCAATTTCAAGGGTCACGAACGGCTGCGCGCCAGGCTGCTGGCCGCGCCCAAGCACGGCAACGACGATCCGCGGCTGGACGAGGTGATCCGGCTGGTGGAACGCCTGCGCGACGAGCCGATGAAAGAGATCTGCCGCGATCCCCGCGACGGCACGAAGTTCGGCAACACGCATGTGGTGCGCAGCTCGGCGGTGCGCACCGGGCGGCTGACGCCGGCCACGCCCGACGGGCGGCTGGCCGGCACGCCACTGGCCAGCTCGGTGGCCGCCGCGGCGGGCGTCGAGCGAAACGGACCCACGGCGCTGCTCAACTCGGTGTGCAAGCTGAACGCCGCCCGTAGCTGGCAGACCGGCTACCAGGTCAATCTGCGCTTCCAGGGGGCCATGCTGTCGAGCCCCGCCAACCGCGCCAAGGTGCGTGCCATGCTTAACGTATACTTCCGCAAAGGCGGCCAGCAGTTGCAGATCAACGCCATCGACACGGAGATCTTGCGGGCGGCGCAGAAGAACCCTGACGAGTACCGCGACCTGGTGGTGCGCATCGCGGGCTTCAGCGAGTTCTTCGTGAACCTGACGCCGGACATGCAGGAAGACCTCATCGCCCGCACCGCGCACATGTAGACCATGAAGGGCCGGATCTTCGACCTCCAGCGTTTTTCCATCCACGACGGGCCCGGCATCCGCACCACCGTGTTCTTCAAGGGCTGCCCGCTGCGCTGCCTGTGGTGCCACAACCCGGAGGGGATCGACCCCAAGCCGCGGCTCGCTTTCACGCCCGAGAAGTGCATCGGCTGCGGGGAGTGCGTGCAGGCGTGCCCGGAGACCGCGCTGGCGCGCAACCAGGCGGGCCGGGCGGTGCTGGACCGCGCGCGCTGTAACGCCTGCGGGGCCTGCGCGCCGGCCTGCGACACACAGGCCCTGGAGATGGTCGGACGCGACGTCAGCGTCGAAGAAGTCAGGGCCGTGGTGCTGCGCGACCGGGACTACTACAGCGCCTCGGGCGGCGGGCTGACGCTTTCCGGCGGCGAACCGCTCGCGCAACCCGAGTTCGCCGAGGCGCTGCTGGGCGCGGCCCAGGCCGAGCGGCTGCACTGTGTGGTCGAGACCTCGGGCTTCGCCGAGTGGAAGCTCCTCGAGCGCCTGCTGCCGCTGGTGGACTTGTGGCTCTACGACTACAAGGAGACGAACCCGCAGTTGCACGCCAGCTTCACGGGCGAGTCCAACCAGCGCATTCTCGAAAACCTGCGGGCCCTGGACCGCGCCGGGGCCAGGCTGGCGCTGCGCTGCCCCATGGTTCCCGAGTACAACGCCCGCAAGGAGCACCTGGACGGCATCGCGGCCCTGGCCGGCCAACTGCGGAACCTCGCGGGTGTGGAGTTGCTGCCGTATCACCGGCTGGGCCAGTCCAAACTGCGCCGCTTCGGGTTCACCACCCGGATGCCCGCCACGGTCAAGCCGCCGGACCAGACAATGATCGGCGCCTGGAACGCTCACCTGCGCAGCCGCGGCGTGCGGCTGGTGGGCCCGCTTGCGCCCAGCGCTCCCTGACGGTCGCGGCTCGGCAACGCGTGCCGAACCCGCTAACCGAGCCGCGAGCGTGAGCCAACGGTCACCAGCCCAGCCTGAGTCCCACCTGCACGTTGCGCGGGGTGCCGCTCATGCCAATGACGTAGCCGAAGTTGGTCTGGTTCGCCAGGCCCGTGTTCGGGTTGGCGTAGTGATGACGGTTGAACAGGCTTATGAACTCGGCGCGCACCTGAAGGTTGATGCTCTCGGTGAAGCGGAAGTACTTGAGCAGGCCGATATCCTCGTTCGACCACCTGCAATGTCGCGGCCGCGCATCTGCGTTCCTTCCAGTTGAGCGCCGGCGGGTGCGGGGGCGGCAATCCGGTGTTGACCTCGGCGGTGAGCACGGCCGAGCACTGGCACGACGGCCCGGCTGACAACAACGTGACCCGCACGGCTGCCTACTCGATTGCGGCGGCCAACCTAGCCGGCTGGAGCGGCTCGGTGAGGAGCCGGTGGCGATCCGCGAGATGAAGCCGGACGAGGAGCATGAGCATGGGGTGTTGCGGGGAGAAGCGAGCGAGAATCCGCAGCGCGGCCTTCGCCGCTCCGAGCATCACCCGGACTGAGCCTGGCGCCAGGCAGGAGTCTCCGTCCGGCACGGGCCAGAGCCAGACCCTGCGCTACATAGGCGGCTCGGCGATCCTGGTGCGCGGCCCGGCCTCGGGGCGCTCCTACTCATTCTCCGCCCGCCAGCCCGCGCAACGGGTGGACCCGCGCGACGCCGGCCCCCTGCTGCGCACCGGTCTGTTCCGCCGCGAGTAGAGGGCCTGCGGGTGAGCCCCAGCCCCTCCTTGACATGCCCTTGGCCCCGAATAGAATAGGGAGGAATCCCTGGTTATGGAACCGGTCTGTGAACACCAGCGCACCCAGGTGCTGGCCCGCCGCGAAGGAGTGGACTACGTGGAGTGTCTGGACTGCCGCCGGATCTTCGAGGCCGAAGACCTGGAGGCTCTTCCGGTCGAGGACGATGAGGCGGAGACCGCTTGAGCGCCCGGCTCAGCCGCACTTGCAGAACAACCGGGCATTTGGTAAATGTACTTGTTCTGTTTCCCGCGGGCCGGCTGGTCCGGGGATTGACCGAACCTAGATGACGAAACCTCTGCCTCGGCCCAACGCCGCCGTGAGATCAACCGCGAAGCCGCGTCCAGCCACCCCGGAGCCGGACGACGGAAAGGACTCCGGGCCCGCCGGGGCGCCCCTCGACGCCCCCCGGCAGAAAGAGGCCTTCGAAGCGGCCGCGGTTCTGTTCCACTCCGGACAGTTCCAGCCGGCCCAGGAGTTGTTCAGCCGGGCCGCGCAGGGCCCCAACCGCGAGATGGCCCACACCGCGCTGCTCCACGCGCGCATGTGCGAGCGCCGCCTGGCGGCGGTCGAGCTTACGCCCCACAGCACCGAGGAGCACTACAATCTCGCCGTGGCCCTGATCAACCAGGGCCGCTTCGAGACCGCCGAAAGGCACCTGCAACAGGCCCTGACCCAGGCCCCTGACAGCGATCATCTATACTATGTATTGTCGCTGTGCCACGGGTTGGGCGGCGATCTGGCCGGGGCTTACGATCACCTGAAGCGGGCCATCGAGTTGCGGCCGCAGAATCGCATCGCGGCGCGCAACGACCCGGATTTCGCCGAGATCGGCCAGCAACCGCCCTTGGTCGAGCTGCTGTATCCAGAGCGGGCCGACTCCGGCTGAAGTCCCCCCGGAGCGAAGGCCCGCTGGGCCGATGAGACAGGCAGAGGCCTCAGGTCATCTGCATAGAGTCCTTGACGACACCGCACTCAGCCGCGATGCTCTCCCCTCGGACGCCCGAGCCGCTGCGGGTGGTGGCCATAGGCGGCGGCACCGGGCTGTCCACGGTGCTGCACGGGCTGAAGCCCCACGCGCGCGGGGCGCCGCGACTGGACCTTACCGCGGTGGTCACCGTGACCGACGACGGGGGCAGTTCCGGCCGGCTGCGCCGCGAGTTCGATGTGCTTCCGCCCGGCGACATCCGCAACTGCATGCTGGCGCTCTCGGAGGACGAGGCGCTGCTGGCCCGGCTGTTCCGCTACCGCTTCGCGCGGGGCCGGGGGCTGAAAGGCCACAGCTTCGGCAACCTCTTTCTGACCGCCCTGGCCCACGTGACCGGCGACTTCCCCAGCGCCGTGCAGCTTTCCTCTGAAGTCCTCGCCATCGTGGGCCGCATCTACCCCTCCACCACCGCCAACGTGGCCCTGGAGGCGCGGCTGGAAGACGGCAGCCGGGCGCAGGGAGAGACCCGCATCAGCCGGAGCCGCGCGCGCATACAGAGCATTGCGCTGAAGCCCCGGCGGTGCCCGCCGCTGCCGGAAACGCTCGAAGCCATCGCCCGGGCCGACTTGATCACCCTGGGCCCCGGGTCGCTGTTCACCAGCGTCATCCCCAACCTGCTGGTGGAGGGCATTGCCGAGGCCATCCGCCGCTCGCCGGCCCTCAAAGCCTATTTCGTGAACCTGATGTGGCAGCCCGGCGAGACCACCGGCTTCAGCGCCGCCGATCATGTGGCCGCCATCTACAAGCACTCCGGGGCCAAGCTGCTGGACTACGTGGTGGTGAACACGCGCCCCATCAGCGCCGCGCAGCGCCGTAAGTACGCGCGGCAGAAGGCCCAGCCGGTGCCCAACGACGTAGCGCGCCTGGAGCGCATGGGAGTGGCGGTGATCGCCCGCGAACTGACCCAGGAACTCGACAAGGTGCGGCACCATCCCGAGGCCGTGGCCCGGGTGGTGCTGGAACTGGCGCAGGAGGCCCGTGAGCGCCGCCGGCCTCGCCTCCGCACCGCCAGCGCTTGAGACATGCAGACACCCGTGACCATCCTGATCCTGGCGGCGGGCCTGGGCACCCGCATGCGATCCCGCAAGGCCAAGGTCCTGCACCAGGCCGGCGGGCGGCCGCTCATAGAGCGCGTGGCCGAGACCGCTCTCGAGGTGGCTTCCCCTGGCGACGTCTTCGTGGTAGTGGGACGCCAGGCCGAGGAAGTGTGCGCGGCCCTCGAGGGCCGTGGCGTGGGCTTCATCCACCAGGCCGAGCAGGGCGGCACCGGCCACGCGGTGATGGTGTGCCGCGAGCAACTGGCCGCCCGGCCAGGCCTGCTGGCGGTGCTCTACGGCGATTGCCCCCTGCTGGCAGCGGCCACCGTGCGCGAGCTGATCGCGCGCCAGGCCGCCTCCTCGTCCGCCGCCACCGTCATCACCACCACGGTGGAAGATCCCACCGGCTACGGCCGCGTGTTGCGCGACCAGGCCGGCTGCGTCGGCGCCATCGTCGAGCAGAAGGCCGCCTCGCCGGAAGTGCTTGCCATCCACGAAATCAACTCCGGCATCTACTGCTTTCGCGCCGAGCTGCTGTGGGCACACCTGGACGAGATCCGGACCAACAACCCCGCCCGTGAATACTATCTGACCGACATCGTCGCGATCTTCCGGCGCGCCGGACACCTGGTCCAGCCGTTCCACCTGGACGACCCTAGCGAGGTGCTGGGCATCAACACCCGCGCCGAGTTGGCCGCGTTGGACCGGCTGCTGCGCGAGCGCAAGGCGCGCGAGCTGATGCTGGCGGGCGTCACCCTCGAGAAGCCGGAGACGGTGATCGTGGACGAGCAGGCCAGCGCGGGCATGGACACGCTGATCGAGCCGTTCGCGCAGATCCGCGGCCGCACCCGCATCGGCGAGGACTGCCGCATCGGCGCGGGCGCCATTCTGCGCGATGCGGAGCTGGGCGACGGTGTCGAGATCGGGCCGTACACTCTGGTCCAGGGTTCACGCATTGACAGCGGCGCTCGGGTGGGTCCCTATGCCCGCCTCCGCATGGGCGCTCACGTCGAGGCCGGCGCGCAGGTGGGCAATTTCGTCGAGATGAAGAAGACCCGGCTGGGTGCGGGCTCGAAGTCGATGCACCTGGCCTACCTGGGCGATGCGGACATTGGCCCCGGCGTGAACATCGGCGCAGGCTCGATCACCTGCAACTATGACGGCGAGCGCAAGCACGAGACCCGCATCGGCGAAGGCGTCTTCGTGGGCAGCAACGCCACGCTGGTGGCCCCGCTGGAGATCGGCGAGGGCAGCTACATCGGGGCTGGCTCGACCGTCACCGACCCCGTCCCGCCCGGCGCCCTGGCCCTGGGACGCGCCCGCCAGGTCAACAAGCCCGGCTGGGCCAGGAAGCGGCGCAAGAAGACGGCGCCAGAATAACCCGCATTTCCATTCTTGAGCACTTACTCGTAACTTCGTGAGGGCTTCCGACGCCTTTATTCATGCGGGTTTCAACGCGATGAAGACGCCCCGGAGGCCCACACCGAATGGGTGACAAACAAAACCAGCCCTTTCAGCTCTCTTTCAACACCTCTCTCAAGGTCGATTTCCAAGGATCGCGGGTCACCACCGATGGCGGCCTGATTGTGGTCCGGGAATTGGACGAGCGACTGGGGTTCGGAGAACTCATCGAACAGCATTTGACGGACCCTCGCTCGGAGAAGAACACCCAGTTTCCTCTCGCTGATCTGCTGCGGCAGTCGATCCATAGCCGCCTGGCGGGGTACGAGGATGTCAACTGCGCTTGTCCCCTGACGTGAGACAACCAGTCAAGACACGGTTGGGGAGTTGTTTCCGCGGGTGGGGTTCATCGTGACCAGCCTGGAAACGGACAGCCGGGCGGTGGTGCGCTTCTACAACAAGCGCGGAACGGCGGAGCAGTGGATCAGGGAAGGCAAGCACGCGGTGAAGATGACGCGATTGAGTTGCCATCGGTTCCGGCCCAACGAGGTGCGGCTATGGCTGAGCCTGATCGCCTACCACCTGGGGAACCTGTGGCGGGGGGCGCCCTCTGGGCCCGGTGCTGCCGCTGCGGGTCGGCAACTGGTCGCTGACCAGCCTGCAACAGCGATTGGTGAAGACGGGCGGCCGGTTGTTCAAGCACGCACGCTACTACTGGCTGTTGCTGGCGGAGGGTCACTTGACGCGGCGGCTTTTCGGGGCGATGGTGCGGCGGGGCCCAAAGGGCACCCCGGCGTTGTCGGTGCCAGCCGGATAGCCGAAGCTTGAACGGAGGCAAACTCGGCGAACATCGGGACAGGGGGAGAGGTGTATGACCAGAGGCTTCGGGCAGAGGCAGTTTTCGGCGCTCAAGGCCCCGATAGGCAGCGCTATGGACCCATGCGGGCACTGCCGGAGAGCCAGGCGCCGAAATCGTGCTCAGGCGGTTGACACGGGGAGTGCGGGGGTATGCTGAATCTGTGCCGGAGTCCAAAATGGAAATCCCGGGCATAGGAGTCTCGCAGCATGCAGTGTATCTTCGTAGTATTGTTTCTGGCCGTTCTGGCCTTCGGGCAGGTCAACACCGGCTCGGTGCAGGGTGTGGTATCCGACGCCACCGGAGCGGTCATACCCGGCGCCAGTGTCACAGTGCGCAACCTCGCCACCGGCGCCGCGCAGCAGCTCGCCACCAACGAGGTGGGATTCTAGCTGGCGCCCGGACTGCTGCCGGGCCGTTATGAGATCGTGGCCCAGGCCACCGGCTTCAAGCCCGCCCGCCTGCCGGAGCTGGTAGTGCAGGTCGGCGATCAGCTTCGCCAGAACTTCGCGCTGGAAGTGGGCGTGGTCACCGAAGCGGTCGAGGTGACGGCCGAAGCGCCCATGTTGCAGGCCGCCAACGCCTCGCTGGGCGCGGTGGTGGACACGCAGAAGATTCTCGACCTGCCCATGGTCAGCCGCGACGTTCGCAGCCTGGCGCGCCTGGCGCCGGGGGTCTCCGGGTGGGGCCTGACCGCCATCGGCGGCGCCGCGCGCGCTGGCCTGTTCGGATTCTATGTGGACGGCGTGCCGGCCGACTCGGCCCGCGCCAACATCCCCGTGGGCCGGCCCTCGGTTGAGGCGGTAGCCGAGTTCAAGGTCGAGACCAACAATCTGACCGCCGAGCACGGCCGCTTGAGCGGCGGCGCGCTCAACATCGTCACCCGCGGCGGCTCCAACGAATTGCACGGCTCGCTCTATACTACACTCGCTGAGTTTCTTTGCGCGCCGCGAAGATTCTGGAGCCTTTGGTGGGGCGAGCGTCCACGCTTGCGAGCCGGCATCCTTGCCGGCTTACCTGCCGCGGGCTCCGGGCGCGGCCCAAAG
>Ga0194110_10009505_pt1 | contig 10928 bp, 10 predicted proteins | sample TA2Kig1200mmetaG_FD_146192 | JGI IMG/M metagenome (GOLD analysis project Ga0194110, IMG submission 146192) | Freshwater microbial communities from Lake Tanganyika, Tanzania - TA2015032 Kigoma Deep Cast 1200m | ecosystem: Environmental > Aquatic > Freshwater > Lake | place: Tanzania: Lake... | reverse complement strand
TAATCCGCCCTGTGATCCGCCGCAGGGCCCATTGATGAGGCTCTTAGCACAGCGTGCCACCGGACATATTCCGCCTGTCTTATAGAGGATGCAGTCTCCACAGGCTGCACAAACCTCAACCCACGTGCCCTGTCCATCTGAAACCCCGATGAATGTGGTATTCATCGCTGGTAAAACAGGGATACTTCCCAATCGCTCAGTAATACCCTGCACACCAGCGCCACAAGCCATTGATAGGATTGCGTCATAATGAGCAGCCTCATCCTTTATCTGGTCAATGAATTCCGGATCGCACTGTCGGAGTATCATCTGTTCCCCCACAGTTATATCATTACCCTCTATTTTTCTTGCCATTCGGAGGGCTGATGCGAGCAATTCAACCTCTCTCTCTCCACCACTCAGGCAGACAGTAACACAAGAGCCACATCCTAAAATTAGAACCTTGTTACAGTCTTTAAGCATATTTTTTATCTCTTCAAAAGGCTTAATCTCAGCAACAATCATCCTCTCTCCTTCTCTCTTTTTCTTACAGGATTTATACCCAAAACTTCAAACCTCTTTCTGAAATCAGAGACATCTTCTTCAGAGATAACATTCAGGCGGTTCGCACCCATACCAATTTCATCCAATATCTTTTTCGCCCTTTCAATACGTGTAAGTAGCCATCTACTCCCATCCCTAAAATGGCATTCCTCGTTCTTGCACATATGTACTGTCATACCATCCACACCCAACTCAAAGGGATAAATTAGCTGAAATATATCCAGACGACCCGTACAAAGCTTACCCAGCCAGAATATACCACTGTCATCTGGAATGCCTGTGGGTAGTTTGTATCGGCAATAATATCCAATTATAAGTACTTCTGGTGCCTCTCGCCTGGCTTTATCTATCATCTTCTGCAATGCAGCATGGCCATCTTCTCTTGTTTCAAGTTTTAAATTTATTGCTGATGCCGGACATTCTGATGCACAAATCCCACAGGCCTGACATTGGCTTATATCAATTTCAGCTATTTCTCTACCCGGAACCGGCACTCCATAAGGACATATACGAACGCAGTTAAGACATGCTGCACAATTTTCTGCAACGAGTGCTCCTAAACCACAGAGTAAGCAGCGCTGTGCTTCCCTTACCGCTTCAGCCCAGCTATATCCCATATCTACCTCATTAAAATTGTTGAGGCGTTTTTCGACGGGAATGGTAGGTATCTTCTGCCTCATTGATTTATTAATCAGCCTGGCTACACTATCATCAAGTGGCCTGAAGGGCAAGGGCTTTTCAACCTTTTTAGCCGGTAGATTTCGTAGATAACGATGTATCGCATCAGCCGCCCTTTTGCCAGCCGCTATAGCTTCAATCACGCTCAAAGGTCCGCTCACAACATCACCACCAGCAAAAACGCCCTCTAAGTTAGTTGCACCTGTCTCATCTTTCACGATTACTGTGCTATTTTTGCTTAAGACCAGCCCATTATCCCTTAGCGCCTCTGCTTCCGGGACATAACCAATTGCTAAGATAACTGTATCGGCTTTGATTTCAAACTCAGAGTTCTCTACGGGCACAGGCCGGCGTCGTCCTGACTCATCTAACTCACCGAGTCGCATCTCAATACATCGCACCTTTTTAACATTTCCATTACCTAAAAACTCAACCGGCACGGTCAGATATCTGATTTTTACTCCTTCCTTCTCTGCATCCTCAACCTCTTCTCGGCCAGCTGGCATCTCATCTAAGGTTCGGCGATAAATAATGGTAACATCAGAGGGGCCCAGACGAAGACAGGTGCGGGCTGCATCAATTGCAGTATGACCTCCACCAACAACTACAACACGTTCACCTAAAAAGGGACGTTGCCCCCTGCTAACCTGTTTAAGAAATTCAACGGCTGCAATGATTCCAGATAGTTCTACCCCATAAAATCTGGGGAATAAACTCTTTTGACTACCAACGGCTAAAAATACAGCCTGATAATCTTTAAGAAGTCCTTCAATCAAAAAATCTCGACCGAGAGACAAATCAGTCTTAACCTCAACACCCAGTGATAATATAAAATCAATCTCTTCCTTAACTACGTCTTTGGGAAGCCTGTAATCGGGAATACCTTCACTCAGCATCCCGCCAAGTACGTTCTGTGCCTCAAAAACAGTAACACTATAGCCAAGTAATGCAAGGTCGTGGGCTGCGGTTAGACCGGCTGGTCCGCCTCCTATTACAGCAACTTTTTCATTATGGTAATGTTCAGGTCGTTGAATACGTAGCAAACGGCCGTTCGCCCCTACTTGATCTCTGGTCTGATCTGCTGCAAAGCGCTTCAGTGCTGCAATGGAAATATGTTCGTCTATCTGTACACGCCTGCATACATTCTCACACGGCCGGGTGCAGATTCTGCCACAAACTGAAGGGAATGGGTTTACCTGTCGGATGATTCTAATCGCACTATCTATGTCACCTCTGGCGATTGCAGAAACATAGCCGCGTACATCTGTATAAATAGGACACGCTGCCTGACATGGAGGAATTGCTTTATCAGTCATTTGTTCAACGCTCCACATAGCCTTTTTAAAATTGCCTCCTGCGTCACCTTAGAAGGACCCTTTATCTTAAAGGAAGTAAAACGGTAAATGTGGTGCCCTTCCCTACCTCACTTTCTACATAGATAGAGCCACGGTGGGCATCCACAACGCCTTTAACAATGGAAAGGCCCAATCCCGTACCGCTAATATGTTTTGTTTTCTCGGATCTTGCTCGGTAGAATTTATCAAAAATACGAAGAATATCCTTTTCTTCAATGCCTATTCCGGTATCGGAAACCTTTAATTGAAGGTGCTGTGCATCCTTTTTTAGCCCGATACTAACCTGCCCACGTGAGTGTGTGTATTTAATGGCATTACTGATGAGATTAATAAACATGGCCTCCATACTGCTTTTGTTACCACTCATTAAAGGAAGGTTATCTTCTGCGGTTACCTGCAGGGCGATATCCTTATCCTGGGCCTGTGGCTGTATCAAATCGATAGTTCTTTGTAGGATCTCAGAGAGATTTAGAGGTTCTATTTGTGCGATGTATACTCCTTCTTCTACCATGCAGACATCCAGGATATCATTAACCATATCAGTCATACCCTTTATCTTGGCCTTGACCTTTTGAACCAAATCTCTTTGTTTCTCATTGAGCCCTCCCACCATCTCCTCCAAAAGGATAGATGTTTGAAGCAAAGTAGAGCTCAACGGGGATTTTAATTGATGAGAAACCATGGCTAAGAAATTAGACTTGATCTTGTCTATAGCACTGAGTTGCGCGACGTCATGGAGCAAACTTACCGATCCAACGAGTAATCCATTTGTATCTCTAACAGGATTGATATGGACCCTGAGCCTGGTATTACCTATATCCATGAGGCATACTTCTTCAGCATGATAAGGCATATTAAGCGTCAATATCTTAGTTATAAGTCCAACCAGCACGTCATTTTTAATGTGATCTTGGACTGGCTGACCTAAGGCAGCATTTCCTGTTATGCCTAGCAAGGCTTCAGCCTTTTGGTTATAAAGGATGACCCTACCCAGCTCATTAGTAACCAATATCCCATCAGACAGGCTATCAATTACGGCATTTAATGATTCTTTCATTACTCTATAAGGCATATATCTTCCGTATCCTAGTAAATTAATACAAACGCATTATTTAAAGTGTCATTGCGAGGAGTGAAACGACGAAACAATCTGTCACGAAGTGTCATTCTGAGCGAAGCGAAGAATCTCAATGAGATCCTTTCGGGCATTGCCCTTAGGATGACTGCTTCACAGGCAGATTGCCACGCTCCCCGCCTTTGGCTGGTCACTCGCAATGACGATGTAAAGGCATTTTATGCGTTTGCATTAGGTTCAAGTTATTTTTCATAGGAGATTCTGAATAGATTTTCTACTCTTTCCACCAACTCTATAGGCTCTACGGGTTTGGGAATATAGTCATCAGCCTCGGTTCTCATGCCCATTTCCTTGGTATATTTTGATGTAGATATGGCTTCCCCAACTGCTGTCAATAGCAGAATGGGGATGTGCCCATATTCGGGGTCAGCTTTGAGCTCAGCGCACACTTCATAGCCATCCATTTCAGGCATCATGACATCTAAAATGATTAAATTCGGCTGTTCTGTTTGGACCTTTTTCAGCCCTTCTTTCCCATCATAAGCTACAATCACATCATAAGATTTACTTTCTAAAATGAGCTTAGTGGCCTCCACAAAATCTACATCATCATCCACTAATAAGATTTTCTTTTTCTCCATATTGTCTCCCAAAAGGATACTAAACCTTGCCCAATTTCTTGAGAATTTTCTCTACACGCTCCAATAAGATAGTATGTTCAATAGGTTTTTCTACATAATCATCAACGTCGAGTTGTAATCCTGTTTCTAATTCATATCGACGTCGGCTGGCTTCTTCCCTCACACTGCTCAGAATGATGATGGGTATATGGCCGTACTTAGCCCATCGAGGATCTTTCAATTCTTTACACACTCCAAATCCATCCAGCCTGGGCATAAGGAGGTCCAAAATCATCAAGTCAGGCTTTTCCTCTTTTAGCTTGGCCAAACCATCCACTCCATCTCGAGCGGTGGTTACCGCATAGCCATTGGCTTCAAGAACAATGCCGATAGCCTCCAGGACATCGGGATCATCATCAACAACTAATATTTTCGCACTCATCACATCCTCCAAATATACCTTCTTTTATACCAAAACTCAATACCTAAGTATCACCTCTCTCTAAACTAACGAACTACCACGCAGCAGGACTGCGAGGTATCAAATTCCTGAATAACTCAGGAAGAAGACCGTCATTCCGTACTTGATGCGGAATCCAGAGTTTTTATTTTTTCTGGATTCCTGCTGGAGTTTACCCCTGGATTCCCGCTTTCGCGGGAATGACAAAGGGGCAGGAATGACATTTTTTAATTATAGTATCGGTCTTGGTAGTAAGCCAGCCCTTTCTACAATAACAGGTACTATATCTTCCCAGGCCACAGCCATGATATGGATGCCATGGACACCATCTATCTCTTTGAGTTGGTCGATGATCTCCAGAGCTATCTTTACCCCTTCTTCCTTGACATCCCTGGCCTCCTCCATACGGATTACTATCTCATCCGGTACACTAATTCCAGAGACATTATCCCTCAGATAGCGCGCCATTCCTACAGACTTTATGGGTATTACACCGGCAAGAATGTGAACCTGTTTATCCAATCCCTGATCTCTCACCATCTCCATCCACTTGGTAAACTTACCAACATCAAAGACAGCCTGGGTTTGAATGAAGTCTGCACCAGCCCTTACCTTTTTGGCCAGTCTCATGACCCTGTACTCAAAGGGATCAGCAAATGGATTTTCAACCGCCCCAATAAACAGCTGAACTTCGCCAGAGATTCCCTCGCCGCACAGAAATTTTTTTTCATCTCTCATGGTCTTAAGAGTCTGAACAAGCTGAATAGAATCAATATCATAGACGCCTTTAGCCGTCGGATGATTGCCAAATCTTTGATGGTCACCAGAAAGACAGAGTACATTTCGAATTCCTAAGGCAGCTGCACCCAGGATGTCACTTTGGATAGCGATCCGATTTCGGTCTCTGACCACCATCTGCATTACGGGGTCAATCCCCATCTCCTTTAGGAGGATACAGCCGCTCCAACTTGACATACGGACGATGGCTGTCTGATTGTCTGTTACGTTCATAGCATCACAATAAAATTTGAGAAGTTCCCCTTTCCTTTGAATGACTGCTGTAGAGGTACCTTTCGGAGGACCCACTTCTGCAGTTACTGCGAAATATCCTCCTTCCAGAACCTTTTCTAAATTGCTTCCTGCTTTCATAATACATTAACCCCTTTGAGTTGGTGACCCATCTTTTAAGCTTGGGTCCCAGTTTTTAGGAAGTATAATCTCCTCCAGCATATGAAGAGATCCAATTTTAGAATGGCGCTCAATAATGAGCTGCCAGGCGCAGGGCAAGTTGGGCGAAATCTCACATTTACCGCCTTGAGACCCACCGCATGGGCCGTTAAGCAAGCCTTTAGCACATCTGGCTATCGGGCAGATACCTCCGGTAAACTCCAGAACACAATCACCGCACTCCATACATCTTTCAGCCTGCTTCCACTCAGCATGGCCAGAAGAAATGGTATTGCAGCCAGGATGAATTACCTTATGAGTAGAAGAGGCTACTGTCTGAATCCCTGCACCGCAAGTCATAACCAGAACAGAGTCAGCAGATTCAATAGCCTCGGCATAGGCTGCCAGTTTCATTCTGGTTAATGCCTCATTGCATACCATATCAATGAGGGAGAATCCACTGATAGCCTTGCCCTCTTCTTCCAGCCTCTTTTTAATCTCCAGAACCTGCCTCTCACCTCCGCTTTCACACCCATCTGCACAACCTTTGCAACCTATCAAAAAAATAACCCTATCTTTGGTTACGTAATCCAATATTTCTTCAAAAGGCTTCTGTTCTGAGATAAGCATTCTAAATTACCACCTTCTTTAAGATTACATTTTTATACAATGTACAGCACAGGCTATACAAGGATCAAATGATCGCACTATTCGCACTACCTCAAAGGGATTGGACTCATCTTTTATCTTCGTCCCTATAAGTGCCTGTTCCACAGGTCCTGGTTGTCCACTGTCATCACGGGGTGAAAGGTTCCAGGTACTTGGCACCACACATTGATAATTTGCGATCTTTTTATCCTTTATCTCTATCCAATGTCCTAATGCCCCTCTCGCTGCTTCAATCAACCCGACACCTATAGAATCATCAGGAATAATATAATCAACATATGAAGATTCGCCGGGCTTGAGCTGGAGCAGCCAGTCTTGCATAGAATCAGCAATATATTTCGTTTCCACAGCCCGTGCGATGTGTCTGCCCAGAACTGAAAAGAGGTTCTTTGGTTCTGCTTTAAACCGAGAAAGAATGGGATCTGCCAGCTCCTTTATCCTCGGATCACCATTGACGTAGTTGGTCATCATCCTGGCAAGAGGTCCAACCTCATAAACCTTGCCCCCATAACGAGGGGCCTTTATCCAGGAATAAGCACCTTCTTTCCCAAATTTTGGCTCTGTCTCGGCCGAGCCTGATTCATACCATGAATATTTTACCTCCTCGGAGATTTGAGTTATGTCAAGCTTATTGAAATTAAGGTCTATAGAAACAGTTCCCTGTTTAAACAGCCTTTGTCTCTTGGTAAGGTCTGATTCCTTACCATCTAAGTCATAACTCCCATAAGAAAGTAAATTTCTACAGCCGACCCCTATCTCAAAATAATCGCTATATGCCTCAGCAATAGCTAAAACATCAGGTAAGTAAATCGTATTAATGAAATCCCTGAGTTCGTTTAACCTCCAGATGAAGGAAATTATTTTATCCGTAGTGGGCACCATAGTAACACCCCCTGGTATGACGCCCATATTATGGGGCATTTTGCCACCAAAGATTGAAACCATCTTCTGTGCCTTTCGCCTCATGGTCAGAGCTTCTATATAATGGGCAATAACATTCAGGGTAATCTCATCTGAGAGACGATAATCACCCTCATATCGAGGGATAAATGGCCCTAATTTTCCACGCTCTGCGAAGTTTCTCAAGGAAGATAAAACAGCATCCGACCCATCATAACTGGCCACTTTTGTTATATCTAAATAATCAAGGGCAGATAGGTGATAAAAATGCAGAATATGGTCAGCTATGTGAGCAGCTCCCAAAATTAAATTACGCATAATCCTTCCATTATCCGGTATCTTGTCAGATATACCAAAGGCACTATCTAAATTTAAGGCTGCAGCTATAGAATGGCTTGTGGGGCATACACCACATATGCGTTCGGTCAACATTTGAGCATCTCGAGGATCCCTGCCCTGAAGAATGAACTCTATCCCGCGAAAAAGCATTCCTGAACTTTTAGCATCTTTTACTTCTCCATTTTCTACCGATACTTCAATCTTCAGGTGTCCTTCGATGCGAGTGACTGGATCTATAATAATCTTATTCAATTTCTATCCTCCTTCCAACAATCGGCAGGGCCTCCACATCCATTTTCTGATATAACGGAGAAACTACATCAGGAAATCCAAATTCACAGCAACCTATGCAGGGAGAGCCCGCGTTGATACACCAGTTGACCCCGCCATTCCAGAGTCTCAACGGGCAATCAGCATAAGCTACCGGCCCTTTGCATCCCAATTCGTATAAACAGCCGGGCTTATTGAAATTTTTTGCAAATTTTCCTTCATCAAAGTCGGCCCTGCGGGGACATCTTTCGTGGATCAATCTTCCATAGAAGGCTTTAGGGCGTCTATATTCATCTAAATCCTCCTCCTTTGGCAGTCCATTTAAAAGGAAGCTGGCTACAGTGCCAACCAGCCAGTCGGGATGGGGAGGACAGCCCGGTATATTTATTAAAGGCGTAATGATGGAAAGAGATTTGAATAATTTATCTACACCTACACATTTGCCAGGATTACGATGAGCTGCGGCTATTCCACCAAAAGCAGCACATGTACCTAAGGCAATGACTGCCAGAGCTTCCTTTCCGAGGGATTCGACCGCTGAAAGCATAGTTATCGGCTTTTCATCCTTTTCTCCAATGCACCCATAATTTCCGTCCTCAATTGTGGGTATGGCTCCTTCGATCATCAAGATATAACTTCCGCTTTTGCGTTGTTTCGTTTCCTCCATTTCCTCAATGACCGCCTGTCCTGCTCCAGCCATTATGGTTGGATGGAATCGAAGGTTAAGGTGTTTTCCGGGAAGAATTTCATCAACAAGAATGTTTTTGATGGTTGGACTTTCTGAATTCAAGATAGAAACAGAGCATCCGGTACAGGTAGCACATTGTAGCCAAATTATTGGATATTCTTCAACGTTTCCCATGATAGCTCCTGTTGGTATTTTATTTAAATTATCTTAGTGTCAAATTCCATTATAAAAGTAATAATAGTATTTTTTCCTTTTCCTTTCTTTTCATACACTGCTCTTTTGCAGCTCCATCTATATTCTTCAATCAAACTTTCCTTGGTTTTAGCTTATTCCTGCATGCATCTTTGCGGATTGAACTGTGTTTTTCATCAGCATCACTATTGTCATTGGTCCAACACCTCCTGGCACAGGGGTTATTGCCTTAGCCTTTTCTTTAATAGTTTCAAAATCTACATCTCCCACTAAGCCTGTTTCGAGCCTGTTTACTCCAACATCAATCACTACCACACCATCTTTCACCATATCTGCAGTAATTGCTTTTGGTCTCCCGGCAGCTACAATCAGGATATCCGCCCGTTTCGTATGAGAAGCAAGGTCTTTTGTACCGGTATGACAGATGGTAACAGTAGCATTTGCCCCTTTTTTATTTTTCTGTATCAACATGTTAGCAATAGGTTTCCCTACGATATTGCTCCTTCCCACAACAACAACCTCAGCACCGTTTGTTTCTATTCCACTCCTGATTAAGAGTTCTTGTATGCCATGCGGCGTACAGGGGAGAAAATCAGGCACTCCGAGTATTAATTTACCGACATTTACTGGATGGAATGCATCAACATCTTTCTTAGGATCAATAGCATCTATGACATTTGCTTCATTAATATGCTTTGGTAGAGGCAGTTGCACGAGTATTCCATGAATCTTGCTGTCCTTATTGAGTCTTTCAATGTGGGCCAAGAGTTCTGCCTCAGTTGTATTTACTGGAAGGTCAATACGCTCAGAATATATACCTAATTCTTTACATGCCTTTTCCTTTGCACCAACATAAACTTTGGAAGCCTCATCTTCACCTATAAGGATTGTAGCCAGCCCTGGAATAACATTATATTTTTTCTTTAATTCTGTTATTTCAAGTTTCAGTTCTTCCTTAATCTGCTTCGATATCTCAGAACCTTTAATTATCATTGCTGCCATAGTTCCTCCTACTTTATTACTCCCTTTTTTTAATTAATTCAAGCAATTCTTCCCTTGTAGACTGTTTTGTCCTGAATATTCCCCTGACTGCTGATGTAACTGTCCTTGTACCAGGTTTCTTTATGCCCCTCATACTCATACAGAGATGTTCTGCATCAATAATTACCATTGCGCCTTTGGGTTTAAGCCTTTGCATTATCAGGTCAGCGAGTTGTGTTGTCAAACGCTCCTGCACCTGTGGCCTTTTAGCAAGAATCTCAACTGCCTTTGCAAGCTCACCCAATCCGACGATATTCCCTTCTGACGGTATATATGCAACGTGGGCTTTACCGATAAATGGAAGCAGATGATGCTCGCATATTGAATAAAACGGAATATCTTTCAACAAAACCATCTCGTCATGACTTTCACCCTCGATAGGCTTAAGTATTTCTTCAGTAGGTGTCTTGAGACCCGCAAATATCTCCTCATACATTTTTGCAACGCGTTCTGGCGTTTCCTTGAGGCCTGACCTCTCAGGATCCTCACCAATGCCTTCAAGTATGAGCCTGACACCCTTTTCTATCTTTTTTAAATCCATATAATGTGATTGCTCTTTAAATTCGATTTCTTTAATTGTATCATCCGCTATGATTCTATGTCAAAACTAAGACAATTCGCTGTTACGGAATAATCATAATTGCACTATTTGTAAAAATCATTATTGCACATGTTAAGCTGACCACTTGTTTCTTTGATGGAAAAGTGATACATTAAGTTTCGTCATTTATACCTGCGAAAGCTGGAATCCAGAGATGTTGAATGAAGAAATTTTATGTTTATATCCTTTGTAACAAACGAAATGGCACCTTATATACAGGCATTACATCCGATATTATTAATCGCATTTGTCCCTGCAGGCTTTAAGCAGGGAACACAAAAATAATCTAATTGAAGGTTTTTCTCAGAAATATAGTGTTAACCGCTTAGC
>Ga0194110_10009484_pt1 | contig 10942 bp, 11 predicted proteins | sample TA2Kig1200mmetaG_FD_146192 | JGI IMG/M metagenome (GOLD analysis project Ga0194110, IMG submission 146192) | Freshwater microbial communities from Lake Tanganyika, Tanzania - TA2015032 Kigoma Deep Cast 1200m | ecosystem: Environmental > Aquatic > Freshwater > Lake | place: Tanzania: Lake... | reverse complement strand
CTCCGTGAAAAACGATCCACCCGAAAAGGCGAGCCGTCCCTTTGACAGGATGCGCGACGGTTTCGTCGTCGGTGAGGGATGCGGAGTGGTGATTCTTGAAGCTCTCACAACGGCCCTCGAGAGAGGAGCCAGGATATACGCAGAACTGGTCGGTTACGGATCGACCAGCGATGCCTATCACATGGCCGCACCTCCCCCGGGACATGAAGGAGCTGCACGATGCATTCAGGCCGCCCTGGAAGACGCCGGGATGGATCCTTCCGATATCGATTACATTAATGCCCACGGCACCTCAACGCAGCTCAACGACCTCTATGAAACGCAGGCAATCAAAAAAGTCTTCGGTGAACACGCGGTAACCCTCGCGATCAGTTCGACAAAATCCATGACGGGGCATCTTCTGGGGGGCGCGGGAGGTCTGGAGGCCATCATCGCGGTAAAATCAATTTACGAGGGCATCATCCCGCCGACCATCAATCTGGATTATCCCGATCCCGAATGCGATTTAGATTACGTCCCGCACACGGCGCGGAAAAAGAAAATCAGCACTGCGATGTCCAACACGTTCGGGTTCGGCGGGGTGAACGCGGTACTCATATTCAAAAATTTCAATGAACGTTGATCTCATGGACAGGATCATCATAGGTTCGGACCACGCCGGATTCAACCTGAAAGAGACGATAAAACAGCACCTGAGCGACCGGGGATACACCGTCATCGACGTCGGCACATGCGATGAGGGACAAGTGGATTACCCGGACTTCGGGGATAAAGTAGCCGAGAAGGTTTCCTCAGGAGAATTCACCAGAGGTATTCTGGTGTGCGGCTCCGGTGTCGGTATGACGATCGTCGCCAACAAATTCCCCAACATCAGAGCGGTACTCTGCCTCGACGAAGAAACGGCCCGTTTAAGCAGGCTTCACAATAACACGAACATCCTGGTTTTGGCCGGCAGGAGGACCGATGCGGAAAAAGGGAAAGCAATCACCCTTGTCTGGTTGACCACTGAATTTGAGGGAGGACGTCACCAGAGAAGGCTTGAGAAAATCAGAAAAATCGAATCCCGGATATGCAGATAAACGCCACCGCGGGGGGAACGGAGGCTATCGCGCTCACCAAGGAGACAAAAAGAAAATGGCCGGGAAGGATTCAGTGAAACCTCAACCGCAAAAAAGGCGCACATTGCGACCTTCATGGGATCAATATTTCATGGATATTGCGGAACTCGTATCGAAACGATCCACCTGTATCAGGAGGAGCGTTGGTGCCGTTCTCGTGAGAGATCGAAGGGTGCTGGCCACAGGCTATAACGGTGCCCCTTCCGGACTCAAACACTGTCTCGAGGTCGGCTGCCTGAGAGAGCAGCTCAGCGTACCATCCGGCGAGCGTCACGAACTCTGCCGGGGACTTCATGCGGAACAGAACGCCATCATCCAGGCCGCTCTCCACGGAGTCAGCGTGAACGGTGCGACCCTGTACTGCACCAATCATCCGTGCATCATCTGTGCGAAAATGATCATAAATGCCGGTATTGACACGGTAGTCGTGCGAGAAGAATACAGGGATAAACTGGCGGAGGACATGCTCAGGGAAGCCGGTATCAGTGTAGGTCAGCTATGAAGTGCCCTTTCTGTGCGAGTGGAGAAAACAAAGTCATCGACTCCCGTCTCAGCAAGGATGGCGATGCCATCAGAAGGCGGAGAGAGTGCATCTCCTGCGGGAAACGTTTCACGACGTACGAGTTCGTGGAGGAAGTGCTCCCCATGGTAGTCAAAAAGGACGGCCGGAGAGAACCGTTCGACAGGACAAAAATACGCACCGGTATCAAAAAGGCGTGTCAAAAGAGACCCATCAGTATTGACGCCATCGAAAGTATTGTAGAAAGGATCGAACAGAGCTGCCAGGAGTACCAGGGCAAAGAAATCCCCGCTTCCGTGATCGGAGAACGGGTCATGAGGGAATTACAGGATCTGGACGGTGTCGCCTACGTACGGTTTGCATCGGTCTACAGAGAGTTCCGTGATGTAAGTGACTTCATGGAAGAACTCAAGGATCTCCTGAGTGTAAAAAAAGACGAGTCGAAATAGCGGTCTGCGAACCGCACATGATGAGGATATCAGAGCTCTCATGTTTACGGGTATCATAGAAAGTCTGGGATCGGTCACACGAATGACAAGGAAGGGAGGAGATGCCCTCCTCGAAATAGAGACACCCATGAATCTGGAAGACGTCAGGGTGGGTGACAGCATTGCCGTCAACGGCGCCTGCCTCACGATAACCCGCAAATCAACAAGGAGTTTTGCTGCAGACGTATCGGCGGAAACGCTGGCGAGAACAAATCTCGCTCTTCTCAGAGCGGGAGAGCGGGTAAACCTGGAAAAATCATTGAGGCTGAACAGCTTCCTGGGAGGGCACTTAGTATTGGGCCATATCGACGGGATCGGGAAAATTCAGGAAAAAACCCTCAAAGATAACGGCATACAGTTCGGCATCGATGTTGACGCGTCGATGAACCGGTACCTCGTGGAAAAAGGCTCAATCGCAGTTGAAGGGGTAAGTTTAACCGTTAATCGCTGTGAAAAGAACCGATTTTATGTTAATATCATCCCCCACACGGCACACACAACCACCCTGGGACTGAAGAAAGTCGCCGACCATGTGAATATTGAAACCGACATTATCGGAAAGTATGTGGAGAAATTTGTCAACCGGGAAAAGGGAATCGACATAAATTTCCTGGCGGAACATGGATTTCTGAAGTAAAGGCAAACCTCCCATACGAACGATGCTGAGGCATGAGAATTACCAGTAGAGCAGGTGTAATGTGAGTGTAAGTTCAATTAAAGAAGCTATCGTTGACATTAAAAGTGGCAAAATGGTCATTCTGGTGGACGACGAAGACAGGGAAAACGAAGGCGATCTCTGCATGGCCGCTGAGTTCGCGACGCCCGAGTCGATCAACTTCATGGCCAGATATGGAAGAGGGCTTATCTGTCTGACTCTCAGCGAAGAAATGGCAGACAGATTGAATCTCGTCCCAATGGTACGGGATAACCGTTCCCGGTTTGGCACTGCGTTTACCGTGTCTATAGAAGCCAAGCGAGGTGTGACCACAGGTATTTCCGCTGCCGACAGGGCGACGACGATAAGAACCGCCGTCGCTGACGACGTTACCGCCGAAGACCTGGTCAGTCCGGGACATGTCTTCCCCATCCGCGCCCGAAAGGGCGGCGTCCTGGTGAGGACGGGACAGACAGAGGGATCTGTTGACCTGGCGCGACTGGCAGGACTGAAACCTGCCGGGGTAATCTGCGAGATCATGAAAGACGACGGCACCATGGCACGCATGCCCGACCTGGAAATATTCTCAAAGCATCACGGATTGAAGGTTGCGACCATCGCCGATCTCATCAAGTTCAGGATGCAGCATGAATCCCTGATCAGGAGAGCCGCAACCGCCACCATCCCCACCCGCTACGGGGGTCAATTCAAACTCATCATATATGAAAACGATGTGGATGATATGAAGCATGTAGCCCTGGTGAAGGGAGATATCGAGCCGGAAGAGGAAGTATTGGTCCGGGTCCATTCAGAATGTCTCTCGGGTGATGTCTTCGGATCAGAGAGGTGCGACTGCGGATACCAGCTCCATACCGCCATGAAGATGGTGGAAGAGGCAGGAAAGGGCGTCATCGTCTACATGCACCAGGAGGGAAGAGGCATCGGTCTCGTCAACAAGATCAAGGCATATGAATTGCAAGAGTTAGGGAAGGACACCGTTGAGGCAAATATCTCGCTCGGGTTTAAGGCAGATCTCAGGGATTACGGTATCGGCGCCCAGATACTGGCCGACTTAGGCGTGAGAAAGATGCGGCTTATGACAAACAATCCGAAGAAGATCGTCGGCCTCGAAGGCTACGGCCTGACCATCACCGGGAGGGTACCGATAGAAGTAAAACCCACCGAGAACAACATTAAGTACCTGACGACAAAAAAGAAAAAACTGGGACACCTTCTACAAATATAAAAGGAGAGAGGTCATGCCAAAGATCATTGAGGGGAAGATTGTAGCCAAAGGAATGAAGTTTGGCATTATTGCCAGCCGATTCAACGATTTTATAAGCGGGCGATTGATAGATGGCGCCGTCGACGCCCTTATGCGAGCCGGAGCGGATGAGAAAGATATCCACATATACAAGGTTCCCGGCGCGTTTGAACTTCCGTTAATGGCGAAGAAGCTCGCAAAGAGCGCCCGGTTCGACGCCGTTATCTGCCTCGGTGCGGTCATCAGGGGAGCTACCCCCCATTTCGAATACATCAGCGCCGAGGTTACCAAGGGAATAGCAACTGTAGGGCTGGAAACAGAGGTGCCTGTTGCATTCGGTGTGCTCACCACGGACACAATCGAGCAGGCGATCGAAAGAGCGGGTACCAAGGCAGGCAACAAGGGATGGGACGCCGCAATGTCGGCTATTGAAATGGTCGATCTTTTCAAAAAAATATAGTTCTTGCTTCCGAGGACTAATACCTGTTTTTTCTCACAGCACCATTGCACACAGGTTAACCCCTCACCGCTCCATAATGTACCGTAACGAGGAACGGATGCGTCAACGGAGAAAGGCAAGAGAAGTTGCCTTAAAGGTTCTTTACGAGCTGGATGTGTTAAATATCGATGTACGGGAGGCCATCGAACTCTTCTGGAGCAACTTTGACGCCCCGGAGGAGGCAAAAACATTCTCTTCTCTCTTGATTGAGGGCACCTGGCATAACAAAAAAGAAATAGACAAGCTCATCAGCAGTTGCTCAGAACACTGGTCGCTTGAGAGGATGTCCCGGGTTGACAAGAACATCCTCCGGATGGCCGTCTACGAGCTTATCCACTGTCAGGACATACCCCCGAAGGTTACCCTGAATGAGGCAATAGACTTAGGCAAAACATACGGCTCCGAAAATTCCGGCGCTTTCATCAATGGTGTCCTGGATGCGATACATCTGAAAATATGCAAAGAGAACGGAAGGGAAAAGGCCGGCGAAATCACCGAATCTTCAGAATCATGAGAAAGAACGGCCCGGAAGACCTACTCATCAGAATATACCCACCCGAGGAATACACGCAAAAGCATCTCTCACAGGGGAGGCACGGTAAGACACATGGAGAGGAAGTACACACCGCAGGAAATTGAAAAGAAATGGCAAACAGCATGGGAAGAAAGGGGGATTTTCAAAGCGAAGGAAGATCCCACCAAAAAAAAGTACTATCTTCTTGAAATGTTTCCCTATCCCTCCGGAAAAATTCATATCGGTCATGTGAGAAACTACACGATCGGCGACGTGGTGGCACGGTACAAGAGGATGAACGGGTTCAATGTGCTTCACCCCATGGGCTGGGATTCATTCGGCATGCCCGCGGAAAATGCGGCCATCGAACATGGAATTCATCCTGCCACGTGGACCAACGAAAACATCGCCTACATGAAAAAACAACTTAATGAAATGGGATTCAGTTACGACTGGGAAAGAGAACTTTCCACCTGTGAACCTGAGTATTACCGCTGGGAACAATTGTTCTTCCTCTGGATGTACAAAAAGGGGCTCGCTTATAAAAAGGGTTCCGTCGTCAACTGGTGTCCATCGTGTCAGACAGTGCTCGCCAATGAGCAGGTCGAGGCGGGTCAATGCTGGCGGTGCTCATCGGAAGTGGGAGAAAAATATCTTGACCAGTGGTTTTTTCGCATCACGGATTACGTGGAAGAACTCCTGAATTACTGCGATACACTCACGGGATGGCCCGAAAGGGTTCTCACCATGCAGAGAAACTGGATAGGCAAAAGCTACGGCTGCGACATTTACTTCCCCATGGCCGACGGTGACGACATGATCAAAGTCTTCACCACGCGGCAGGATACCGTGTACGGCGCCACATTCATGCTTATCGCCGCCGAACTTCCCCTGGTTGTGGAACTTATCAAGGGAAAACCCATCGAAGATGATGTCAGGGAATTCGTCGAAAAGGTGAAAAAGCAGGATAAATTAATGAGGACCTCCGAATACTACGAGAAAGAGGGCATTTTCCTGGACGCCTACTGTATCAATCCCGTAACAAAGAAAAAGATGCCCATCTTTGCAACAAACTTCGTGATCGCCGAATACGGAACAGGGTGTGTCATGGCCGTTCCCACCCACGACCAGCGTGACTTTGAATTCGCGAAAAAATTCGATCTCCCGATGATCGTGGTGATTCAGCCGCATAACAAGTCACTGAATATCCATACCATGACGGAAGCCTATGTGGAGGAAGGTATTCTGGTAAACTCGGGACAGTTCAATGGCATGGAGAGCACAAAGGCCCTGGATGCAATTGCGGATTATCTGGAATCCATAGGTCAGGGAAAAAAGGCAACGCAGTACCGTCTCAGAGACTGGGGTATCTCCCGTCAGAGATACTGGGGGGCACCCATTCCTGTCATCTACTGTGATCAATGCGGCACTGTGCCGGTACCGGAATCCAACCTCCCGGTGATACTGCCCAGGGAAGTCGAATTCACCGGTGAAGGTGGATCTCCCCTGGCAAGATATGAACCGTTCGTGAATACGACCTGTCCACAGTGCGGGGAAAAAGCAAAAAGAGAAACCGATACGATGGATACGTTTGTGGAGTCCTCCTGGTACTTTGAACGCTTCTGTTCGCCCCACTATGCGGAAACACCCGGTCTTGACAGAAAAAGTGTCCGGTACTGGATGCCGGTGGACCAGTACATCGGGGGTATTGAACACGCCATTCTTCACCTCCTCTACTCCCGATTTTACACAAAGATGCTGAGGGACTTCGGGGTCCTGGAGTGCGATGAACCCTTCACCAATCTCCTCACCCAGGGCATGGTCTGTAAAGAAACAATGCGGTGTAAAGCCCACGGATTCCTCTTTCCCGATGAGGTCAGGGATGGAAAGTGCGTCCACTGTCAGGGCCAAGCAGTGGTCGGCAAATCGGAAAAGATGTCAAAATCACTGAAAAATGTGGTAGATCCGGATTATCTGATCAAAAAGTACGGTGCGGACACAGTGAGGACATTCTGCCTCTTCGCGGCGCCACCGGAAAAAGACCTTGAGTGGAGTGATCAGGGAGTTGAAGGATCCTTCCGTTTTCTCAACAGGGTCTGGCGGATTGTGATGGATTATTTAGATGACATCAAGGACGTCACACCGTGTGACGGGAAAGAACCCCTGGAAGACGATCTGAAAAACCTGAGGAGAAAAACGCACCAGACCATCAGGAAAGTGACCCGCGACATCGAGGAGCGATTTCATTTCAATACGGCTATCAGTGCCGTTATGGAACTCGTCAACGCCGTGTACCTGATGGAACGTCCGTCAGCGGGAAATACGAAAGCCCTGTCGGTCATAAGGGAAGCCATCGAAACGATTATTGTTTTGCTGGCACCCATTGTTCCCCATATCACGGAAGAGATCTGGACTCTGATCGGGCATGAAACCAATCTGGCCGATGTTCCCTGGCCTGAATTCGATCACGAAGTGGCCGCTGAAGAGGAAATCACCATAGTTATTCAGGTGAATGGCAAAGTGCGGAGCAGAATGGTCGTTCCCGCCGACGAGGATGGCGAAAAGATCAAATCTCTCGCGCTTGATGACGAGAAGGTCGCAAGGTTCATCTCCGGGAAAAAAGTTCTGAGAGAAATATATGTTCCGAAGAAGCTCGTCAATATTGTGGTTCAGTAATAAAAAAGGGGGGTGCTCCCCTGAGAAACACTGCACGCTATCACGATGCAGCGGAACAACACTCATCCTGTCGCTTCTCGTGATCTGCCTTCTCGGTGGCTGCGGTTACCGGTTCAGTCCCGCGGGAGAGCACATCGACAAAAACATTCGGAAGGTCTTTGTGGACATCTTTGCCAACAGGACCAGCGAAGCGAACGTCGAAAGCACCTTCAGGAATGCCTTCATTGACCAGTTCATCACGGGGAGACGTTTTATAATCGTAGACAGCAGGGAAGCGGCGGATGCAATACTGAAGGGAAGCATAGAAAGTCTCACCACTTCGCCCCTCTCCTATAAAAGCAGCAACATTGCCGCGGAAGAACGCATCACGGTGACCATGGAGCTTTCATTTGAAGAGAAGGTCTCCAGTGCTGTCATCTGGATGAATAAAAGCTTCACGGGAACTCAGGATTATCCGGTTGCGGATATGGGAGCGAAAGAAGCGAGCCGGAAGAATGCCCTCACCAAGCTGGCCAATGATACTGCCGAGAGGGCATATAACTCAATGATGTCGGGCTTTTAATAAAGAAACCACCCTGCTTCTCCTCATCATACAGGAGCGGTACCCCGAAAGAAAAGAAGCAATTTTTCACTGGAGGGTGTTCACCTTTTTGGCTAACCTTGATATCTTTCTCGAAGCTGTCTTTTTGTGAAACGCACCTTTTGCCGCGGCCTTATCGATGGCAGGTATGGCTATGGCAAGAGCCTTCATTGAACCTTCCTTATCCTTCTCCTCAACGGCCTTCAGCACCGATTTGATACTGCTCTTTACGTTCGATCTTACCGAGGCGTTCCTTAACCGCCTCTTCTCGCTCTGCCTGCTCCTTTTTATCGCGGATTTATGTGTTGCCAAGAATCTTCCTCCTTTCCTGGTCTGAATGCGCGGGACGTTTCGTATATGAAATCCCGGGTCCTGTCAAGCAGAAAGTCAGCTCTGTCCTCTCTACAATCAGTTCGGAAATGATCCGTACATCCTGCTTCTCCCACACTCCCACAAAAAGTACTTTTCGATCACCCGGCAACCCGGGGCAACACGCTCTATGAGGCACGAAGCACAAGGGCTGTCCGCGTGGGGAGATAGAGGCTTATGGAATGCCTGAAATAACCCGACATTTTTTCCGGAATCGTGAAATACTCCTGTTCGGGATTGATACGTCCATGACCACCATATTTCGGGTCATCGCTGTTCAGAACAGCCATATACTTCCCGGGAGGTACTTCCATGCGGTAATCTGAGAAGGAACAGGTCGGATGAAAATTAAACACAAAAAGCAGGTCCGATCTTGTAAAGGCCAGCACACGGTCGGAAGAATGTGTGAGAATGAGGCGGGGTGCAGGCGATTCGAGGAGGTGGATTTGATTCGCCATTGCGATCATGTCCCGGTCAAAAAGCCCGAGAAACCGATATTTCAGGCCGGGATCATCCACGAGATACCACTGCCGCCTGGCGTACTCGTAAGACCAGTTGTTCCCTTCACGGGGGAAATCAATCCACTCGGGGTGCCCGAACTCATTGCCCATGAAGTTGAGATATCCATCCGCGGCCGTCGCCATCGTGACAAGGCGAATCATCTTATGAAGGGCGACCCCGCGGTCGACATTAAGGTTCTCGTCACCGATCATCATGTGATGATACATATCGGCGTCCATAAGCCTGAAAATGATCGTCTTGTCGCCCACAAGGGCCTGATCGTGGGATTCCGCGTAACTTATCGTTTTCTCGTTGCTGCGTCTATTGTTCAATTCAAACCACAGGTGACCCAGGGGCCACTCCTCGTCGGGTATTTCCTTCAGAAGCTTGATCCAGTAGTCGGGAACACCCATGGCAAAGCGGTAGTCGAAGCCGTTTCCCCCGTCCCGGATCGGGAGAGCAAGACCGGGCATGCCGCTCACATCCTCCGCGATGGTGATTGCGTCGGGCCGCACTTCGTGAACGACTTTATTGGCAAGTGTCAGATAGACCAGGGCGTCCTCATCCACATCACTGTCAAAGTAATCGGTATAGGAAGTGAAGACCCTATGCAGCCCGTGATCGAGGTAAAGCATGCTCGTAACCCCATCAAACCTGAACCCGTCAAAGCGGTATTCATCAAGCCAGAAGCGGCAGTTGGACAGGAGAAAATGGAGTACCTCGGGTTTTCCATAATTGAAACAGCGAGAATCCCATACCCGGTGGTATCCCCTCTGCCCTTCGTGAAAATATTGATAGGGCGTGCCGTCAAACCGGCTGAGCCCTTCCACCTCGTTGGCAGCGGCGTGGGAGTGAATAATATCCATGATGACAGAAATGCCCGAAGCGTGGGCAGCATCAACCAGTTCCTTAAGATCCTCAGGGACACCGAACCGGGAGGAGGCTGCGAAGAAACTCGATACCTGATACCCGAATGAACCATAATAGGGATGTTCCTGCACGGCCATGAGTTGGAGGGTATTGTAGCCGGACCTGACGATTCTGGGCAATATCTTATCGGTGAATTCTTTGTAGGTTCCCACCTTTGCCTCATCCTGGGCCATACCTATGTGGGCCTCATAAACAAAACGGGGGGATGCAGGACAGGTAAAATCCGGGTATTGCCACCGGAAGGCCGATGGCGGCATCCAGACCTGGGCGTTGAATATGAGGGTTTCCGGATCCTGGACAACCCGGCGCGCCCAAGCGGGGATTCGGTCTCCCCTTCCACCCGGCCAGTGGATCTTCAACCGGTAAAGATCGCCGTGCTGCATGGCGTCGGGGGAAAGTGTTATTTCCCATACCCCCTCCCTGTTAAGCCGCTTCAGGGCAAACGCCTTCTTCTCTCGCCAGTCCGTCATATTGCCCACCAGATAGACCGCCGTAGCATTTGGCGCCCACTCGCGGAATACCCACCGGTTATTCCGGTAATGCAGACCGAAATACTCGTGACCCGAGGCAAAATCGGACAGGCTGGTCTTTCCCTCAGTCAGTCTCATCTCTGTATCCCGGACTTTCACAAGACGCCTGAAGAGGGCTTCCCGGTACGGCTTTAGAAGGGTGTCTCTGTGAAAAAGTTTTTTTAACTGATTGCGGATCATCTGTAACCCCATAGGTAATAAATAACAGAGCCACCCCTTCTTGTCGATAGGGAGATTGCCGGTCCTCCCGGAGAAATTTTTTGACTTTTCCCGCCGTCACCCTTAATATGGCGGAGCT
>Ga0194110_10009477_pt1 | contig 10948 bp, 8 predicted proteins | sample TA2Kig1200mmetaG_FD_146192 | JGI IMG/M metagenome (GOLD analysis project Ga0194110, IMG submission 146192) | Freshwater microbial communities from Lake Tanganyika, Tanzania - TA2015032 Kigoma Deep Cast 1200m | ecosystem: Environmental > Aquatic > Freshwater > Lake | place: Tanzania: Lake... | reverse complement strand
GCTGCGGAAGCAGAAGTGGTCGAGCTACAACATCTTCGCGTTCTGGATGAGCGACGTGCACTCCGTCGGCGGCTACGTCACGGCCGGCTCGCTGTTCGCGCTCGGCCTGCAGTCCTGGCAGGTGCTCGTGGCCCTCATCGCCGGCATCGTCATCGTCCAGGTGTTCGCGAACATGGTCGCCAAGCCGAGCCAGAAGACGGGCGTGCCCTACCCCGTCATCAACCGCGTGGTGTTCGGCATCCGCGGGGCGAACATCCCGGCGATCATCCGCGGGCTCATCGCGATCGCCTGGTACGGCGTGCAGACCTTCCTCGCGGCCGAGTCGCTCAACATCGTGTTCCTCAAGTTCGTCCCGGGCTCGGCCGCCCTGCTCGACGTCTCGTTCGCCGGGCTGTCGGCGCTGGGCTGGATCTCGTACGGCATCCTGTGGTTCGCGCAGTTCCTGCTGTTCTGGAACGGCATGGAGGTCATCCGCCGCTTCATCGACTGGGCCGGTCCCGCCGTGTACCTCGTCATGATCGTCCTCGCGGTCTACCTCGTCTCGCAGGCCGGCATCCAGAACATCTCCTTCACCCTGTCGACGACGCAGCTCGACTTCTGGGCCTCGATCCCCGTGATGTTCGCGGCGATCGCCCTGGTGGTGTCCTACTTCTCCGGACCGATGCTGAACTTCGGCGACTTCGCCCGCTACGGCAAGAGCTTCGCGGCGGTAAAGAAGGGCAACTTCTGGGGCCTGCCGATCAACTTCCTCTTCTTCTCGCTGCTGACCGTCATCACCGCGTCTGCCACCGTGCCGGTCTTCGGTGAGCTGCTCACCGACCCGATCGCGACCGTGGAGCGCATCGACACCCCCTTCGCGATCCTCCTGGGCGGCCTGACCTTCGTCACCGCGACGGTCGGCATCAACATCGTCGCGAACTTCATCTCGCCGGCCTTCGACTTCTCCAACGTCGCCCCGAAGAAGATCTCGTGGCGCGCGGGCGGCATGATCGCCGCCGTCGGCTCGACCTTCCTCATGCCCTGGAACTGGTACTCCAACGCCGACGCCATCCACTACTCGCTCGGCGTCCTCGGCGCCCTGATCGGCCCGCTCTTCGGCATCCTGATCGCCGGTTACTACATCGCCGCCCGTCAGCGCGTGAAGGTCGATGCGATGTTCACGCTGGATGCCAAGGGCCCCTACTGGTACCGGAACGGCTTCAACCCGAACGCCGTCAAGGCCGTCATCGCGGCCGGTGTGCCGACCGTGGCGATCGCGATCTTCCCGAAGCTCTTCGCGGACCTCGGCCTCTTCGATGTGGCCGCCGTCAGCGACTACAGCTGGTTCATCGGCTGCGGCCTCGGCTACGTCCTGTTCCTCCTCTTCGAGCGCATGGACCCGCGCATCCCCACGTTCGACGGCGAGACCGAGGGCATCTCGGACGGCACCGTCGACGGGGCCGCGGCCACCGCGGCCTCCGAGCCGGCGGCCATCTCCGGCGCGGTCCCGGTCGCCTCGACCTCCACCGCGGCGCCGGTCGGCTCCTCCGCGACGCCCCCGGCGACGGGCGCGCCCGCGTGAGGATCCTCCTGATCAACCCGAACACCTCCCGGGCGATGACCGCGAAGATCGCGGACGCCGCCCGGGGGGTGGCGGGACCCGACGTCGTCATCGACGCCGTGTGTCCCGCGACGGGCGCCGACGCGATCGAGAGCCACACCGACGAGATCGCGGCCGCCGCCGCGGTCGTCGAGCTGATCGCGGCGGACCGCGACGGCGGGGCCCCGGCCGACGCGTACGTGATCGCCTGCTTCGGCGATCCGGGCCTGGATGCCGCTCGGGAGCTCGTCTCGGTCCCCGTGGTGGGGATCGCGGAGGCGGCGATGCACCTCGCGGCCGTCTCGGGCCGGCACTTCGGTGTCGTGACGACGCTGAGCCGCACGCTCGGGCGCGCGCACGACCTCGTCGCGCGGTACGGGATGGAGCGGGCCTGCGTGTCGCTGGCTGCGACCGGCATCCCGGTCCTGGACCTGGAGGACACCGGTTCGGATGCCGTGACGACCATCGAGCGTGCGAGCGCCGAGGCCGTCGCGGGCGGGGCCGACGTCGTGGTCCTCGGCTGCGCCGGAATGGCCGACCTCTGCGCGGAGCTGACGCTCCGGGTCGGCGTGCCGGTCGTCGACGGGGTCGCGGCCGCGGTGGGGATGGCGTCCGGGATGGTGCGCATGGGCCTCGGGACGAGCAAGCGCGACGAGTACGCGCTGCCGCCCCGCGCCCACCCCACCTCTCCTCCCCAGGTGAGGAATGCGGCGGTTTTCGCATGAATGTTGATGACGGTTACATCTGCGAAACGCGCGGCGCCTAGCGTGGTCGGCATGAGCACACGCATCGCCGCCCGACGGGTCTTCGTTGACGGGGCCTTCTCTCCCGCGACGGTCGTCGTCGACGACGGCGTCATCACCGCGGTGACGCCCTTCGACCCCGCCGCCGACCGGGTGCTGACCGACGACGAGGTCCTGCTGCCCGGCCTGGTCGACTCGCACGTGCACCTCGACGAGCCCGGTCGCACCGAGTGGGAGGGATTCGCCACCGGCACCGCCGCCGCGGCGGCCGGGGGAGTGACGACGGTCGTCGACATGCCCCTCAACAGCTCGCCCGTCACCACGACGGTGGAGGCCCTGGATGCCAAGCGCGCCGCGGCCGTGGGCAAGCTCGCGGTCGACGTGGCCTACTGGGGCGGCGCCGTCCCGGAGAACCTCGGCTCCCTGCGGTCCCTCGCCGACGCCGGCGTGGTGGGCGTCAAGTGCTTCCTGTCCCCGAGCGGGATCGACGAGTTCGGTCACCTCGATGCCGAGCAGCTCGAGCGCTGCCTCGCCGAGCTCGCGGAGTTCGACGGCCTGCTCATCGTCCACGCCGAGGACCCCGCCCATCTTCACGACGACGGCGCCCTCGGTCCGCGCTACCGGGACTTCGAGGCCAGCCGCCCGCCGATGAGCGAGCGGGCGGCGATCCGGCGGGTCATCGACGCCGCGCGCCGCACGGGCGCGCGAGCGCACATCGTGCATGTCTCCGACGGCGGAGCCCTCGACGACGTGCGTGCGGCGAAGACGGAGGGCGTCCGGCTCACCGTCGAGACCTGCCCGCACTACCTGACCCTGGATGCCGCGGAGGTGCCGGACGGCGCGGGCGCCTTCAAGTGCTGCCCGCCCATCCGCGGCGCCGGCAATCGCGACCTCCTCTGGGCGGGCGTCGTCGACGGGACCATCGACGCGATCGTCAGCGATCACTCGCCGGCCACGGCCGAGCTGAAGGGCAACCCCGACTTCGGGCTCGCCTGGGGCGGCATCGCCGGACTCCAGACCGGGCTCTCGTCCGTGCACACGGCCGCGCTGTCCCGCGGCATCCCGCTGTCCACTCTCCTCCCGCTGCTGACCACCGGCCCGGCCCGCATCGCCGGACTCGACGGTGTGGGCGTCATCGCCCCCGGCGCGCCGGCGCACCTGGCCGTCTTCGCGCCCGAGGAGGAGTTCGTCGTGGATGCCGCCGCCCTTGAGTACCGCAACCCGGTCTCGCCGTGGCACGGCCAGACGCTGACCGGCGTCGTCCGCGAGACCTGGCTGCGCGGGGACCCCGTCTACCGTCGGGGAGACGCGGTGACGCGTCGTGCGGGACGGGAGCTGCTGAGCGCGGCCTCGGTGGTGGACGCGTGAGCGCCGCGGAGAGCGCGGCGGCCGAGTCCGCCGGGACCCCGGCGTCCGGCCGGGCGGCGGGACCGGTGCCGATCCTGCAGCCCGGGGTGGGACCGATCCCCGGGGACCATTACGTGCGCGCCACCCCGGAGACCGTGCTGTGGGGCCGACTGCCCTGCGCCTCCGACGCGGCGGTCCTCGAGATCGCCTCCGGTGAGAGCGTCACCTTCGACACCGTCAGCCACGAGGGCATCCTCGACGACCAGGGCAAGGACCCGCGCGGATTCTTCGCGGGGCACGGCGTCCCCGCGGACCAGGTCCTCGGCGACGCGATCGAGATCGCGGCATCCGTCGCCCGCGACCCCTTCGCCGACGGTCCGCATGTGGTCGTGGGGCCCGTGCACGTGCGTGGTGCGCGACCGGGCGACCTGCTGCGGATCACCGTCGAGACGCTTGTCCCGCGCGTGCCGTACGGCGTCATCTCGAATCGTCACGGCAAGGGCGCCCTGGTCGGGGAGCTGCCCCGCACCGAGCACAACGTCAGCGTCTTCGCGGCGGTGTCCGCGCGCGACGGCGTACTGCACGGGACGCTGCCGCTGACCGCGGGCGCCGAGCCCGTGGTGGCGTTCCCGCTCGCGCCGTTCCTCGGCACCATGGGCGTCGCCGTCGCCGGCGACGATCGGCCGCACTCCGTCCCGCCCGGGACGCACGGCGGCAACATCGACATCAACCTGCTCGTGGAGGGGACGACGCTGTTCCTGCCCGTCCAGGTCGAGGGGGCGCTCGCCTACGTCGGCGACCCGCACTTCGCGCAGGGCGACGGCGAGGTCGCGCTCACCGCGCTGGAGGCCTCGCTGCGGGCCACGTTGCGGTTCGACGTCATCCCCGCGGATGCCGCCCGCGCGGCATTCGGCGAGGTCACCGGACCGCTCGTCCGTACCCCCGAATACCTCGTGCCGACCGGCCTCGATCCCGATCTCGATGCCGCGATGCGTGCGTGCGTGCGGGCGTCGCTCGCCCTGATCGACGGCCGCTGGGGCATGGACGAGCACCTGGCCTACGCGTATCTCAGCGCCGCGACGGACTTCGACATCTCGCAGGTCGTCGACATCGTCTCGGGTGTCCACGCACGCATCCGCGAGTCCGACTTCGCGGGCGTCCCGGCGGTCGAGCCGGAGCCGCTCCGCGAGGGGGCGCCGGCTGCTGCGCGCGAGGCCGCAGGGACGCCGGAGGTCCCCGGCCGAGGGGAGGCCTGATGACGCTCCGCAGCGAGGACTCCGCCGTCGCGGCGCCGGGAGCGCCCGTCGAGGCGCGCCCGTCCGTCCCCGCGGACCTTCGGGCGGCGTTCGACGCATACGAGCGCGCGATCGTCGCGAACGACCTCGATGCGCTCGACGCGTCCTTCGCCCCGGGGCCGGACACCCTGCGCGGCGACGCGGCGGGGCTGCTCGTCGGGCACGACGCCATCAGCGGCTTCCGCTCGCTGCGCGGGGGCGTCCCGCCGCGCGAGATCACCGAGCTCCACTACCGACCGCTCTCCACCGCCGCCGCCGGAGGCCCCAGCGTCGACGGCGACATGGCCCTGCTGGTGGCGGTCTCGCGCTTCCACGGCGGGGGCCGGGGCCTGCAGACGCAGGTATGGCAGCGCATCGACGGGCGCTGGCTCATCACGGCCGCGCACGTGACGCCTCGGACGCCCGCTCTGGACCGCACGATCTGGCGCAGTGTCGGCGACCCGTTCCTGCAGGGCGCGTGGGAGGGTCCGCTCGCGGGGCTCACGGTCGCGGTGAAGGACCTCTTCGCGATCGCGGGCTTCCGCATCGGTGCCGGCAACCCCGCGTTCCTGGAGGAGGCGCGCCCCGAGAAGGCGACGGCGCCCGCGGTCGCCGACCTGCTGCGCGGCGGAGCCTCCCTCCGCGGCATCGCGCGCACCGACGAGTTCGCGTACTCGATCGCCGGCGACAACGTGCACTACGGCACCCCGCCCAACGGCGCGGTGGTCGGCGCGCTGCCCGGCGGCTCGTCCAGCGGACCCGCCTCAGCCGTCGCAGCCGGCCACGCCGACATCGGTCTCGCGACCGACACCGCCGGCTCCATCCGGGTCCCCGCCTCGTACCAGGGCCTCTGGGGACTGCGCACGACGCACGACCTCGTTCCGCGTCAGGGCATGCTGCCGCTGGCGCAGTCGTTCGACACGATCGGATGGCTGGCCCGCGACGGCGAGACGCTGCAGCGCGTGGCCGACTGGTGCTTGAGCTACGACTCCTCGGCATCCACCGAGAACGTCCTCGGCGCCTCGCAGGACGACCTGCCCTGGCGCTTCCTCGTGCCGGACGAGATCCTCGCGTGCGCCGAGCCCGCGACCCGGGAGGCGTTCTCGCGCCTGCTGGCGGCGCTCTCGGCCTCGGACGACCCGCCATCGTTCCGCGCCGTCCACACCGGTGACCTGGATGCCGCCTTCTCCGCGTTCCGCACGGTGCAGGGAGCCGAGGCCTGGCGCAACAACGGCGAGTGGGTGGGCGCGCACCCGGACGCCCTGGGCGCCGCCGTCGCCGACCGCTTCCGCCTCGCCTCCGGCATCACCGCCGAGGCGGAGACCGCGGCGCGCGGCGAGCTGGAGTCGATCGCCGCGCACCTGACCGAGCTCGTCGACGGTGCCGTGATGATGTTCCCGACCGTGCCCGGCCCGGCGCCGCAGCGCACCGCCGACATCGACGCCGTGCGCGCCGCGACGCTGCGCATGACGGCGCCCGCCGCGGTCGCGGGCTTGCCGTCGATCTCGGTCCCGCTGCTCACCCTGCCGACCGCCGCCGGCCCCGCGCCCGTCGGCGTGTGCCTCGTCTCGCGTGCCGGCACCGACATCGCCCTCGTCCGCCTCGCCCGTCGTGTCGCCGCGCTCGCGGCATCCATCCGCTCTCGTCCCACGGAGACCTCGTGAACAGCACCATCCCCGGCCCGATCGACCCGCCCGCCCGCCTGCTCATGGGGCCGGGGCCGATCTCGGCCTACCCGAGCGTCCTGCAGGCGATGAGCGCGCCGCTCGTCGGGCAGTACGACCCGTTCATGACCGCGACGATGAACGAGACGCAGGAGCTCTACCGCCAGGTCTGGCGCACCGAGAACGACGCCACGCTGCTCATCGACGGCACGAGCCGCGCGGGCATCGAGGCGGCGATCGTGTCGCTCGTGCGTCCCGGCGACCGCGTGCTCGTTCCCATCTTCGGCCGGTTCGGCCACCTGCTGGCGGAGATCGCCGAGCGCGCGCTCGCCGAGGTGCACACGATTGAGGTGCCGTGGGGGCAGGTGTTCCCCGTCTCCGCCATCCGCGAGGCCATCGAGCGCGTGCAGCCGCACCTCGTCGCCTGCGTGCAGGGCGACACGTCGACCACGATGCTGCAGCCGCTGGACGAGATCGGCGAGATCTGCCGCGCGCACGGCGCCCTGTTCTACACGGACGCCACCGCCTCGCTCGGCGGCAATCCCTTCGAGATGGACGGATGGGGGCTGGATGCCGCGACCGCAGGCCTGCAGAAGTGCTTGGGCGGCCCGTCCGGCTCGGCGCCGATCAGCCTGTCGGAGCGAGCCGTCGAGGTCGCGCGCTCGCGCGCCCGCGTCGAGGCCGGGATCCGCGAGGAGGGGGACGCCGTGTCGTCCGACTTCGTCCGGTCCAACTACTTCGACGTGGCGATGATCCTCGACTACTGGGGCCCGCGCCGCCTCAACCACCACACCGAGGCCACGACGATGCTGTACGGCGCCCGCGAATGCGCCCGCGTCCTCCTGCTCGAGGGCCAGGATGCCGTCATCGACCGCCACCGCCTGCACGGCGCGGCGATGCTGGCGGGGGTGCAGGGTCTGGGCCTCACGGTCTTCGGCGACGTCGCGCACAAGATGACCAACGTGGTCGCGGTCGAGATCCCCGAGGGCGTCGTCGGCGACGCCGTGCGGGCCGAGCTGCTGACCGACTTCGGCATCGAGATCGGGACGTCGTTCGGGCCCCTGCACGGCCGGGTGTGGCGCATCGGGACGATGGGCTACAACGCCCGCACCGACGCCGTGGTCACCACTCTCGCCGCCCTCGAGACGGTCCTCCGCCGGCACGGCGCGGCGGTGCCCGCGGGCGGCGGTGTCGAGGCGGCCCAGGACGTCTACGGAGCGGCCGTCTGATGGCCCTCGCCACGCGCCTGCAGGTGCCGCCCGAGCTCATCACGGTGGCGGCCCGGCGCGTGATGGCCCGGTGCGAGGAGCTCGCCCGGGTCACGTCAACGCCCGGGAGCATCACCCGCGTCTACCTCTCGCCCGAGCACGCCCGCGTGAACAGGCTCGCGGCCGAGTGGATGCGCGAGCTCGGGATGACGACGCGGCAGGACGCCGCGGGCAATCAGGTGAGCCGCCTCGCGCCTGTCGGAGCCCCCGACGCCCCGGCGCTCCTCCTCGGATCTCACCTCGACACGGTTCCGGATGCCGGCCGCTTCGACGGCATCATCGGGGTGCTCATGGCGCTCGAGGTCGTGCGGCTGGTCCGTCGACGCGACGAGGACGGGGTGGCATCCAGTCCCTTCCCGTTCGCGCTCGAGGTCGTCGCCTTCAGCGACGAGGAGGGCACGCGGTTCGGCAAGGCGCTGCTCGGCTCCTCCGCCGTCGCGGGGCAGTGGGAGGCGTCCTGGTGGGATCTCACCGACGAGGACGGCGTCACCCTGCGCGAGGCGTTCCGCGAGTTCGGCCTCGACCCGGGCCGTGTCGGCGAGGCCGCGAGGCGACCGGACGAGCTCGTCGCCTACCTCGAGGCGCACATCGAGCAGGGGCCGGAGCTGCACCGCAGCGGCCAGGCGCTCGCCGCCGTATCGTCGATCGCGTCGGCACGCCGGTTCCAGCTGATCGTCGAAGGCGAGGCGCGCCACGCCGGCGGCACCCCGTACGACATGCGCCGTGACGCCCTGCTCGGGGCGAGCGAGGCGGCGCTCGCGGTGGAACGCATCTGCCGCGGCGAACACCACATCGTGGGCACCGTCGGGCAGCTGGAGGCGTTCCCCGGGGCGGTCAACGTAGTGCCGGGGGAGGCGCACTTCTCCCTCGACCTGCGCGGCGAGTTCGACGACACCCGCGACCACACCTGGGACGAGATCGCTCGGGAACTGGATGCCATCATGGGACGCCGCGGGCTGAGCTGGCAGGCGCGCGAGGTGCACAGCGCCCCCGCCGTGTTCTGCGCCCCGCTGCTGCAGGACGTCGTCCGCGCCGGCATCGGCGGGGAGGCCCCGACGCTCTTCAGCCGCGCCGGACACGACGCGATGTCCATCGGCGCGATCACCGACGTCGGCATGCTCTTCCTCCGCAACCCCGACGGCATCAGCCACCATCCCGACGAGGCCGTCTCCGGCGACGACGTCGCCGTCGGCATCCAGGCCCTCGCCGAGGCGGTGCTGCACCTCGCCGCCGAGCCTCGCTGACCGATACGTCCACGCGTCGGCCGGTGGCCCCTCGCCCATCGCTGCGAGAGCGGGAGAATCGACGGATGACCGACGCCCCCGCCCTGCTCGAGCTCCTCGCCTTCGCCGCCGAACCCGGCGGCGGCAACCCGGCCGGCGTCGTCCTCGACGCGCGGACCCTCACCGTGGCCGACATGCAGCGCATCGCGGCCGACCTCGGACATCCCGAGACGGCCTTCGTCGGAGTCCGGGACGGACGGCGCGTCGACGTGCGCTACTTCTCTCCCGACGCCGAGGTCCCGTTCTGCGGGCACGCCACCATCGCGACCGCCGTCGCGCTCGCCGAGGCGGAGGGCCCGGGGGCGTTCCTCTTCGACACCGCGGCCGGAACGGTGGAGGTGATCACCGCCCGCGCCGACGACGGGCACGTGACCGCCGGGTTCACCAGCGTGGAGCCCTACGTCATCGACCTCGAGGACGACGTGGCGGACCGCCTGCTGACGCTCCTCGGACTGACCCGGGACGACCTGGACGACCGGATGCCGCTCGCCCAGTCTTTCGCCGGCAACCTGCACCCCGTGGTCGCGATCGCCTCCCGCGTCGTCTTCGACTCCTTCGCCTTCGACCCGGCCGCCGTTCGCGCCCTGCTCGACGAACGCGGCTGGAAGGGCACGATCATCGTCGTGCACGTCGACGCCGACATCGCCGACGGCGTCGTGATCGAGGCGCGCAATCTCTTCCCCGTCGCGGACATCACCGAGGACCCCGCCACGGGCTCCGCCGCGGCCTCGCTGGGCGCGTACCTCCGCGACCGCGTCGGCGTCCCGGCGCCGTTCGGCTTCACCGTGCGGCAGGGTCGGCACATCGGCCGGCCGAGCGTGCTGGAGGTCGAGGTCCCGGCATCCGGTGGCGTCCATGTGCGCGGGACGGCGACGCCCCTCTGATCCCGCGCCGGCCCGGACCGGCATGTCCCACTTCGTGCAGGTGAGAGGGCAGTGTTCGGCACAAAGTGGGACACGCCCTGGGTGAGGGCCGGCTGCTCCTTCTGGCATGTCCCACTTTGTGCGGGTGAGACGGCTGTCTCCTGCACAAAGTGGGACACGCTCTCTTACCCCGTCCGGCACTTGTCAACAAGTGGGATCCAACCGTTCACCCTGCGTAATCCCACAGCAACACTTGGCGGGCAGAATGGGAGACATACCCCTCATCCCGACCAGACTTGTTCACAAGGAGCCTCGTGACGACCGACCACACCGCCCTCCTCACCCCCGCTGACCTGGCGTTCGTCCGCCAGAGCATCGCGGTCGCAGAACGCTCCCGCGACGAGGGCGCCCACCCGTTCGGCGCCATCGTCGTGACCGCCTCGGGCGAGGTCGTGAGCTCCGCCGGCAACAACTCGCTCCCCCCGGAGGGCGACCCCACGCAGCACGCCGAGATGCGCGCCGTCGCGGCCGCGTTCCGCGCGCTCGGAGCGGACGCCATGGCGGGGACGACCCTCTTCACCAGTGCCGAGCCGTGCGCCATGTGCGCGGGCGCCGTTTACTGGTGCGGCATCGATCGGGTCGTGTACGCCCTGTCCGAGGAGCGTCTGCTGGTGCTGACCGGGGACCACCCGGAGAACCCGACCTTCTCTCTGCCCTGTCGCGAGGTCTTCGCCCGCGGCCAGCGAATGATCGAGGTCGTCGGGCCTCTGCTCGAGGACGAAGCTGCCCGGGCGCACGAGGACTTCTGGGTCTGAGGCGGTCGCGCCGCAGATGGTTCCCGGGTCGCTGGCGGCCCGGTCCGAGCCGGCCCCCGCGCGTTAGGCCGGAGTCCCCGGGCGTCAGCCCCGCGGCGGCCGCGCCGCCCCG
>Ga0194110_10009474_pt1 | contig 10951 bp, 13 predicted proteins | sample TA2Kig1200mmetaG_FD_146192 | JGI IMG/M metagenome (GOLD analysis project Ga0194110, IMG submission 146192) | Freshwater microbial communities from Lake Tanganyika, Tanzania - TA2015032 Kigoma Deep Cast 1200m | ecosystem: Environmental > Aquatic > Freshwater > Lake | place: Tanzania: Lake... | reverse complement strand
CATCTGCTGCAGCAAGTGTGGTGCCATTTGGGATCTCATTTATCAACCCAGATTTGGTGTGCATATCTTTTACTACCTCATTCATGCTATCTAATTTGGCTTGCTCACATTTGATCACCAAATCCACACCCTCACCCAATACATTAAGTTGGGCATCAGTTACTAAAACTGCGATCTCAATCAAGGCATCTTTATAAAGATCTAGCCCAGTCATCTCACAATCGACCCAGATTAGGTGTGGCAGATCTTGGCTCATAGGTGGCTAGCCTATTGGTTGGAGAGGGTAAAAATAGTTCACCCTTAGTTCACCTTAGTTTTACCCGATAGCCCCATAAATTGGTGGGGTAAATAGCAGGATTGCCATGTGAGCCTGAGCGAACAAGTGCCAAAAACTATTCCGGCCCCCAGGAAAATTACCACCCAGCCAAGATTTACCGACAAGGTTTTTCGAGGTGTTGTAACAAGTGGTGGTTTATTTGCCGGTTTACTTCTTGGTCTAATTGGATTCTTTTTAGTCTTTAATGGTTTTGAAGCAATGCGTGCTGCTGGTCTTTCATTTATTACCGGATTTGATTGGGTGGATGCAGTTCCAGAGGATGGGCAGCCTGCCTCATATGGAATTGGTGCGATGTTATACGGAACTATGGTTACCGGAATTTTAGCGATGATTATGGGTGTACCAGTTGCAGTTGGCACCGCTTTGTTTCTTTCTTACTACGCACCGGAGTGGATTAAAAAACCAATGGTGGTGGTAGTTGATGTGATGGCAGCTATTCCATCAATTGTCTTTGGCTTATGGGGTTACTTTGTTTTGATGCCACATGCTGAGTACTGGGCAAAGTTGATTCATAAGTACTTTGGCTTTATTCCATTTTTTGATATGCCAGCGCCAGTCTTTACTAGATCACCATTTATTGCTGGTTTAGTTCTTGCCATCATGATTATTCCAATTGTTACCGCAGTATCCCGTGAGGTATTTGCTCAAACACCACTTGAGCGAATTCAAGCAGCATACGCTCTGGGTGCTACTAAGTGGACGATGATTAAAGCGGTGGTTTTTCCATATGGCAGAGGCGGTGTAATTGGTGGGGCGATGTTGGGATTGGGCAGAGCACTAGGTGAGACTGTTGCCGTATACACAGTTTTGAATTTAGTTTATGACATAAGAATTGAAGTTTTACTAAGTGCCGGTGGAAATGTGGCATCCATGATTGTCAATAAATTTGGCGAAGCAGATCCAGTTGAGTTGCAGGCGTTGATGGGTGCAGGCTTTGTGCTCTTCTTAGTCACCTTGGGAGTTAACTTCCTTGCTAACTTTATTATCAATAAGACGGCACGGGAGTAAGCGATGAGTCAAGCACTCCTTACCGCCAAGCCGCAATATCCATGGAAATTAACGCCAAAAGATCTATTAACTGATTTAGCTGGTGCAGTTTTTGCCCTAATTAGCACCTTGGCGATTGTTGGGTTTTCACCATTAAAGGGCAAATTAGGTTTTGCTCTCACTCTTATCGTAATGTCAATTCTGACAGCTACAGTTATCAGTTGGGTTAGGCGTGATCGCAAAGCTGCAATCAACTCCTCAACTACGGTGTTGGTTTATATCGCTGCTTCATTTGTAATTATTGCTTTAGCCTCAGTTCTTTATGAGATCATTCGATTAGGTGCACCAGGCTTTTCACTTTCAATCTTTACTAAAGATATGTCGCAGACCGCATCAGATATGCCACTAACTGAGGGTGGTTTACTACATGCAGTAATTGGTACAGGGTATTTAGTCTTATTTGCTGCTCTTTTTGCAACTCCAATTGGAATCTTGACCGCACTTTATATTGTTGAGGTCAAGGGAAGATTTGCAGGAACAGTTAGATTTTTTGTTCAAGCAATGAGTGGTGTGCCATCAATTGTGGCGGGCTTGTTTATCTTTGCATTTTGGATGATTCAATTAGGTAATGCCTACTCAGGATTGGCTGGCTGTTTTGCCTTAACAGTTTTAATGATTCCAACTGTGGCAAGAACTGCGGAGGAGGTTTTAAAGTTAATCCCACAAGATCTTCGCGAAGCCGGGTTAGCACTTGGTGCTACCCAGTGGCGAACTGTTGCAATGGTGGTAATTCCAGCAGCCCGTAGCGGATTAATTACTGCAGTTATTTTAGGTATTGCCCGTGTAGTTGGTGAGACTGCGCCTTTGTTACTGACAATTGGCGGCGCTGACGCAATTAATTTAAATCCAACCTCAGGAAATATGTCTGCCTTCCCATACTATGTTTGGAAGAACCTCTTAATTGGTAGCGAGAATGCAGTTAGTCGGGCCTGGCTAGGTGTATTTGTATTGATGATTTTGGTTTTAATCTTTTTCGCACTAGCTAGGTACTTTGGTGCGGCCAAAGGAAGTAGAAAATGAGTAATGAAAACCCAACAGAGTCCAAGGGAAATCGAGAGGAAGAGATGAGCCAAGTAACCCCAAAGCAGGCAAGTGGTAGCAAGACCACATCTTCACCTGGTGCCACCCGATCTTTATCGGAGGTAGCTGCAGCTAGAACTACCAATCTTGGTAAAGCGCCACAGCCAGGCAGTGGATTAGAGGCACGGGGAATACATGCATGGTTTGGAAAAAATCATGTCTTAGAGGATATCTCGATGGAGTTTGCCACTGGTACTGTCACAGCGCTGATTGGTCCATCAGGTTGTGGAAAATCTACCTTTATTCGAACCCTAAACCGTATGCATGAGTTTATTCCAACCGCAGCCCTTGCTGGTCAAGTATTACTTGATGGTAAAGATGTTTACGAGCCAGGTGTTGATGTAACGAAGATTCGACTTCAGGTTGGAATGGTTTTCCAAAAACCAAATCCATTTCCATCCATGACAATTCGCGAGAACGTGCTCTCTGGATTAAAGCTTTCACAAATTAAAATCTCAAATCCAGATGAGCTTCTTGAAAGCTGTTTAAGAAGAGCAGGATTGTGGAATGAGGTAAAGGATCGACTTGATGAGTATGGTGGCTCTCTCTCTGGAGGCCAGCAACAAAGATTATGTATTGCTAGATCCTTAGCGGTTAATCCACAAGTTTTGTTAATGGATGAGCCATGCTCTGCGTTAGATCCAGGATCTACTCTGCGAATTGAACAGACAATTCGAGAGTTATCAGATTCAATGAGTATTGTGATTGTTACACACAATATGCAACAAGCGGCGCGAGTTTCAGATTACACCGGATTTCTTCTCTCCGATGGTGGGCCTGGTCGGTTGATAGAGAGTTCGACCACCGTTGAGATCTTTACTAATCCAAAGGAAAAGCGCACCGAGGATTATGTCTCTGGCAGATTTGGTTAATTCTTAAGTCACCAACTGTTAACCGAAGTTACATGTGCGGTTCATCTGAAACACCATCTATTTTAAAGGTTGGGCTCTATCTTTATGACACCGAAAATGTCAAGGAGGCGTTATGCAGTTTAATAAAAAAGCAGCGGTGGTCGCACTTGCTGCATCGGGTTTAATACTTTTCTCATCCCCGGCATTTGCAAATCAGATAAATGGAAGCGGTGCTTCATTCGCCCAACCATTGATTGATGTTTGTAAAGTAGAGTTCACAAAAGATACTGGTTTCACAGTCAACTACACCGCTGGTGGATCTGGTAAGGGTCGAACAGATTTTTCAAGCAACCTAGTTGATTTTGCTGCTTCTGATTCAGCTTACACTTCAGGAATTCCAGCACACCTAGAGTATGCACCTGTTTATGCAGCTCCAATTGCAATTTTCTACAACCTGCCTACAGTTAAAGAGGCAATTAATCTAAGTGAAGCAACCTTGGCACAGATTTTCAGCGGTCAAATTACCAAGTGGAATGACCCGCAAATCATTGAAGAAAACCAAGGTGTAACTATCAAAACCCCGGTGTATAAGACTAAAAAAGAGGTGGTAACAGTTGGTGGCAAGAAAGTTACTAAGACTGTTCCAGTGTTAGACAAAAATGGAAAGCCAACAGTTATCAGAACTATTACAAAGAAGGTAGATATCGCCCTTCCTAATACACCTATTACGGTTTACTACCGCACCGACTCCTCTGGAACATCTGAGCAGTTTGGAAAGTTCTTAAAAGGGGCAAATGAGGGTGCCAACGGAGGTTTATGGCCAAAGACTGCTAGCGGTACCTTCTCCAACATGACACCAAACAGCATTGCGAGCTTGTTTAATTTCCAAGGTGCATCTGGTTCTGCTTTAGTTGCAGCTGGTGTTAAAGGCAAGGTTGGTGGAATTGGTTATGGTGAGGTTTCATGGGCCACTGATAACAAATTGCCAACTGCAAATATTAAAAATGCGGCAGGTGAGTTCGTGCCACCAACCGCTGCTGGCACCTCAGCCTTCCTAGGTGGCGGAACAATATTGGCTAATGGCAGCGTTAACACCGATTACAAGAAGGTGATACCAGGTGCTTACTCACTTGGCACTGCATCCTATGGATTGGTTTATCCAGCATCAGCAAATAAAAATGCTGAAAAGCAAAAGATCGTAGCTGCTTGGCACACCTATCTCTTGGAGCAATGTCCAAAGAAGTTCCCAGAAAAAGGGTATGCCCTAATCACTGGACCTTTGTATGACAAAGCAAAGGCACAGATTGAAAAGATCAAATAAGCAAATAACGTAAAAGAAACCCCCGCTCACTCCTAGGTGCGGGGGTTTTTACATCTCAAGATTTATCCTTACCTTTAAAGATGGTCCATATAAAAAGTGGATTGTTACTAAATAAAAACTACCTTTTACTAGAGCCGTTTTTGGCAAAGAACAAAATGGCCAAAATTGCTAGAGCGCTAAGAAGGATTTCCATACCTTAACTTTATCAACCTAAGTCAACCGACCAAATGGCTTCAGAGCTGATTGTTGATTTAAAATACTCTCAATCGCCTGACTTCCGACATTGCTCTCGTAATATCAGTATGCAGATGCCCTATCAGACTTAACTTCAGTCTTAATATTGTAGATGTTACAAAAAAACAAGGGAGGTTTACCGACCCCACCTTATTAAATTTCAACTTCACTCTTATTAACACCCTCTGACTATAAATATTTCTTAAGGAGAGAGTTTAGAACCTTTGGTAGCAACACCTTCAAATGGGACAAGACAAACCGAATTGCTTAATGTTGTTGGATGAAGCTTTAATAAATTTCGCAAAAGGTGTGTTAGCGCTACCACTTATGATTCTAAAGCCTTAATATTTGATGATGATAAGCGAGCTCCTGATTTTATTTATAATTCCCATGCTCCTGTTTGCCTGGTATTGGTTATTTTTTAGAAAATGGAATCCTGGCTCTCCGGCGTATAAAAATACGCCTCGCGATTTGGTTTTTCCTTATATTGAAGCACATAAATTTTACAAAGCAGCAGCGCTAAAAGCTGCGATAGGTGGATCAGGAGCTGAAGATTACATTAAGAGAGTGTATAGCCCAGCTGCACAGGATTTACCTAAAAGAGACAAAGCTATAGTTGTCTTTAATAAATATGTGGATGTTATGACTGCATGGGCTAAAAAAGTAGATCGCAATCTAAAATATAAGAAAAAGCTAGCACAGGCGTCACAAAAATTAGAATCAGAGGTGGACAAATTGGTGCCCGAGTGTGAGGCTTTGGGCTGGCGGTTTAGGGGTAATTGGCGTTAAATGGTGAGTTTAGGTTTTAAATCACTTTAAAATATTGCTCTAGCGCAGGAGGCGTAAGGTGGTCAGACAATCCCTTCGAAGGGGCTCTATTGTTACCTGGCAGCATCGCGGGGGACGGGCCACGGGCAAAATTATTAAAATTATTAAAAAAGGCAAATTGAAAATTCCCAATTCAAGTGTTACTTTGCAAGCAGGACAGGACCAACCCGTAGCGCTTATTAAACTAATTAAAAATAATGAAATTACTAACACCTTTGTCGGGCATCGAGTAAGTTCATTGATGCGGAAAGTAAAGTAATTGATCGAACAATCTCAATCGCTTCTGGAACCGATAAATATCAATAACGATGTTACTCAGATAATTGAGGAGAATTTTGCCTCGTTATACTCGGGTTTAATTGGCCTAAGTTCAATTTCTGGTGGACAAGGCGCTGCTGATGCGGCATTAGCCAATCTTGATATTACAGGCTACGCCCAGGATCGCTCACAGGTTCTGCCGAAGCAATCTCGAGGTGCCAGTGTTTTATCGCCTTATATTCGCCACAACCTTTTAACTCTTACGCAAGTTTTTCGCGCAGTCAAAGGTGCACCATTTAAAGATCGGCAAAAATTTCAGGAGGAGCTTTTATGGCAGGAGTATGCTCGTCACCTTTATGCTAGATTAGGATCAAAACTTTTTAATAATTTGCGCTATCAATCTATTTGGGAAACCCCGGGATATGGCTGGGATAAAAAAATGCTTTGTATCCAAACTGTATTAGATGAATTAGAAAATGATGGTTGGTTAGTCAATCAAGCCCGTATGTGGCTAGCTTCGCATTGGACTGTTCGAAATAAAATGGGTTGGCTACACGGCCAGGAGGAGATGTTTCGTAACTTAATTGATGGTTCCAGGGCTGCCAACCTTTTGGGGTGGCAATGGAGTGTGGGCGCTGGAACTGGAAAACCATATGGTTTTGCAAGGTGGCAGGTGGAAAAGCGCGCACCTGGGCTTTGTAATAAATGCTCCTTAAAGACTAACTGCCCGATTCAAAACTTCCCAAATGAAATCACACTGGCCCAACTACCTCGAGAGCCATTACTAGATGCTGATCCTGATTCATCCACCACGGCGGGTCCGCTCTATCCGAAATCACAAAAACCTGCCAGATACGTGATGTTAACTATTGATTCTTTAGGTGATGGCGATCCTGCTCTAATTGACAACCCCGAATTACCAGCGATCTTTGTTTTCAATAGACAGGCACTGGCAAAATTACAACTTAGTGCTAGGAGAATTGGTTTTTATTTACAGACATTAAAAGATTTAAGCAAAAGGCGTGATTTGCAAGTTTATTTAGGAAATCCCTATCTTTTTGCCGCTGAAAATCCAGTTGCAATTACTTTTGCCCCAGTTCCATCATTTAAGAAATTTTCGAAGTTAGCAGCTATTTATCCTTATCAGTGGCTGATAAAACCTGACAACCAACCACTTAGGAGTTTTTCGGCTTGGCGGGCAAAAATTGATGAAAAATCAATACTTAATTAATTAGCTTTGGCTCAAGTTATAATATTGGCTAATGGAATCACTTGCTCTTGCTGCGTTGATTGTCGCAGGACCTGCTTTGTACGGTGGCCCCATCGCTTTTTTGCTTTCCCTATTCCGACCTGACAAAATCTCTCGATTTCGTAGATGGTTTATTTTCACTCTTGCAATTCTTGCGATTATTAGTGGGGTCTATTTGCTGTATGTGGTGATAAATGAAGGCTACGGCCTTAAAAATATTGGCTGGATCGGTCTTTTGGGTGTATTCACCGGAACGGCTGCGATCTGGCGTTTGTCTCGGGCAAGAAATATAGATAAAAGCAAGTGGGATAGTAATGGTGAGGACGAAATTTACGGCTAGTGACTGTGATCTTTACCCTTCAAAAAAACTTCAGTCAAATCCTCTAAAGTTACCTCTTGTATTTTTTTTCCAATCTTTACAGTTTTATTTTGTGCATCTGCAATAACTATTACTGTTTCGATTGGTGGACAGCCCTCCTCTCTACAAGCTAACTCAGTCACCATCACGTTTGCTTGATCATTAGCGATGAGTTCGCGAACGATATCTCTTATCCTACGAACATGTGGTGATTTTGCTTCAGGAGAAGTTTTATCGCGTGATATAAAGTTCATTTAGTGCTCCAATTTGTGACCAACCCCAAGTTGGCACTCAAAGCACCAACTTGGGGTGGATTCATGATTACTTGCTACAACCTTGACCTTGAAATAGGTTCTCAAGGTTGGTGCGCATTAAGGATATGTAGTCGCCAGACTCAGGCTCAAATTCCAGCGCAGACAAAAAGCTTAGTTTTGCCCCTACTTCACGTGCAACTGTCTTTGCAAGGTCGGGTGACAAAACCTCTTCAAAATATACCGTCGAGACCTTTGCATCTTTCGCTGAATCTGCGATACCAGCGAGGCGTTTAGCATCTGGCTCATCCTCAGGGCTTATCCCTGCAATGGCTAACTGCTTAAAACCATACTTTTCAGTGAAGTAAAGAAAAGCTGCATGAGATGTTACAACGGTCTTAATCTTGCAATTTTTAAGATTTGATGAAATGTCTTTATCAAGACTGGTCAGCTCTTTTTCAACAGCACTCAAATTTGAATTAAATAATTCTTTGGAGTTTGGTGCAATTTTTGCAAGTTCATTGGAGATAACTCGCGCCATTAAAATCATGTTGGCAGGGTCTAACCAGACGTGAGGATCCTTCCCTCCGGCCAGAGGATGTTTGTGCTCAACTTCTTCCTCTTCATCTCCATGATCATGACCATGATCATGGTCATCCTCTTTTTGTACATTTAATAGAGTTACACCTTGTGAATTCAAGAGGTCAACGGCCTTTGAAGCATTTTCCAATCGGGCAACAGCCTTCTCTACATCTGGTTGAAACTCCGAGCCTAGGTAGAAGACCATGTCCGCATCCTGTATTAGGGCTATAGACTTGGCGTCAAGTTGTAAATCATGTGGTTCAACACCACTTGGAGTTAAAGAGGTGACCTCGGCCGAATCTCCGGCGATTTGTTCAACTAACCAAGTGACTGGATAGAAGTTCCCAACTAGTTTTAAGTTCGCTTGGCTCGTGTCGCTAGCACTTGAGCAAGATGAAACTAGTAGCCCAAATACTGCTATCACTCCAAGTACCCGGGCCCGGTGTAAAGAAGTTTTATACAACGCACGATAGGTGTTCATTTATTGCCTCTCTATTATTTTTTTTAGGTTTGTACTCTTGCATTTGCAATAGTCCAAATTTTTTATGATTCAATGGAAGATCAGATAACAGCCAATCGATGAAGAGTTCATTTAACGAATCAAGATGCATACCACTAAACCAAATTGGACCTTTTCGCCCTTTGGGTTGATGAGCAATAGGTGTATCTGTAATTATTTTGCTAGGAATGAAGACGAGCATGTCACCAAGAGAGCAAGGACCAAGACATTCTGAGGTTGAAACCTTGAAGCCAAAGTCTTGTAAGTGGAGTAGGCGCCTAAGACGATGCTCTGCCCCGTGAGAGCGACCCGTGGCAACCCCACAGCAACACCCACGACAAAGCACAACTCTGCCAGTTGCTAATCTCATGGAGAAATAACTTTTTTATTAGTTAAAATACCGGCATCTCTGGCCTGCATATAAAGCACGCTAATACTCAAAATCGCTAAGCAGAGTAGAGCGACGGTAGGGCCAACAGGTATACCAAGGTGGTATGAGAGCAGGATGCCAAATGTTCCTGCCAAGATACCCATTAGTACTGCGCCATAGCGAGCTTTCATAAAGGAGATTTGGAGAACTCTCATAGTGACCGCAGGGGTGACCGCAAGGGAGACTGTCATCAGGACGCCAACAGAGCTTAGGCCAACAACGGTGGTGGCCGCTAGCGCAAGAATTAGAACGAGGTCAATTCTAATTACCTTAACCCCGATAGCCTCAGCGTGTTCATGATCAAAAGTTGCGGCAATCAATTTTGATTGCAGAGATATTATAAGTAACAACGTAATAACTGCAGTGATCAACATTAATGCTATATCCGAGGAGTTACTTGCAAATGGATTTCCAAATAAAATATGTATGAAACTTCTATGCTCAGAGCTTTGCGATGCCAAAATTACACCCAATGCAAAAAGACTTTGCGAACCCACACCTATAGCACCATCTTCAGGGGCACGACCTTTTTTTGTAAGGTAAAAAACAATAATTGTTAAGACTAAAGCTGCTATTAATCCTCCAGATAGATAACTTACGCCAAACATCGCAGCTAAAATAACCCCTGGTAGAACTGAGTGCGACATAGCGTCCATTAGGTAAACCATTCTTCTATTTAGGGCCCAGAAACCCGTGATCGGTGCCAAGATTCCGGCGATTAATACGATACAAAGAGCATTGCGCATAAACGAGTACTCAAATGGAGAGATAAAAAAATCAAGAGGGCTCATGAAATAGTTTTCACCTTGGCTGTATTGAAGTGATTTTGTAAAACTATCTCGGAGGAGCCATCAATTACCTTGGTCTGGCTTTCAATATAAATGGCACGCTGAAAATATGATCTGACAATATCTAACTCATGCATAGCGGCTACCACCAAGGTTCCCTCTTGCGATTTTTTGTGAAGCAATTGAATTACTTGATCAAGGGCATGAACATCTAGGCCAGAGAGTGGCTCATCAAGGAGCAGTATGTCGGGGTTTGAGACAAGGCTGCGCGCAATTAAAACCCTTTGAGCTTGTCCACCTGAAAGACTATTGATCATTCTCCTGGCTAGTGGCAGGGCCCCGACCTCAAGAAGAGCACGATATTGCTGCTCCTCCCGCTCTTTTCTATGGGCTCGTCCTTGAAGGTGAGGATTTCCGGCCATGCCAGATGCCACTACATCAATAACTTGTAGAGGTAAATCCCATCGAACCTGGGATCTCTGTGGCACATACCCAATTTGCTGACGATGCTCCCCATGGTGGCAAGGTTTACTTTGGTAAAACAAATTTCCCTCGTATTTAGTAATTCCAGCCAGGGCCATAAGGAGAGTTGTTTTCCCCGCACCATTTCTGCCAATTACCGCAACCTTCTCACCTTTATTAAAGTTAAGAGATATTTTTGACAGCACCAATCTCTCACCTCTATAAACATCAAGATCGTGGCCTTCCAATAAGGCTTGTGTCATTTCAACACGCACCCATAAATAGCTCCATCTTGATGAATTACTGTGATTGCATCTCCAGATGAGCTCCAAAGTATTGATTTGATTGGAGAATTAGCGAGCGGGTTAAAATTATT
>Ga0194110_10009466_pt1 | contig 10958 bp, 5 predicted proteins | sample TA2Kig1200mmetaG_FD_146192 | JGI IMG/M metagenome (GOLD analysis project Ga0194110, IMG submission 146192) | Freshwater microbial communities from Lake Tanganyika, Tanzania - TA2015032 Kigoma Deep Cast 1200m | ecosystem: Environmental > Aquatic > Freshwater > Lake | place: Tanzania: Lake... | reverse complement strand
GCCTCAATGGAGGGGCAGTACCTGGGCCCCGTGCCCCGGATGCGGCCGCTTCCCAATGCCGAACGGTCCATCCACTCCCCCACGACCTGCATGGTCTCGCTCGTGGTCGAAGTTCTCCAGCACGGAAGCAGCGCTTGTGGGGGCCTTGCGACTCGGTCGAAGGCGAACCTCAGGTCTCGCGTGTCGCTGGGAGTCTCACACAGCCGGTCTGTTCGGATTGAGCGCAACGCAACCCGCGGCACGGTCCCCGTCTTCAGGCGCCCCATCCGAAGCCCCAACCCACGCAGACTCTCGGCCAGCTCCACAGACGGGGGCTCTCCTGCTCTACCGGCACCGTGGGAGTGTTCGCCCATGTGGATCGCTCCGTTCAGGAACGTCCCGGTCGCGACCACGACCCTCCGTGCCTCGATCCTCACTCCTTCCTGGGACCAGAGGACCAGAGGAGCAGCACCTCGGTCGCGGGCGTCAATCCTGACCACGGTCTGCTGAGTCAACCAGAGCCTCTCGTGGCGCTCAAGCGCCTGCTTCAGTTGTCGCCGATACCGCACCTTGTCCGCCTGCGCCCGCAGCGCCTGCACCGCAGGGCCCTTCTTCGTGTTGAGCATCCGGATGTGAGTGTAGGTCCGGTCGATGTTCCGTCCCATCTCCCCGCCCAGCGCATCGATCTCCCGGACGAGATGCGCCTTTGCCGGGCCTCCAATGCTGCAGTTGCAGGGCATGGCGCCGATCATCTCCAGGCTGCCTGCCACCAGAAGCACGTCGCAGCCCACTCGGCCCGCCGCGAGGGCCGCCTCGCAGCCCGCATGCCCTCCTCCGACCACAACTACGTCCCAGATTTCGCTCACCTTCGCGGCCCCCTTAGCTATGGCCGTCTCCTGCGTCGGACTCCTTCTCCGCCCGGAGCCGATTCCCCTGCGCCTATCGGTGCCCTGCGAGTCGATGCCCCTGTCGAAGAAGGCACTCCACAACCTATACCTCCGACAGCCATCAAAGCAGTATCTGTGTAGGTTGTCCTGCCCTACTCTCGCCCCCCGCCCAAGGCGGAATCCAGCCCCGGCCAACCTACGCCGGCTCTGCCGCCGGGCCCAGGAGCGAGGTGTTTGCCCCCCTGCGGTGCCTCGGTCTCAGCTTCTTCCTGCTACCCAGACCCGCCCTTCCCCTCGCCCAGACGACGCGGGACTCAACCAACGGCGAGCGCGCTCTGGGCGGGCCCCCATCAGAACGAGGTTCCCAGCACTGTGGGGCCTGGCACGGTTCGACGAGGGAGAGCGCACGGCCTTCCGGATCCAGGGCGCGAAATTGGGCCTTTGGTACTACAAGAAGGGCCTTGCGTTGTCCCGAATCCTCTGCTATACTGTCGGCTGCGGGAGGGGAACCGCGTGTCCGTGTGCGCTATGCGGGGTCTGCAAGCCTGGTTTCCACAGTGTTGAGAACTAGGTTGAAATCCCACTTAGCGCCTGAAATTGCGCCTTCAGCGCACTTCTGACAGCACCTGGCATTGCTCGCAGTCCCGGCACACACCCTCCTGAGGACCGTTCCTGACGTTGTAAAGCCCGATTGGCACCCAGACTAGCGCCTTTGTTCGACTTTTCGCATCATTCTACGCGCCCAGTGCGGCCGGCGACGCCCGCGCTGACCTACGGGAGGGGTACGCGCAATGGCAAGTGCGCTCCTTGCCAGCAAGACCGACCTCTGGGAAGCGGCGCTGGGGGTATTGCCGGAGAAGGTTGGGCGGGTCACCTTCGATAGTTTTCTTAGGACTTCTGTCCCACTCTCCCTGGATGGAACCGACTTCGTCCTCGGTGTGCCCAGCGATTTCGCTCGCACATGGATCGCGGAGCGGCACCTTCGTACTCTCGAGCGCTGCCTCACCGAGCTCGCGAAGGAACCCGTGAGCGTGCGGCTTGAGATCGTGCCCCCTGAGCTGCTCACACCCCAGGAGCCCCTGCCCGCGCCGTCCGCGGCCCGTGATGTGATACCCGCTCGCTCGGCGTTCGCCTCGCTGCCTCTGAACCCGAAGTACACCTTCGGCAACTTCGTCGTGGGGACATGCAATCAGTTCGCGCACGCCGCCGCGACTCAGGTAGCGAAGGCCCCGGGGACCGCCTACAGCGTCCTGTTCCTCCACAGCAAAGTCGGGTTGGGCAAGACGCACCTCATGCAAGCCATCGGGCACTTCGTCCAGGCCTACCGGCCGGACTTCCAGGTCGTCTACATCTCGGCCGAGCAGTTCGTGAACCACCTCATCAACTCCATCCGCGACAACCGCACCGAGAGCTTCCGCCAGCACTACCGCTCCGTGGACATCTGGCTCGTGGATGACATTCAGTTCATCGCGGCCATCGAGGGACAGACCTCCGAAGAGGAGCTCTTCCATACGTTCAACGCGCTCTACGAGACCGGCAAGCAGATCGTGATCGCCAGCGACTGCCCGCCGCGCCAGCTCCAGATCATGAATGAGCGTCTTCGTTCCCGCCTACAGCAGGGAATCGTGGCTGACCTTCGGCCTCCGGACGTGGATACCCGGCTCGCGATCCTGGAGAAGAAGGCGCAGACCGAGGGCGTCGCGATCAGTCGTGACATCCTTGTCCGCCTCGCGCAGCAGATCGAGTCGAATATCCGCGTCCTTGAGGGCGCTCTCATGAAGGTCTGCGCGTACACGTCGCTTTATGGGGTCGAGCTGACGCCCCAGACCGTGGACGAGATGATCCGCGACTATGCGACCAGCTCGTCTCAGCCGCACGTCTCCATCGACGAGATCGCCAGCCATGTCGCGAAGCACTTCGACGTTTCCGTCGAGCAGCTCAAGAGCGCGCGACGCAGTCGGGCCATCGCCGATGCGCGACAGATTGCCATCTATCTGGCCCGTGAGCTAACTGACCACTCACTGCACTCCATCGGTAAGTACTTTGGCGGGCGCGACCATTCGACGGTCATCCATTCTTACCGCAAGGTGACCGAGGGTCTCGAGAAGGACCCGCAGATGCTCTGGCTCATCAACAACATGAAGACAGCGCTCAGCGAGTAGAGGCGCCAACGTCGGACAGGCAGGAATGCCTGTCCTCCTGTATCTGCTAACCGAGAACGCCTGTCCTTAGACGGGACAGGAGGACAGGCATTCCCGCCTGTCCACTCCAAGGTCGTTGCAGAAGCGCGTGTATGCGATGTGCACAGGGCGGGGGAGAGGCCGTGTAGCGGAGGCGAGCGAGGGTGGACAGCGCGTATTCCCCAAGAGACTCAACGCGTCGTCCACGCACTTCTTCCGCGCGAAGAGGTTGACCCTGCAGTCTCGGTGCCACCTTTGCACCGTTTCGACAGGTCTACTACTACGACTAGATTCTAGTATTCAAAGAAGGTCCTTACGACGTTGCACGGCGAAACCCATCTCAACGCGTTCGGTGGCACGCCATCCGCCTCCTGCGGACGGCGCGCTCGCACGCTAATTCTCGGAACCCCTCCGTCAAGCCGAAGGAGGCTTCGCACTTATGCTGAGCGCAGTCTGTGGGCGTGACGCCCTTCACGAAGCCGTACACACCGTTGGTCGCGGCGTCTCCGGGCGCAGCACGCAACCGGTCCAGAACAACATCTACCTGTCGGCCCAGGCCGACCATCTCCGCCTGGTCGCCACGGACCTCGAGTTCATCAGCCTCGAGGCCTCGATCCCGGCCACCAACACGGAGCAGGGCGCCATCACCGTGCCGGCGCGCTTCTTCCAGGAGGTCACCAGCAATCTCCCGGAGGCCGATGTCGCGCTGAAGGAGATTGAGAGCAACGGCCTGAGCGTCCAGTGCGCGCGCTCGCGCTACCAGATCCGGGGAATGGCGGCCGAGGACTTCGAGATGCTGCCGCCCTTGGCCGATGCAACCACCTTCGAGGTGGAGCAGGCGCTCCTCCGCGACGTGATCCGCCAAACGCGCATCGCGGTCTCGACCGACGAGACGCGGCCCACGCTCACCGGGGCGCTGTTGTCGCTCCAGCCCAATCTGCTGGAGGTCGTGGCGACCGATACGCACCGTCTGGCCCTGCGCCGGGCCGCCATCGACCAGCCGAACGTCCAGCGGCGCGATGCCATCGTCTCAGCGCGCGCTCTGACCGAGGTCGAGCGCATCCTCCACGCTGAGGCCGAGATACCGGCCAAGGTCTCCGTGTCGGACAACCAGATCGAGTTCGTGGTGGGTACCGTCACGATCGCCTCGCGTCTGATCGAGGGCCAGTTCCCCGACTACCAGAAAGTCGTCCCCGAGAGCTGCGACAAGCGCTTGACGGTGAACACGCGCGAGCTTGAGGCCGCCCTGCGCCGCTCGGTGATCGTGGCCCGCGAAGACGCCTACCGGATTACGCTGGACGCCGAGATGGACCTACTGAAGGTCTCCGCCGAAAGCCCGGATGTGGGGGTCGTCGTGGAGGAGATCGAGGCGGAACTGGAGGGGGATCAGGTCACGGTCGCGTTCAACTCACGCTACCTACTCGACGCCATCGCGGTGATCACCGCGGAGAAGGTGCACCTGGAGCTCTCCGGTCCGCTGAACCCAGGGATGGTACGGCCCGCCGGCGGGGCGGACTATACGTACGTCCTCATGCCGATGCAGAAGTGAGCTGAAACGCGAGTAGTTCGTGCCTGCAGCTCACCAGAGCTGCAACGTTGACGTGGACGTGTGTCGCGGGACGACCTACTGAGTCTCGGACAGACACGGGAACAGTGGGGCGGGCATTCTTGCCCGCCACAGCCTCTGGCGGGCAAGAATGCCCGCCCCACTGTTCCCGTGTTTCTACGAAGCGCAGTAACGTCCCAGCTCTGGTGAGTTGCAGGCAGGGAACGACAGGACCCCTCACGGCTTGACGCCCTCGGCAGGCGGTGTATCCGGAGTGCCGGGCGCCGTGGGCGGCTCGTAGTGCGTGGGCGGCTGGTACTTCTGATCCCTCTGCCGCTGCGTCTCCTCGAGCAGACCCCTCGCATAGCCGGCGTTGTAGTCGTCGCGGCACTTGCCCCGATAGCCCGGCGTCTCACCCTTCACGTAGTGGCGCGGCCGACCGTTGAGCGCGTCATCGCGACCCAGATCGTAGGCCGCCTGCGCCGCGGCGCTGCGGCCGTGCGAGTGGTCCACCTCCAAGTACAGCCCACCCGGATAGTACCACGGGTCCCAGAGGTCGTAGAGCCCCCCGTAGTACAGCCCCAGTCCGCCGCCCCACCGATGCGAGCCTCCCCATCCGCGCCAACCGTGCCACCCACCTCCACGACCCCCGCCCGGTGGCCCGGCTCGGTCACGCCCGGCCCGCGCGCTGACCTTGCCGCCGCCTTGCGCCTGCGCAACGCTCGCCACGAGCGCCGCGCTCACGACCAATACGGCGATCAACCCGACTGACCACATGCGCCGCCGCATCGTAGTCATCGTGAACACCTCCTCGGGATGTGCCAATGCCCGCACCGTGCTGCACATCCTCCTGATTCAACGCACAGAGAGGCTGCGTTGTTCAGCGGGGCGATATGCGCCACCACACACCAGACTACACGTAAGGACTGTGCGCGGCGCGGCGTTGTTCCCTTGGGCAGGGGGCGGACGCAGGCGGGCGGAACAACCAGGACGCCGTGACACAACGCTCCAAGCAACGCAGAGGAGAGTGGCTCCGGTGAGCGCCAGGCTGCGGAAGACGACATATCTGGTTGCGGCGCTGCTTGGCGTGCTGTTCGTCTGTCTCCTTTGGCGCGCTTCCATTGCGGCGTCCCAGAGCGTCGTGCTGCCGGCGCTTCTCGTCTGGTTTGTGGCGGCGGTCATCGTTCGGTGGCCGGTGTACGCCAACCACTTGCATCTCTCGCCACGTTGGGCGCTGCTGTGCGCCGTGGTGGGCACTATCGCCTCCGTGCCGGGGGCAACCATCGTCGGCGTTCTGCTGTTTCCGGACGCGCTGACGAACCTCTACCAGTCACTCGTGGCTCGAGGGCTGCCCGCGGCCGGGTTCGTTCGTGCCCTTGCAGTCCTCGCGTGCCCCCTCATCCTCGCTGCCCTCGAGGTCGGTGGCATACTGCTCTTGAGTTGGGTCTGCCGCCGACGCTCACGCACGCTGAGGGCTAGGCCGCTCCTCGCCTTGGCCGGCTGTGCCGCGCCCCTGTTGGCCTTGTTCCTACTCCCGTCCCTCAAGCGCTCCGGCCCATCGGGTGACGCCACGCGTCTCGTGGCGTCGGGCCACCAAGCGACCGTGCTGTTCATCGCTGATGAGCCTTGGTTCGTGACATGGCGTGCACCAGTCCGGATCGGCCCATCCACGCTGATCCGCTTCACGCTGGTCACAGAGGGCATCGTCGGTGATCTGCGACAGCGGGAACTTCGGATCGTGCGCCAGTCGGAGGCGCACCATGAGGGTGCCACCGAGGTCGTTCACCAGGTCGGGGTGTGCCGGCTGAACACCGAGAGCGTCGGCTACTGCCGGATCGACATCCGGCGCGCCTCCCAACCCGACGTGAGAGTCACCCCGGGGGCCATTGGCACGCATAGGATGCGCGGCGTCCTTGGCACCTCCGCGAGCTTCCGCTTCCCAGAGCCATTGGAGAAGTGGCGGGTCGAGCAGCTGGTTGCCGCATTGGAGGACTCCGACGATGACGCCCGCCTCGTCGCCGCCAAGAGCCTGGTTCAGGCCCCCAGTCCGCGAGCAGTGCAACCCCTGATCTCCGCGCTGAGAAGCGCCAACACAAACACGCGCTCATCGGCCGCCCTGATTCTGGGTCAGATCGCCGACGCGCGATGCGTTGAGCCCCTGGTCGCAGCCCTGGGGGCTGACAGCGACGAGGGCGTTCGGGTCAGGGGCGCATACGCTCTGGGTCAGGTTGGCGACCCGCGAGCGGTCGAGCCACTGACCGCCGCACTTAGGGGAGGGAGTGAGCGCGTCCGCGCGTCCGCCGCCGCCGCGTTGGGCGAGTTCGGCGGGGGGAAAGTGGTCGAGGCCCTGACCGGCTCGTTGAGCGACAGCAGCCGGGAAGTGCGCGAGCGTGCCGCTGTGGCCTTGGGGATGATCGGCGACGAGAAGGCGGTCAAGGCCCTGGTGGCCGCGGCGGCGACCCCCAGTCTACAGGCAACGGCACGTGACGCGCTGGTCTTGCACAGCGGGGAGTTGGCCGTGGGGCCTCTGGTCGCGGCGCTGCGGGACGGCGACCCGCCTGCCCGCCGGGAGGCTGCTGACGCGCTGGGGCTCATCGGTGACGAGCGGGCCCTCGAGCCCCTCATCGCCACGCTGTGGGACGATGACCCCGTCGTGTCCCGCGAAGCTGCTGAGGCGCTTGGGGCGATCGGTGACGACCGCGCGCTCGAGCCACTCACGTCCGTACTCGAAGACTCGGAGAGCAGGCAGCGCGTTTTCGAGGCCCTCTGGCCGCGTGAGACGGCGCAGCACACGACGGCGGAGGAGGCTATGGCCAACACGGCCAGAAGGGCTCTCGACCGGATCCGCGCACGCCAGCGCGAGGCCAAGCCATAGGCCTGCGGCGCGCCGCCGCATCCCGCGGACCCCATCCGAGGAGCCGCAGTTGCCCGGCCTCCGGCGCGTGGCTCAGCTGAGTTCCTCCTCGATCCGCCGCCCCAGCCAGTCATCCGCGTTCGAGGCCAGGCGGTCGGCGGCCCAGGTGCGAAGCTGCCGCGCCAGTGAGATGGCGTCCGCGTCGCGGCCGAGGGCCTGGAGGGACTTGAGCTTGTAGAGATCGGCTTCGCAGGTGTGGTCGTGGCGCTCATCGGCGGCGGACTCGAGGAGCGCGCGGCGCTTCGCCTCGTCGCCGAGCTTCGCCGCGCACTCGGCGGCGAGCCAGAGAAGGCGTGCCTCCTGCGGGTAGGCGGCGCGACCCACGCCGAGGTTGCGCGGGTAGGTGAGCGCAAGTTCGTAGTCGGCCAGGGCCGCCGCGTGGTCGCCCTCCTGCTCGCGGTCGGCGGCGCGACCGGTGAGGGCGCGGGCCCAGAGGGCGTGCATCTGCCGCGCGCCCTCCCACGGCAGGAACCGGTGCGTCCGCATCAGCTCCAGGGCCTCGTCCCAGCGGCTCAACTCGACAAGACACTCCACTCGACGCGCCGCCATCTGCCAGCGGTCGGCCACGGCCGGGGGCGCGGCTTCGAGCGCCTCGAGACGCGCCTTCGCGTCGGCACCCGAGGCACGCAGCACGTTGTCGCGCTCCAGGTAGAGGCGGAACTCGTTGGGGCGAGAGGCGATGGACTTCGCGTACCAACTGAGCGCCGTCTCGTGGTCGCTCTTCCAGAGGTGGTGCGCCAGGCCGAGGTTGCGGCAGAGGATGGCGTCCGTGTCGTCGATGGCGGCAGCAGAGAGCCACGCCCGGAGAGCCTCGTCGCGGCGGCCCACGGACGCGAAGAGGTTGCCAAGATAGAGGCGGGCCTTCCAGTTCTCCCGGTTCATCACGCAGGCCAGGATGAGCAGCGTGCGGTCCTCGATCCGCGAGGGGAAGCAGAAGGCTGGGGTCGTGTCCCGCACGAGGGCCTCGAGGTCAAGCTCCGAGTCGCGGTTGGCCGAGAGGTTGAGGGAGTAGAAGACCATCGGGGACCGGCGGACGCTCGGGATCTCCTTCGCGGCGCGTGCGAGCAGCGTCCAGGCGTCCGCGGGCATGCCGTGCCCGTTGTAGAGAGCCGCCAGTTCCAGCCACAGCTCGGGGTCATCGAGGAGCAGTTCGCGGAGGCGCTCCCAGGCGTCGTCGGCCTCCTCCCCATCCTCCTCTTCGAGTGCACCCAGGTACTCCTCCGCGGCCAGTTCGGGCGCGAGGGGGTCCTGGTCCGGGAAGATGTAACGAGTGTCCGGCGCCGGCAGCCCTTCGGCGCGGTAGCTTGCCACCCACAGGAACCGGCTGGTAGGGCTGTCGGGGATGTCGGCGAGAAGCTTGCGGGCCGAGTCGGGCGCGAGCTGCTTCGTCAGTTCGAGCGCCGCCTCCGTTCGGCACTTGCTCCCTCCGAACAGCCGCATCCAGATCATCTCGGCCGTGGGGAACTCGGTCAGCTGCCGGTAGGCGATCCCGAGGTAGTACCAGGCTTCGTCGCAGTCTGGATCGCGCGAGACGGCCGCGCGCAGCGCCTCGACGGCCTCCTCGATGAGCCCCTGCCGCAAGCGGACGAGGCCCAGCCCGAGGTACGCGGCCGCGAGACCCGAGTCCTTCTCCAGGGCCTTGGCGTACAGCTCTTCCGCGCGCTCCCAGTCGTCGAACCTCTCCGCCCTTGCCGCATGGCGCGTCAGCTCCTCCGCAGTGGCCCAAGGGTCGTCCGGCGGGCGGAGCGCCTCCTCAGGCAGCTCGACCAGGCCGGTCCTGCCGGCTGCGCCCAGGAGCTGTTCCGCGACCTGCATGAGCTCCTCGCGAGACGGCCCGTCGGCGGCGGTCCAACGATCAAGCAGCAGCGCCGGCGGGGCCGGCCTCTCCCGCAAGTACTCCGGCGGGTACTCGTAGCGGACCACGGCCTCCTCATCATCCTCAACTCGGATCGAGAGGCCGACGGTCGAGCCCTCGGTGGGCGGGAAGAGCAGCGCGACGTTCTGTCGGACCGGACGTCCGGGCTCAAGTACCTGCGAGCACCGCCACACCTCCTGCCCGTCTACGTCCAACACGAGATCAGCCTCGCCGATTGGGACGGTGGCGAGAGCCGCGATCTGCGCCTGGTGCCCGCTCAGCTTCAGGTCCAGAGCGCCAAACTCACCAGCATGGCAGAAGCCTCCCATCCCGTGCAGTGGATACCAGAACTCGGTCCACTTGACGCACTGGTAGGGGGCGAGGAACTTGAAGGTCATCTGATCGACGAAGCGGCCGCTCTGCATCTCGACATACTGGCCGTCGTCGTCGGTGAGGAGATCGACCCAGATCATGCCCTCATCGGCGGTGCCCCAGGTGAAGAACTTCTTCCCGAAGTCCTGGCGGTGATCCGACCAGTGCACGAGGCCGACGTCGAGGTCCTCGTAGTAGCAGCCGAAGAAGTCCTCGGTCACGTCGAGCGCGAAGATGTCGTTAGGCCGCTCGTGGTTCTTGTACCAGCTCATGTCGCGGCCGTTCTGGATCGGATACGGATGCTCGCCGCCGAGGGTGCGGCACTTCGTGGCGGGGTAGACGAGGTGCAGGTCATCGCGCGCGGGGACGGCGGAGTTCGCCCAGAAGTAGTGCCGCTGGCGGATGGGCGTAGGGTTGTGGAGCATCACATCCTGGCGCATCCGCGCCTCGCCGGGGGCGAGGGATAGGCGGACGCTCCAGCGCATGCGCGAGACGCGGTCGGTCGTGCCGACGTGGATGCTGGCGAGGCCGGTCTCGGGATCGTGCGTGATCGCCGAGGCGACGGGCGAGACGGTCACGCACGTATGGCCCTGGGGGAAGTTGAACTCGATCCCGCCGGAGATCCACGCGCCGCACCGCGCGACCAGGCCGTACTTCACCACGTTGTTGCGGTAGAAGACCTCGCGCTTCGCGACCTTGTCATAGAGCGAGACCATGTGCCCGCCGAGTTGCGGCAGGACGATCATGTGCAGGTACTCGTTCTCCAGGTGCAGCGCGCGGTACGGCACGTTGCGGAGCTCGTCGGTGAGGTCGTCGAGCATCGTGTACGGGTAGATGCGGCTCATGCCCGTCCGCTCCCAATGGGGCAGCGGGTCCTCCGGGCCGAGCAGGTACGTCCTCAGCACGAGCTCGTCTTCCCAGGCTTCGACGGGCATGGCGGGGTCCTTTCAGTTGTCCTACCCCCCTGCCCCCCTTCCTTCAGAAGGGGGGAACGGCACGAGGAGTCCGGGGGAGTTCCCTGCGTCCGGGTGCGAGGCCTGCGCGGACGTAACGGCGAAGGTGCGTTGCATGCACGAGGCGGTCATCATCCTGCTGCCGGCCCTGGCGATGGGGCTGGGGTGGGGCATCCGCGGGCAGTTCGGGCACGAGACCGGCGCGATGGTGCCGGGCGCGCTCGTGGGCCTGGCGCTGGCGGCAGTGAGCCATCGCGAGCCGAGCCTGAGCA
>Ga0194110_10009460_pt1 | contig 10962 bp, 10 predicted proteins | sample TA2Kig1200mmetaG_FD_146192 | JGI IMG/M metagenome (GOLD analysis project Ga0194110, IMG submission 146192) | Freshwater microbial communities from Lake Tanganyika, Tanzania - TA2015032 Kigoma Deep Cast 1200m | ecosystem: Environmental > Aquatic > Freshwater > Lake | place: Tanzania: Lake... | reverse complement strand
CGCTTTTTCGACCAAGCCCGACACATAGGCGCCAAACATCCCTCCCACAGCGGCGAAAACGGCCAAAGGCGCCACAATTCCCCATTCCACGCGCCCGCTCAAAGCATGTTGCACTGTCCCCGCTATCGAGGTTGCGACAATGACCGCCATTGATGTGCCAACTGCCACATGCACACTGGGTATGCGTTCCTGGAAAATAAACAGCAGGGCAGGAACCATCAGGACGCCTCCGCCCACGCCAAACATTCCGCCCAGAAAGCCTGCCGCGAATCCAATGACAATCATCGCGATTGTGTTCATGATGAACTGTTTCCTCGCTTTCGAAGATGTCGTGCGTCGCAACGTCCGCCGACGCCAAGCCATAATCAAGCGCAGATTGTAACCGCAGATGAACGTGTGCAGCTCAATTCTATCTCATCGGGAAGCGGGCGGCAAAACGGGGACTGGATCCAGCCGCAAAACGGGAGACAGGCACCCGCCGCGCCTGACCCGATGGGCCGCCCGCATTTCAGTGATCCGCGGCGGGAGCCAGTCCCCGTTTTGCTTGCGGCTGGTTCCTGTCCCCTGTTTTGCCTGGTTTTCTGTTTACATGACTCGTCACAGGCGGGTATGGTTCTTAGAGAGCTGCACGTGAGGTCGCGCCATGCGCGTGGCAATGTATTGCGCCCACCTTGCCGGTCGCCCCTACCAGCAGTCGCTTCCTCCGCTTGGTCTGGGCTACCTGATTGCATATACAAAGGGCCGCTGTCCTTCGGTTGAGTTCATCTTCTGTCATAGTGAGCAAGAGGTATTGGCGAGCAAAGCGGATGTAGTGGCAATCTCGTCGGCGTCCGAGAACTTCGGCGATGCCCAGCGCGTTGCGGCGTCTGCGCGCGAGTCGCTCGACGCGACGATCATTATCGGAGGCAACCACATCACCGCTCTCCCACATAGGTTGCCGCGCTGTTTCGACATCGCCGTATTGGGCGAAGGCGAGACGACATTTCTCGAGCTCATCCAGATGCTCGCCGCCACGCGCCGCCACGCGCCATCCGACCTTGCCAAGATCGCTGGCATCTGCTTTCGGGCTGACCCGCCTGAGGCGGACAAGGTCGTTACCACGGCCGAGCGCCCGCAAATCCGCGATCTCGACTCTTTGCCCTACCCAGATCGCGATGCTCTCGGCGACCGCTGGAAGGTTCCCTATTCACGCGCCGTCCACCTGATCGCGTCGCGCGGCTGTCCGTACAAATGCGCTTTCTGCGCATCGGGACGGCTGTGGAAAGGCTATCGGGTCTTCTCAGCCGACTACGTGGCGCGGGAGATCGAACACATCAGGTCGCGCTACAATCCACGCGAAATTCACTTCTTCGACGACTTGTTCCTCGGCCATCGTGCGCGCCTGGAGCAGTTCTGTCGCTTGGCCGATGAGCGCGGTCTTCATCGCGGGGTTCTCTTGCGCACCCACGCTCGCGCCGACGCGATAAACGAAGAAGTGGCCGACATGCTGGCGCGCTACAACTTCCACTACATTGACTTCGGCATCGAGTCGAACAACCAACAGACGCTCGAATATCTCGGCAAGCATGGCATCACGCCTGAGATTAACCAACGCGCTATTGACCTGCTTGCCGGCCGCGGCCTGTCGGTTGGCGTCAGCATAATCATCGGCTCGCCGTCCGAAACGCGCGAGCAGATCGAAGAGACATACGCTTTTCTCGAACACAACCGTCCGCGAATTGACCGCTTGAGCGTGGGACTGCTTGTGCCGCTGCCGGGAACGCCCGTTTGGGATGAGGCGGTACGCCGCGACCTGGTCAGCGAAGGGATGGAATGGGAACGGCTGGGTATTGATTCGGACTCGGGCGAGATCGGCGATGCGGTCATTCTCAGCGAGCATCTCGACCGCGCCGAGATGGCCGCCATCTTCCGCCGCTTTATCACGCTCGCTCACATCGTAAACGCGCGCGGCCAGGTACGCGATCTGACCGACGAGTGCGGCACACTGCGTGGCGAGAACGAATGGCTGGCGGGCGAGAACAAACAGTTGCGCCAAGAGCTCGACACGCTGAAAGGTTCGCGCGCCGTTCGCCTCGCACTCAGAGTCCGTGACATTGCCGCTCGCTTTCGCCGCCCAACGCACTGACGGCTAACGCTGAACGCTGAATTCTGAACGCTGAACTGAAAATACGCTGTTTGTAGGCCGCATCTGGCTTATTGCTCAGCGTTCAGTATTGATCGTTCGGAATTCCGGGACACGCACATTATTTCAACAAGTACTATAGTCCTGCACCGGCGATTGTCCCTTGCGCCAGATGACCGCGATCCACACCGCCACTAGTCCATACCATGCACCTATTATCGCCCAAGCAACGTTCACAAATGCCTCAGGAAGGAACAATGCTGAAGTAAACACAAACGAACTAATCAGCGGAAGGACAAGAAGAGCACCACAGATCAATGCAAGGCGTCTGGCCCGGTCGCGGATGAAACCTGCCGACAGCCCAATTGCGCATGAAAGTGCGAGAAGCAAGCTAATCTCCGCGAGAACAACCCAAAACACGAACATCCCCGGTGTGTAGGCAATAGTGTGGGCGCACGTGGATGCAGTCCTGAGCGGGTACATCCCCACCCCGTATCCCGCATACGACGTGGACCAAGCCCTAAAGGCGAAACCCTTCCAAGAATGATTAGTAAAACCAGAAAAGGACAGTGCACAAATAATGCTTGCGATAGATTGGAGCACGACAGAGAGACAACCGATAGAGACCAGCACCGCGCGAGAGCAACTCCACCCCCATGCGCGCGTCTCAGGTCGAAGGACACGAATGCTTGTTCTTGGGAACACTTCCCATCCTATGAACAACAACACAGGAAAAGCGAGAAAACCGTGTGTAAGTACATTCTCGGTGTCTAAGGTGAAGGAAAGGGAAACTGCGGTTGAGTCAGATACTCCATAGAATTGGAAGATCGTTTGGATAAACCTGTGCAAGAGAAACTCTGGGATATCTGGGATGCAGTACATTGCCGCAAGGAAAGGCACAGCATACGATGCTCCAAGCGCACACACAACAATCCCTACCGGTTTGACTCCCGCAGGGCATTTCATTCTTGTTCGCCCTCAATGCTTACTCCAAACTACTGGTTGTCTGGGTGGTCGTCCCCGAGTAACAGGTCGCATTGTCATGTCTATTTCACGGAAATGTCCGATATATGTCCCTGCGATGGGCTACTCGTTGGCAAATCACCAAGTTGCTTTGCTTGTCTATTGTGATACCGATTCTGTAGTCACCGACGCGAATCTTGTACTTGCCTGGATAACCTCTCATTCGCTCGACATATCCAAGCAAGAAAGGGTTGCCACCCAAAAGTTCCTCAAAGACGATCCTTTCTGCTCGAGCTCGCACTTCTTTTGGCAATTGAGACAGCTCTTTGAGAAAGCGCTTTGTATATTCAACTTTCCACATTTGTGTCCAGCGACCGATAGTATTCTTTTGCTTCTTCTACGGAGAGTGTTTGGTCGTCTTTCACTTCGTCCATCAGCTTTGCCAGCCCGTAATTCTCGATAACATCTTCCAGTCGCTCGAATTCCTCAATTGGTACCTGAACAGCAAACGGCCGCTGGTTTTCATCGAGGACTATTCTCTTGTGTAGTTCCAACATTGTTTCTTCCTCCTCATGCGCTGACACATAACGTTGTTGTTCAGCCCACGCGCGCGACCACGTAGAAACAACCTATTGTGCAGCCGGGACACGCAGAATCTGACCGGACATTGCACCACAAGTGCGCGGTCGGCTGCAAGCGTTTCCTACAATAGCGGGACACGTTATTCATTTCGTTACTGTCTTGGCTTGCGGCCCACCGTGCTGCGAGGTCAGAAATGAATAACCCGTCCCTGCATTTATGATCTTTCTCCAAATCGGGGACAGTCACCTTATTTCTAGAAATGGTACCAGATGTTTTCGTAGTCCTCGATCTTCTCTCCTCGGCGAACCATTTCCTGGAGATAATCCCAGATCGGAACGTCGTCATAGATATAGGTGGGCGTCGGGACAAGGTTCTTTTCCCACGGCAGGAATTCATAGACGCGCGACCCGTTCGGTCGGATGGCGATAACACTGTGGTCCTGGCCGGCACGCAGGTAGTTCTTGCCCAATCGGGGCAGGTTGAAGACCGGTTCGTCTGTCCGATCAGTTCCGGGCGTCAGCCGCGCTTCTTCCTTGCGTTCCTGAAGGATGCGGGCAATAGGCACGCGGTAGGAACGTGTCTCTTCTTTCCCCTTCGTGTTGAAGTTATAGTAGGGGTCAATCCATACCTCCTTGAGGGCATAGCGCAGCGCCACGGTCTCGAACTTTCGGCTGTTCTCGACGGTGAAAACCTGTTGGTTGTAAACGCTGATGCCTATTTGGCGAATCCCCTCGAGGGCCGCCCGCACATCGGGCGTGACTTCGTAGGGGTGCTCGAAGTGAGTCGTAATGGCAATCGTGCACCATTCCTGATGGTGATACTTGGCGAAGATGTCGAGCAGGCGGCGCGTGAAGCGCATGGGCAGGACAACCGGCAGGCGCGTTCCGATTCGTATGCGTATGATGTGTTCCATGCGGTTGAGCTCGCGCAGCAGCCACTCGATCGTTTCGTCGGGCATGAGCAGCGGATCGCCGCCCGTGACGAGCACTTCGCGCAAGGCGCGGTGGCGCCGGAACCACGCAAGGGCGCGCTGAATATCATCTCTCGATGCCATGGCGCCGGGCGACATTGCGTCCCGAACTTCCCAGTTGCGCTGGCAATAGACGCAGATTTGCGCGCACGTGTTGAATGGCTTGAAAATGGCGATCTGGGGATAGCGCCGCACGATCAGCGGCATGGGCGAGGTGTCGCGCTCCGCCATGAAATCGAGCATCTGTGGACACGTGGCTCTGATTTCGCTGACTCGCTCGACATAGTCCTTCGGCGGAATGACCTGTGCTCTGACTGCATGGTCGCGCCGCCGTCCCGGCTGGCGATCCATCAGCGAGACGTAATAGGGCGTTACGCCAAAGGGGAGCCCGCGCTGGCGCGCCAGCTCGATTGCTTTTCGCTCGGCGGCAGTCAGACGAATCAGATTGCCCAGCGTGTCGGCATCGCGGATCAGGTGGGCGAGATGCCAGCGCCAGTTCTGCCAGTCGGACATGTGAGCCTTGAAAAACCGCAGGATTCGCGCCCGATTCTCGTCGCGCCGATCTACGGCTTCGCCGCTCAAGCCAGTCGGATAGCGATTCACCCACGCTTCGATCTGTTGGCCAACGCGGTCGAGCTCACGCGAGCGTTCCCGCCCAGCGGCCCGGCCCGTCATCGAGAGAAAGGCGGGCGGTTTGAGACCCTTGTATATCGTGGTTTGGGCGAGCGCGGCGAGAAACAGATGATAGATCTCCTGCCAGAACGCCTCGCTGACTTGCCGCTTGCCTTCCCGGACTGCTCTGAGCGACCGCCAGATCAGCTCTGCGGCGCTTTGCCCGGCGAGCGCTTCGTTGCGCGGGGAGAAAATGTTCAGAAGCGCCTGGGTCGCTTCGAGCGCAAGGTTGAATTCCAGCGACAACATCTCGACGCTGGCTTCCGACCGCAGATGTCGCTCGTTCTCGTGCAAGAAATCGAGCAGAACTTCGCGAGCTTTGCCTGCGGTCGGTTGCCGAGCTGTCATTTTGGCGAGCGTCGGAACCAACCGGCGCCATTTTGACTTTGCCGACATCCCAAATGACCCTGCCTGAGGTCTTCGCTGTTTGCGGGTTGTTGGCTGCTAATGATTATGACTCACGGCAATGCGACGAGGTTGGCCCTGCCAAATCGGGGACAGTCACCTTATTTCTCCGTTGGAATCCGGCAGAGCGCTCTTTCCTGGTTTCCTGACTTCCTGGCTTCCTCAGAGATGCTCCTCTGCCTCAGTCGTTCGTTTCGTCAGTAGATCTCGGGTTTCGGTTCGCGGCCAAGCAAGTCGCCCGCCGCTTGAGGAACAGGCTTGCCTTCGTAAAGGATCGAATAGACCGCTTCGCTGATGGGCATCTCGACATTGTGATGGCGAGCCAATTCGTGCACTGCCCGAGCGGTCGGGATGCCCTCGACCACCATGCCAACGGCCTCGGCAGCTTGCTCGACCGTCAGGCCCTGAGCCAGAAGCTCTCCGAAATTGCGGTTGCGACTGTGTCGGCTGATCGCCGTGACGATCAGGTCGCCAACGCCCGACAGGCCCGACAGTGTTTGCTCGTGAACGCCGATGGCCCGGCCAAGGCGCATCATTTCGGCCAGCCCGCGTGTGAGGAGCGCGGCCTTGGCATTGTCGCCTTTGCGAAGTCCGTCGCAAATGCCGGCGGCGATGGCGATGACGTTCTTCACTGCCGCGCCAAATTCCACCCCGAGGACGTCGTCGTGCGTATAAACGCGAAACGTCGGATCGAAGAAAACCGCCTGGATTCGTCTTGCTGTGGATGGCTCGTACGCGGCGGCTGTGACTGTCGTGGGCATCTGGCGCGAAACTTCCTCGGCGTGACTCGGGCCCGACAGCACGCCAACGCGACTGCGGATCATCTCGCCGAAAACCTCAATCACAACTTCCGACATTGTCTTGTCGGTGTGTTTCTCCAGGCCCTTCGTGCAGACAACGTACAGCCGTTTGCCGTCATCGGGACTCACTCGTTTCAAGGTCTCGCTCGCCGACCGCATTCCCACAGACGGCACGACAAACACAGCGAGCGTGACGCCGTCGGCGGCCTCTGCCAACTCTGCCGAGAGAATGATCGCTTCGGGCAGTCGCAGCCAGGGCAGGTTGCGCGGAACGCGCTTCTCGCGCAGCGAGCCAATGACCTCGGGGGCGTAGTCCCACAGTCTTACGCTGTGTCCGTGCCGGACGAGCAGATCGGCCAGCGTACATCCCCACGCACCTGCGCCAAGGACGGCGATTTGCTCTATCTCATTGTCGGATTGTTGTGGTTCCACTTGGCCCGCTTACCTCGATCCTCTTGCCCAAGCGCGATTCTGTACCGGCGACGAGGCGTTTGATGTTAGCCCTATGAAGAAACGTGACCAGCACGCCTACCGCGCCAGCCACTACGGCAATCTCGGCGCGACTGGGATAGAAATGCAACACGGCGAAAGGGAATACGACAGCGCCGGTGATGGAGCACAGCGAGACATAGCGCGTCGCAGCCAGCACCAAGAGACCAATTCCGAGCGCCACTAGCGTTGCCTTTGGCGCCAGTGCGAGAAACACACCGAGGCTGGTGTTGACGCCCTTGCCGCCGCGAAATCTCAAATAGACCGGAAACACATGGCCGACCACAGCGCAGGCACCGATCGCCAGCGTCGCGTATTCGATGGACGCGACCGGTACAGTTTCGCCCGCGAGAACCGGCAACTTCGCGGCCACGAACACGGGAAGCCAGCCTTTGAGGATGTCGAGCGCCTGAACAACCAAGCCCCAGCGCACACCCAACACGCGCATGGCGTTGGTTGAACCCACATTGCCGCTGCCGACCGTTCGAAGGTCCATCCCTTTCAGCGCACGAACGAAAAGCCAACTGAAAGGGATCGCGCCGATCAAGTAGGCGGCGATGCAGAATGCGGATATGCTATAGGCGGACATGGTGAGCAGCGCGAACCTCGCGTTTCTTTAGGTACAGAATGAACCGCGGGGAGCGCGGGGAAATGGCGAAATCTCCAGATTTTCCCCGTGCTCCCTTGTTCCCCGTGGTTATCTCTCTTGATTCTGTTAGAGCGTGTCTTAAAACCGCCCTCGACCCGTCATTGCGAGGAGCGAAGCGACGAAGCAATCCCTCGAACAAAGCCGGAGATTGCTTCGCTTCGCTCGCAATGACGGGCTTTCGGCGCTCTTTCTGGCTTGGAGAACCGGTTTCAAGACACGCTCTTAGACTTTCCAGGCCCTTTGCAGAGCCTTGCGCAGTTGCTCAATCGCTTTCGGCGCGCCTGTTTTGGGGTCTTCTTTGGCTTCGTATTCAAGCGCGATGTAGCCGCTGTAGTTCACGCCACGCAAAATGCTGATCACACGGTCGTAGTCCATCGGCTGGCGCTGGCCGCCTTCGGGCCTCAGATCGGTCTTGCATTGAACGGTGACAGTATAGGGAGCGACGCGCTCCATGTCCTTGTAAGGGTCTTTGGTTTGAAAATTGCCTGTGTCCATGAGGATGCCAAACCATGGCGACTTGACCTTTTCGACGAGGGCCAGCAAGAGGTCGGCGCCGACGCTGATTCCGCCGTGGTTTTCGAGCGCCAGGAAAGTCCCTTTCTGCCCGGCGTAATCACAGGTCTCTTGGAAACACTCAGCCGCCCAATTCTGCGCCTGCTCGAGTGAGGCGCCCTTGGGTTGAGCTCCAGAATAGACACGAATGACGCCAGCGCCCATTGCGGCTGCATAGTCCACCCATTTCTTCACGTATGCAATTTGACCCTCGCGTTCTTTGCCCGGCGGCAGGGCGAAACGGTTGGAGACCGCCGTTCCCGAAACATCCAGTCCATTCAGAAAGGCGCGCCGTTTGATCTGTGCGAAGTATTCTGGCGTCGGGTCTCTGGGGAAATAGTAGCAGGTCAGCTCTGTCCCATCGAGGCCCAGCTCGGCGCACAGGTCAATGAAGTCAAACAGTGTCATTGGGTTCTCTTTGGCCGTGAGATACTGGCGGAACGAATAGGCCGCCATGCTCAGCTTGATGCGCGACCGACCTTTTCGCTCGATCGGGGCAGCGGCTTTCGCCTGTTCTGCCGAGGCGCGTTCGCCAGCGGCAAGACCAACTGCCAATAGCGATGCCCGCCCGAAAAACTCACGCCTGTTTGTTTTCCTTGTCATCTTGCCCTCCTATGCTCATTCCACGTAGTGATGAGAGCCTCCAAAATAATGAACCACCAAGACACGAAGGCACCAAGAAGGCTCAAGGGCGACCAGGCTTTGTGTCTTGGTGTCTTTGTGGTGAAAATGTTCTGTTGGTCACACCGGCATCCATGGGCGCGCATCGGCGGTCACGGTTTCGCTCGTGCACGGTCAGTACGCGCGAGCAAAGTAAGCGATGTGCTGCGCGCTCTTACCGGTGAAGAAGCAATTCCCGACTGTCTCCGGTTGCGCGAGCGGAATGCAGCGCAAGGTCGCCTTGGTTTCCTCCTTGATCTTTGCTTCATCCTCGGCGGTTCCGGCCCATGCGCCGACGACAAAGCCGCGCCTGGTCTCGATAATTTCGCGGAATTGCTCATAGCTGGAGACAGCATGCGTATTGCGGTCGCGGAACTCGCGCGCCCGCTCGAACATCGCCGACTGAATCTCTTCGAGCAAGCGACGGATCGTGGGAAGCATCTCGTCCTCGCCGACGAACATTTTCTTCTTCGCGCGGTCGGGCAGGTCGCGCCGAACCAGACAGACTTGGCCCTTTGCGATGTCTTTCGGGCCAATCTCGAGCCGCACTGGCACGCCACGCAAATCCCACTCGTTGAACTTCCAGCCTGGGCTTTTTGATTCATCTCGATCAACCTTGGCACGCACCCCAGCCTCAACGAGCGCAGCGCGCAGAGCCTCGGCTTTCTCCAGAACTGCCGCCTTGTGTTCGGTTGTGATGACAGGGATGACAATTGCCTGCACGGGCGCTACGCGAGGCGGCAGGGTCAGTCCAGCGTCATCGCCGTGGACCATTATGATCGCACCGACGAGGCGCGTCGAAACTCCCCACGAGGTCTGCCAGACATGCTTCTCAACGTTGTCCTCGTCGAGGAACTTGATGTCAAAGACCTTGGCGAAATGCTGACCAAGGTTGTGAGACGTGCCCGCCTGGAGGGCCAACCCGTCGGCCATCAATGCCTCGACTGTGTAGGTCAGCTGAGCTCCGGCAAACTTCTCGCTTTCGCTTTTCTGGCCGACGATAACTGGGATCGCCAACTCGGTCTCGATGAACTCGCGATAGACTCCCAACATGCGAAGCGTTTCTTCCTGGGCTTCGTCGAACGTGCGATGGCAGGTGTGGCCTTCCTGCCAGAGGAATTCTGAGGTGCGCAAGAACAGGCGCGTTCGCTTTTCCCATCTGACCACATTTGCCCACTGGTTGATCAGAACCGGCAGGTCGCGGTACGATTGAATCCACTTTGCATAGATGCTGCCGATGATGGCTTCTGACGTTGGCCGGATGGCCAGAGGCTCTTCGAGCTTGTCGTTGCCCGCGCGCGTGACCCAGGCGCACTCGGGGGCGAATCCCTGGACGTGCTCGGCCTCCAACTTCAAGAGACTCTCCGGAACGAACAGGGGGAAATAGGCATTCTCGTGACCTGTGGCCTTGATCCGTTTGTCCAAAGCGTCGCGCATGTTTTCCCACAGCGTGTATCCGTATGGGCGAATAACCATGCAGCCCTTGATGTCTGTGTAGTCGGCCAGGCCGGCGCGAACGACGACCTCGACGTACCATTGCGAGAAGTCAGACGATTTGGATGCCAGCTTTTGGGCATACTCTTTTTGGGCCACTGCGGCAGCCTCCGTTTTCACGGTTTTCTATTGCAACAAGACTCTCTCCCGGCTTAGAAACAATCGAACTGTGAATAGTCAGGAAGGCGGAGTGTTTTCTGGGCGATCATTGCGGCAAAGTCAAGAAAAGGTGATGCCAAGAGTTCGATCAGACATGTGTTCCACACGCAGTTCTTTTCGGGAGTCTGACTCATTTTGGGCAGAAAGACGATAGACAGAGCAAGGGGAGACGTAAGTCTGTGGAGATAAGATTCTCCCGTCATGCAAAGAGAAGGGGGAAACTGTACAGGATTTCGGAATCCACGGTGTTAGAGATTTTGGAGGGAAGAGAATTGACCCAGGGAAAACACGAGATCATTCAGAACATTGAAGGGTTTACGTATCCATTGAAAGAGGCACTTGCGAAAGGCGTAGCACGGGCGTCTCGCCCGTGACAGACAGCCGCTTTAGGGGCAAGAAACGCATGAAATCACGGGCGAGACGCCCGTGCTACGACCGGAATACC
>Ga0194110_10009454_pt1 | contig 10967 bp, 7 predicted proteins | sample TA2Kig1200mmetaG_FD_146192 | JGI IMG/M metagenome (GOLD analysis project Ga0194110, IMG submission 146192) | Freshwater microbial communities from Lake Tanganyika, Tanzania - TA2015032 Kigoma Deep Cast 1200m | ecosystem: Environmental > Aquatic > Freshwater > Lake | place: Tanzania: Lake... | reverse complement strand
GGGCAGTCCAGGCCCTCTATCTGCAGCGTGATCTGCTTCTGTTCCGGCATAATCGGCACCTCGGCTCTGGCAACGCGGCACGGAGATCCCTCGTCGCGGCGCTCCTGCTCATGCACTCGACGCGACAGGCCGTGCCCGCCTCAATGTCACCCCGAAGGCCGCACGGCGTCCGCGCCGCAGCGGCCCTGAGGGGTCTCGCCCTGCGGTCTATCGAGACCCCTCCTCGCACCGCCGCCACTTGTGGCGCAGACGGTGCTCCTCGGCGTGACATAACGCATGGCGTAACACTGTGCAGGGCCGGTTCATTGCCGTCAGAACGGCGCCCCGGCCGCTGCAGTTGCTCTCAGGGTATCAGAACGACCATCCCCTGCAAAGCGAGTATACTATTCTTGAGTGATCTTGTCAAGATATTGGCTGCCCGGCTGCTCAAGGAATGACAAAGGTCGCCGGCTGTGGCATACTCTGCGTGCGAGCGAGGCTTTGAGCCGATACCAAACAAGGGGAGGCGCTGTGCACGTTCTACGTAATGAAGCGCTGGAGGTAAGCGTTGATACGGGCACCTTTGAGGCGACAATCGTCCATCGAGCCACAGGGCGTCGGTGGGCCTTTCGACGGAACCCGCTGGCGGACCTGCGCGTGGTCCACGGCAGCACCGACGCCCTGGCCTACCTGGCCGACAGCCGGGAGTGCGAGCCGCTGCGCTACCGGACGCTCCGCGAGGACCGCCTGACCTGCCTGCTGAAGGGGCTTCCGGGCGGCGTTGGGCTGTCGCTCACCTACGCCCTGCCCTACGACGGGGATGCGCTGCGCATCGAGCTGGAGCCGATCTACAGCGCGGCGGCGTCGCGTATCGCTGAGGCCTGGTACCCGGGGCCGCTCGAGCCGCTGGATGAGGAGGTCGCCTACACCGTCTGGCCCAACGCCGGCGGGATGATCCTCCCCGCTCGCCACGACCAGGAGATCGTGGCCGACATGAGCGAGTACGAGACGCAGGTGAAGGGGCTGCCCTACGCCATCGCCTACTCCTGGCATCTATACCAGCCGTGGTGGGGCGCGATCGCGGGCAAGACGGGCTATGTCGCCATCGCCGAGACGCCCTACGACTTTGCGCTAGAGCTCCGCCACCCGGCGGGCGGGCCCACAACGACGAGGCCGGTGTGGGTACCGTCGTTCGGCCGCTTGGCCTACAAACGGGCGATACGCTACCGATTCCTGTCGCCCGCGAGCTATGTGACGCTCGCCAAGGCCTATCGGGCCTATGCGCAGGAGATCGGCCGATGGGTCTCACTCCAGGAAAAGATCGCGCGCAACCCGGTGGTCGAGCGCCTCATCGGGAGCATCATCTTCCCGGTGTCCATCTGCCGGCACAACCTGCAGGTGCGGCCGCCCCAGCATGCGGTGACCACCTTTGAGGAGCGGGCGCGCCAGGCGAGACGTCTGCGCCAGCTCGGCGTGGAGCGCGCCTACCTGCACATCGATGGCTGGGGCTATCGCGGCTATGACAACCAGCACCCGGGCATCTTTCCGCCCTGCCCGGAGGCCGGCGGCTGGGACGGCCTGCTGGCCCTCTCCGAGACCGCCCGAGAGTGCGGCTACCTCTTGGGCCTGCATGACCAGTTCCGCGACTATCACCTGGACGGCCCGGCGTTTTCCGAGGCGCACGCGGTCAAGCTCGCGGATGGGACGCTGCCGCTGTGGTCGCGCTGGGCGGGCGGGTCGCAGAGCCTCCTCTGCGCCCAGGAGGCGCTCCCCTTCATCCGGCAGGCCTTCAGCGAGCTGTTGGGGCATGGCATCCAGCTTGGCGCATCCTACCTGGATGTGTTCGCCATGAACCCGCTCGACGAATGCTACGATCCGCGCCACCCCACCACGCGCGAGGCGTGTTACCGTTGGCGCGCCGAGGCGATGGACTTTGTCCGCGAGCTCGGCCTGGCCATCAGCTCCGAGGAGCCGGCGGACTGCTTCATCCCGCATCTCGACTTTGCCCACTGGAACGGCTACCCCCGCCGGCCCACGACAACGGGCGAGTATCTGGGCATCCCCGTGCCGTTGCACAACCTGGTCTACCACGACGCGCTGCTGCTCCCCGCGCTGTACGCGTACCGCCGCACAGCCCTTAGCGCCCGCGATTTCCTGGAGGGCTTGGCGCAAGTCGAGATCCCGTATGGCAACGTCGCGTGGGAACGGCCGGAGGATCTGGTCGGCGCGAACCAGATGGCCGCGTTGCACCGCGCTTGGGCGATGCACGAGCTGGTGGATCATCGCTTGCTGGACGAAACGGGGATGGTGCAGGAGTACGAGTACCCTGAGGGCGCGGTGGCCATTGACCTGACGGCGCTGCGCTACCGCATCGAGCGGGCCGTTGGCCACGGCCGGCTGGGTCAGCGTCGGAGAGTGAGAAGCAAGGGGGACACAGGTCATTGTGTGGCGAGGGCGTCACTAGATGCTGTTTATATTCGTTTTCTGATCTTTATATTTCTTTCTACTGATACTGTGTGGATGCACACAAGTGGCTTGACATGCACTTGCGATGATGGTATGCTGTGCGCGATCCTGAGCATCGGGGGGCACAGCCATGATGCTCCCACCGATTCCGTGAGATCAGCATTCGGGCTCGCGCACTCTAACCGCTGGGTAGAAAGGAAGGACACTCATGTCGAGGATCACCCGTCGTAGGCTGCTCCAGTCCGCAGGGGCGGCAGCCGCCACCGCGGCGCTGGCCGCCTGCCAACCCGTCGTCGTCGAGAAAGCAGTCGAAAAGGTCGTGAAGGAGACCGTCGTCGTCAAAGAGGCGGTCGAGGTCGAGAAAGAGGTTACCCGCGTCGTGCAGGCCGCCGCGCCAACGGGCCCCACGAACGCCCTGGGCGTGACCCTGCCAGCGGACGCGCTGCCGCTCGATCAGCAGTACCGGCTGATCGCCGTCGGCAGGCCTGGCGAGCAGGCTGGCGGCTCCTACGGCCACGAGATGGAATCGCTGTACAACCGGGCCTATCCCCTGGGCTATGGCAGCGAGGTCCTCACGCAGCTCGATATCGAGCGCAACCCCCAGGGCGTGGCCTGCGAGAGCTGGTCCATCGCGGAGGACGGCCTGGCCTGGGATTTCAAGCTGCGCAAAGAACTCAAGTTCGCAGATGGCAAGCCCATCACGGCCCACGACTGGGTCTGGACCTTCCGCCGCTCGTTCGAGAAGGGCTATGACTTTGGCTGGTTCTTCTATGACATCCTGAACGCCCAGCAGGTGCTCGCCGGCGAGTTGCCGCCCGAGGAGCTGGGCATGGAGGCCATGGACGACTTTACGCTGCGCATCAAGACCAAGGAGTTCGTCCCCTACATCCCCTCGCTGGGCGTGTGGGCGTTTGTGGCGCCTCCGCAAGCCTACGAGCAGTACGGCGAGAACTGGGCGGTCAACCCGCAGCAGTATATCGCCTCGGGCCCCTGGACGCTCAAGGAGTTCGAGCGCGGCGTCAAGTGGACGTTCGACCTGAATCCCGAGTACAAGGGCGTCAACCGTCCGTACTATACGCAGCTCCGCGCCCGGACGCTGCCGACGGGCCTCCCAGCCTACATCGCGGGCGACATTCAGCAGCACAGTATCGGCATTGACACGCCCGCTGGGGAAGTGGCCATCGTGAACGCCAACCCCATCCTGCGCAGCGAGTCCCATCCGCAGCCCAGCCTGGTCACCTGGTACATCGGCTTTAACACGACAGGCAAGTTCAAGCCGCTGGACGACATCAATGTGCGCATGGCGCTGAGCAGGGCCATAGACAAGGAAAAGATCATCGGCGAAGTGGGCCGCGGGTTCGCCTATCCGGCGTGGGGCCTGGTGCCCAACGGCTTCCCCGGCAACAGCCACGAGATGCTCAAGGGCCGCGAGCCGAACCAGTTCGATCCGCAGGCGGCCAAGGAACTACTGGCCAAGGCGGGCTTTCCGAACGGGCAGGGCTTCCCCAAGTTCGAGCTCTGGATCCGCAACCCCCAGCCCTACATGGTCACCCTCTGCGAGGCCGTGCAGGCCGCATGGAAAGAGCACCTGAACATTGACGTGGACCTCTACCCCACCGACCATCAGTCCTTCACCGCGCGGACCTTCCGCGAGAGGGACATCCCCATCTACTTTGTGGGGTACTCGATGGACTTTTACGATCCCGCCACCTTTATGAGCGTCTTCCGCAGCGGCGGCCGGCACCCGCATGACGACCCCGCCTATGACGAGGCGTTCAACACGGGCAACAGCACGCGCGACCCGCGCAGGCGCCTGGAGCTGCTCAGCGAGGCGGAGGCGATCCTGGTGGATCATGTCGGCTACATCTTTTTGATCCAGCCGTTCAGCGTGGCGCTGTGGCCCTGCAACCTGGCGGGGGAAGGCATTCGCCCGAACTCGGCGGGCTTTCAGTCCGACACAGCCTACGGTGGGGGCGCCAACCCCTGGGTGGGCGCGTACTGGTCAGACTCGGACTGCCGCAAGAGGCTCTAGGCTCAGATAGGGCCCGCTTTCACGTGGGGCGGCAGGGCGTGACCATGGCCATGCCCTGCCGCTTGCTCCAGCCTCGGCTGATGCGAGGGCAGGCAGATGTTGGACTATACCCTTCGGCGCCTGGGCGGCGTGCTGGCCACGCTCGTGCTCCTGTCCATGTTCACCTTTGTCCTCTCGCGGGCCATCCCCGGCGGCCCCTGGGACGTGGGCGTCGAGATCCCCCGCACCCCCGAGCAGATCGCCATGTTCAAGGAAAAGTACGGCCTGGACAAGCCGATCTGGCAGCAGTACCTCGTCTGGCTGCGCAACGCCGTCACCCTGGACTTTGGCTCGCCCTACATGGCCCCGGAGATGTCGGTCACGCAGCTCATCCTGCGGCAGTTGCCGTATAGCGCCCTGGTGGGCGGCCTCGCCGCCGCCCTGGCCATCACCGTGGGCGTCATCCTCGGCATGATCGCCGCCGCCCGACAGAACACCTGGGCCGACATCGTCATCAACAGCGCTGCGGTGGTCGTGGGGACGATCCCGGGTTTCGTGCTGGGCTTTGTGCTGATCTACTTTTTCGCGGCCAAGCTGCGCTGGTTCCCCTCAGGGGGATGGAGCGACACGGGCTACAAGACGTTGGTGCTCCCCGTGACCGCCTTCGGCGTGCCCGCTACGGGCGGCGTCGCCCGCTGGACGCGGCAGTGCATGGTGGAGGCCATGTCGTCGGATTATGTGCGGACGGCCTACGCCAAGGGGGTACGTCAGGCCGGCGTGATGAGCCGGCACGTGCTGCGGAACGCCCTGATCCCCATGATCACCAGCTTCCTGCCCATGTTCCCGGCGATGATGACGGGCTCGGTCTTTATCGAGCACACCTTTGGCATCCCTGGCCTGGGACAGTGGTTCGTCTCCTCCAGCTTTAGCCGCGACTATCCGATGGTGCTGGGCATCACCATCTTTTGGGCGGTGCTGATCGCCCTGACCTACTTTGTGACCGACATCCTCTACGGCGTGATTGATCCCCGTGTGCGCCTGACGGAGAAGGAAGGATGACGAGCCTGACAGGGCACCTTGGCGCACCCGTCGTGGAAGAACGGGTGCGGCATGCGGGCTTTTGGGCGGGCGCCTGGCGTCGCTATCGCCGGAACCTGCTGGCCATGTACGGGCTGGTCTTTGTGGTCTTTATCCTCATCGTCGGCATCTTTGCGCCCTGGCTGGCCCCCTATTCGTACAACAAGGTCAACCTGGACCACGCCCTGGAGCCCCCGTCGGCGGCCTATCCCTTGGGAACGGATCAGCTCGGGCGAGACATGCTCTCGCGCATCATGTACGCGGCGCGGCCCATGCTCCTGGTTGGCTTTGTGACCCAGATCTTTGCCCAACTCATCGGCGTGCCCATGGGGATCATCGCGGGGTATGCTGGCGGCGCCTTGGACTGGATCGTCACACGCCTCATAGACTTTTTCTCGGCCCTGCCCTGGTACCTTGTCGTGCTCTATCTGGTCATGGTGCTGCGGCCCAGCCTGGAGAACCTCATCCTGGCGTTGACGATCACCAGTTGGGTGGGGCCGTGCCGCGTCGTGCGCGGCCTGACCCTCTCCGTGCGCGAGCAGGACTATGTGGACGCCGCCCAGGCGCTGGGCATCCCCACGCGGCTGATCCTCAAGAACCATATCTTTCCTCAGGCCGCGCCGCTCCTCCTATGGAGCTTTGCCGTGGGCATCCCCACCTCGGTTTTCGCCGAGGCCGGCCTCAGCTTCCTGGGGATGGGCGTGCGCCCGCCGAACCCCAGTTGGGGCATGATGCTGGGCGAGGCGGGGCAGTGGTGGATCTACCGCCCGCACATGTTCATCTTCCCCGGGCTGATGATCACGCTCTCGGTGCTGGCCTTCCAGGGGCTCGCCGACGGGCTGCGCACCGCCATTGACGTGAACGTCAACATCTAGAGCCGGAGGGATGGCGATGGCTCCTCTGCTGGAGGTCCAGGACCTGGAGGTCGCTTTCTTCACCAAGGACGGCGTGGTGCGCGCGGTGAATGGCATCTCGTACACGCTGGAGGCCGGCGACACCCTGGGCCTGGTGGGCGAAAGCGGCTGCGGCAAGAGCGTCAGCGTGCTGGCCATGCTGCGCCTCATCCCCGAACCCCCCGGCCGCATCATGGGCGGTCGCGTGTTGCTCGAGGGGCGGGACCTCCTCAAACTGCCCGCCCATCGTATGCACGAGATCCGCGGCAGCCAGATTGCCATGATCTTTCAAGACCCGATGACCTCCCTTAACCCGGTGATGACTATTGGCAACCAGATCGCCGAGGCGATGCAGGTCAACCTCGGCCTGGAGCATGGCAAGGCTATGGACCGCGCCGCCGAGCTGTTGACGCGGGTGGGCATCCCCAACGCCAGCGACCGCCTCTCGGATTATCCGCACCAGTTCTCGGGGGGCATGCGCCAACGGGCGATGATCGCCATGGCCGTCTCCTGTCAGCCCAAGGTGCTCATCGCCGACGAGCCGACCACGGCGCTCGACGTGACCATCCAGGCGCAGATCGTGGACCTGGTCAAGGATCTGCAGCAGGAGCTCAACATGGCCGTGATCTGGATCACGCACGACCTGGGCGTGATCGCGCGGCTGGCCCGGCGCATCAATGTCATGTATGCCGGTTACATCGTCGAGACGGGGCCGATCCAGCCCCTGTTCAAGGCGCCGCTGCACCCCTACACCGTCGGGCTGCTGAGCTCCTTGCCCAGTCTGGACCTGACGGATCAGGACTTGAGCTACATCGAGGGCTCGCCGCCGGACATGATCCGCCTGCCGGAGGGCTGCCCCTTCTGGCCGCGCTGCCGCTATCGCACGGAACGCTGCGCCGTCGAGCGGCCAGAGCTCGACGAGTACGCGCCTGGGCACCAGGCAGCATGTTGGAACGTGGCTGAGGTGCTGAATCAGCGCAGCAGCGCACTTGTTTCGGAGGGGGCGTGACATGGCGGAACAAGAGGTCGTCCTGGCGGTCCGCGACCTGCGCAAGTACTTTCCCGTCAAGCGTGGGCTTTTGGCGCGCGTACGCGCTCACGTCAAAGCGGTGGACGGCGTGTCCTTCACGATCCGCAAGGGCGAGGTGTTCGGCCTGGTGGGCGAGAGCGGTTGCGGTAAGACCACCACCTCGCGGGCCATCCTGCAGCTCGACCCGCCCACCGAAGGCTCGGTGCAGCTCGAGGGGCAGGAGCTGGTCGGCCTGCGCGGGGAAGCTCTGCGCCGCATGCGCACCAAGATGCAGATCATCTTCCAAAACCCTTACTCATCGCTCAACCCCCGGATGACGGTCGGACGCATGCTCGTCGAGCCGATGCTGGTGCACGGCATCGCCAAGAGCTCGCAGGAGGCGCAGGATCGCGCGGCGGCGCTGCTGCAGATGGTGGGGCTGAACCCCTACTTTGTGAACCGCTTCCCCTCCGAGTTCTCCGGCGGCCAGCGGCAGCGCATCGGCATCGCGCGGGCGCTGAGCGTGAACCCTTCCTTCGTCATCTGCGACGAGCCCATCTCCTCCCTCGATGTCTCCATCCAGTCGCAGATCGTCAACCTGCTGCGCCGCCTGCAGCGGGAGCTCGACCTCACGTACCTCTTTATCTCGCACGACCTCTCCATGGTGCGCTATATCAGCAACCGCATGGGGGTGATGTACCTGGGCAAGATCGTGGAGCTCGGCGACAGCAAAACGGTGCTGCGCACGCCCATGCACCCGTACACCCAGGCGCTCTGGTCGGCGCTGCCCATCCCCGACCCCGAGATCGAGGCCCGGCGCGAGCGCATCATCCTGGAGGGGGACGTGCCCAGCCCCATCGATCCGCCGCCTGGATGCCGGTTCAGCACCCGTTGCCCCAGGGTCATGGACCTCTGTCGCGAGGTCGAGCCCGCGCTGGCCGAATGCGAGCCGGGGCGCTGGGTGGCGTGTCACCTGTATACGTCATGAGGGGGGCGCGGGCATCGGGCAGTCAGAGATAATGCGCGCTGGCCTGCACGCAAGGGGACAAAGCCCATTCACCACAGGAGACGCTTGATGAACAGCTACCCGGTCGGACTCGCCAAGTGGGACCTCGACACGCCGGCGCTCTGCCTGGACGCCTCGGCCCTGGAGCGCAACATCGCCCACATGGCCGACTATCTCTCGACCCGCCCTGCGGCCCTGCGCCCGCACAGCAAGACGCACAAATGCCCCACGATCGCCTGGAAGCAGCTCAAAGCGGGCGCCATCGGCATCACCTGCGCCAAGCTGGGCGAGGCCGAGGTGATGGCCCACGCGGGCATCGAGGACCTGCTCATCGCCAACCAGATCGTCGGCCCCCGCAAGATCGCCCGGCTCGTCAACCTGGCCCAGTACACCCGCGTCATCGTGGCCGTGGAGGACGAAGGCAACGCCGTCGCCCTCTCAGAGGCGGCCACGGCAGTGGGCGCCACGTTGCGCGTGATCCTCGAGGTGGATGTGGGCATGAAGCGCTGCGGCGTGGCCCCCGGCGAGCCCAGCCTGGCGCTCGCGCGGCGGATTCTGGCGCTCCCTGGGTTGCAGTTCGACGGCATCATGGGCTATGAGGGCCACTGCGTGATGCTCCCCGACCTGGCCGCCCGGCGCCAGGCGGCGGAAGAGGCCATGGCCAAGCTGGTGGGCACGCGGGACCTCCTCGTCTCTCGCGGCATCTCAGTGGCGATCGTCTCCGGCGGCGGCACCGGCACGTACCAGTTCACCGGCAACTATCCGGGGGTGACCGACATCCAGGCGGGCTCCTATGCCACCATGGACGCCAAGTACCGCGAAGCGGGCGGCGCCGACTTTGAGTGTGCTTTGACGCTGATCGCTCGGGTCATCAGCGTCACGGGCGACCGCGCGATCATTGACGCGGGGATGAAGACGATGACCCACGAGTTCGGCCTGCCGCCGGTGACACGGCCCGCGGGCTGGGCGCTGGTCAAGCTCTCCGAGGAACACGGCATCCTCGAGCGCCGCGGCGGCGAGCCGTTGCGCCGCGGGGACACCGTGGAGCTGATCCCCTCGCACGGCTGCACGACCATCAACCTGCACGACAACTTTTGCGTGACCCGCGACGGGCGGGTCGAGGCCGTCTGGCCCATCGCCGCGCGGGGATGCATCGCCTGACGGTCATCCGCCCGGAGTGCCCGAAGCGCAATGGGGCACGCACGAGGAGCCTGTTTAGCCCCGGCTCGTGACGAGTGAGGCCCTACATGGGGTAGCGCCTGCGCCGGGGCGTACTACCGGTAGGGGCGAACCTCGTGTTCGCCCACATTCTGAAACGGGCTCCGGGGGCGTGCCCCTACGATAAGCGACCGCACAAAACCGTAGGGGTGGCCCCCCGACGATGGGTGGAACGCCGCCTTGCGCGCCCATGCCCGAGGCCGGCCCCGGGCGACCAACCATCCTCTGGCCCCCTCGTTTTGACGCCGTCCCGCGCCGCCCTATAATCCGCCCAAACCACATACAGCCTGCTGCGCTCTTATCCAGAGAGGCGGAGGGACCGGCCCTGTGAAGCCTCGGCAACCTGGAGGCGCGACGCGCTCCGCGTGAGGCGTCGCGGCGTCCAAGAGGTGCCAATTCCGTCAGTCCTGTACGGGATCTGAAAGATGAGAGGTGAGATCGCGCTGCGCCTCTTCATCCCCTCAGGCCGATGAAGAGGCTCTTTGTTGGAAACGGTCGAGCCCCGTCTCTGGAGAAGGACGGGGCTCGTTTGCATTGCAGGGAGGCCAGATGCCCAACGACCGCCAGAGGGCGGATGCCCACTTTTCCACAGCCAGCGTGCACGCCGGGGAGGACAAGCGCAAACCCTACGGCTCGCTGACCACGCCCATCGTGCAGACCTCAACCTACACCTTTGAGAACACGGACGCGCTGCTGGAGCACATGCGCCGCAAGGAGGGCCGGCTGGAGCTCCTCCGCGGGGAGTACGGTCGCTACGGCAACCCCACCCAGGAGGCCGTGGAGCGCAAGATGGCCGCCCTGGAGGGAGGCGAGAGAGCCCTCGCGCTCTCCAGCGGCATGGCCGCCGTCACCTGCACCTTGCTGGCGCTCCTCTCCGCCGGGGACCACCTGATCCTCACCGACGACTGTTACCGGCGCACGCGCCAGTTCTCGCTCGAGTTCCTGCGCCGGTTGCGGATAGACTGCACCATCGTCCCGCTGGGGGACTATGCCGCGCTGGAACAGGCCATCCGCCCCGAGACGCGCCTCATCCTCACCGAAACGCCCACGAACCCCTATCTGCGCGTGGTGGACCTGCCCCGGCTGGCCGAGATCGCCCGCCGCCACGGGCTCATCACGGTGATTGACGCCACCTTTGCCACGCCGGTGAACATGCGCCCTCTGGAGCACGGCATGGACCTGGTGATCCACAGCGCCACCAAGTACCTCGGCGGGCATAACGATCTGCTGGCGGGCGTGGTCGTGGGAGACGCCAAGCAGATTGCCCCCATCAAAGAGCTCAACGACGTGCTCGGCGCCACGATCAGG
>Ga0194110_10009449_pt1 | contig 10969 bp, 5 predicted proteins | sample TA2Kig1200mmetaG_FD_146192 | JGI IMG/M metagenome (GOLD analysis project Ga0194110, IMG submission 146192) | Freshwater microbial communities from Lake Tanganyika, Tanzania - TA2015032 Kigoma Deep Cast 1200m | ecosystem: Environmental > Aquatic > Freshwater > Lake | place: Tanzania: Lake... | reverse complement strand
TGGAGGGTCCCCGCGAAGCCGGGTCCGCTGATAGATCTCCTTCGTCAGGCGGAACCACTTCCAGGATAGCCAGCTCATCTGTTGGAGAGCGTGCGCGCCTCTTTCCTTGTCGTTCATCGCCGATCCCTTCCTCGTCGCGCCGATCCGAAGGGCGGTCCGCCTGGCGGGCGTCCGACCTCCGAGCGGAATGTGGACCCCGTGAGGCTCCCCGGGCAGCCGCCGCCTACGCCGAAATCGGCCCTCACACTAGCACGGCGAGGAACTTCCCGCCAGGGCGGAAAGCGGCGGGCCGTGCTGCGCTCGGCATCCGCAGCGCCCGGCGGACGAACATCTCCGTTCTTCCCCTCAAGGTCGTGTCGCGAGGGAGCCCGCTCGTCTTCTTCTGGGATGGGCGCGAGCGGGCGGGCGCAGAGGTCTCCTCCGGCGTCTACTTCATCCGGCCGATCGGCGGATCCTCCTCCGCCGCGCGCCGGATCGTCATCGTCCGCTGATGGAAGAGTCGGCTCGTGCGGCAAGGCCTCGCCGCGCCGCCGTACGTCTCCCGATCTCTCAACCGTTCTCCTCGCATCATTCATGGGTGACATGATTCGGAGGATGATGTATCATGCGGGCTGAAGACTGGGATTCATATAGGGAGAGATTGAGAACGGAGGCGGCTCATCGTGACGCGCCGTCCCCGCGGGTCTCTGGCCTGATCGCTTGTGCCGACCGGTGCACCCTCCAGCTGCCCCCCCCTCTCGGGTGTGCCATCGACTGCTCGGGAGAAGACCATGCTTCTCAAGAGTTTCGTCGTTGGCCTTGCCCTCGCTCTCTTGTTCCTGATCGCGTTCTACGTCGCGGGGCCGGGGTCGTTCTAGCGGATCAAGCGCGCGAGCTCCCTCGCCGCGCGCATCCGTCGCGCGCGGCGCGCCGCTTCGGCCGGGAGGATCGTTTCGTCGCTTCGGGATCGTTCGCGGACCGTGGGAACGCGAGCAGGCCGGCCGCCGGCCGCGATCCGCAGCGCGGAATCGAGCCGGCCTCCCGGAGCCCGAGCGACCCCCGGCCGCGCGCGCGGCGCCGCCGGAGCGTGCGGGGATCGCGAGTCGAGCGGAGTCTCAGCGGACGAGAAGAAGCTTCAGTGTTTCCTGCCAGCGGCCGGATCGGACGACCGCGAAGTAGAGGCCGCTCGGCGCGCCGACGCCTCCGCTCATCCTCCCGTCCCACGAAACGGAATGCCATCCGGGCGGCAGGTCTTCGTCGGCGAGAACGCGCACCTTCCTCCCTCGCGCGTCGTAGAGGGTGATCGTGACGCGCCCCGGCTCGGCGAGCGCGAAGGGGATCGACGTGGTCGGGTTGAACGGGTTCGGGCGGTTCGCGAAGAGCGCGTTCCGCTCCGGCTTGGACGAGGGAGCGCCTTCGCTCACGACGCCGGTCACGCTCTGAATGAGAAACGTGAAGGGGGACAGGGAAGCGCTCGCCTCCACGGTCGCCGCGAACGAGAGATCGTCGGTTCCGTACACGAACGTCGTGTCGCACTCCTCTCCCCCGTCGAGGCGGAAGTAGTACTCGACAAGCTCGCCGACGAAGAATGTCGAGTCGAGACGCGCGGCGAGGTAGCTCGTGTCGCCGACGATCGTGTCCGCCTCGAGCGCGATCGCTCCGTAGAGCGTGTCGGACGCGACGCGGAAACGGACCTCGCCGCCCGCCGCCTGCGCCGCCGGAGAGACGCCCACCGTGAAGACGACCTCCGTGTCCGAATCGACGACGATGAACGGGCTCCGCATCGCGAGGAGCGGTTCCTCGCTTCGCGGCACGTGCCACGCGGGGAGCGCCCGGCGTCCGGCGACGAACCGATAGAACGCGCCTCCGTTGTCATCGACCGCGCGCGGCCCGCTCGGACCCTGCGCACTTAAATAATAGATAACCGTATCTCCCCGCTGAAACGCCGTTCCGAACGGGATCTCGCCTCTCCAATACCCGTCTCCCCCGGTGTTCCGATTCCAGAGGAGCGGGGATGAGTCGGGCGCCGCGCCGAACCAGTGAACCCAGGCGGCGAACTCGCCGATGGAGAGCGTATCCGCCGGGTGAACGCGCCCCTCGATCCGGGCGCTCATGTTCGCGGTGAGCGAGTCGCCCGGCGCGAAGTTCGTATGTTCGGACGCGGTCGAGTCGAGGAACGCGATCACCTCGACCGGGAGCTCCGTCGCGAAACGCGATCCGGCGCTCCAGAGTCCGTACGTACCGGAGAGAAGATCCTTCCCTCGCACGCGCCACCAGTAGATCGTTCCTGCGGCGAGCGTGTCGGAGACCCACGCGGTGTCGGCGGGAAATCCCGCGGTCGCCTCCTGGTCGAACACCTTGTCCGCGAAGAGCGGGTCGCGCGCGATCTGGATCTGGTACGCGACGAGCGTGTCCGCGGGGTCGGGGAGCGCGATCGCGGACCAAACGAAGATCGGCGCGCGCGCAACGTGAAGGGCTCCCTGCGCGGGCGCGTAGAGCGCCGCGGGGGGCGGCGGGTAGAGCGGCATCCCGAGAACCACCTCAGGCGCCGAGGCGTTCGGTTTCTCGTCGAGCGAGAAGAACGAGTAGTAGTAGGTCGTGTCCGGGATGAGCCCCTCGTGCACGAGCGTGTCCGGCTCCGAGGGGGCGGCGGCTCTCCGCTCGAGAAGAACCCCCTCCGTCGTGTCCGCCGGGAACGTGCTCGTCGCAAAACGGATCATAACGGCGGCGAGATCCGCGTCGTGCGGGTTGATCCACGTGAGTCGGTTGGAGGAGTCGGCGGGGAGCGCCTCAAGAGCGAGAACCTTCCCCGGCGGGATGTCGTCGATCACGAAGAACGTGTCGACCGCGAAGATCGTGTCCGCGTTTCCGCTCGACGAGATCGCCCGCACCTCCACGACATGAAGGGTCTCCGCGAGCTCTTCCGTGGTGAACACGTAGCTTTCGGAATCGGAGTCGAACGCCCCATCGGCCGGATCCGCCGGAATCCAATCCCCTCCGTCGATTCGATACTCGACGCTCGCGATCGTGTTCAGCGTGATGTCGTTCTGCTCGCCCATGCTGTTCCTGTTCGCGAGAGGGTTCTCGCGGGCGAGGCCGGTGAAGGTCGGGGTCGTCTCGCTGGTCGAATCGGGCGCCGGATCGAGGAGGGTCGCGGGATGCGTGTCGAGGATGTTCGCGATCGAATCGCCGTCGCCGTCCCAAATCCCGATCTGCCCGCGCGTGTAGACGCACGCGAGATTGGAGTCGAAGGCGGCCGCGAGGTTCGCCCGCATGATGCAGGATTCATCGAGGAGGCAAGTTCCGTAATCGCTGTTCTCGTTCGCCACGAGCTCGTAGCCGGCGCGGAGCCAACACGGCTTGTGCGCCGTGTAGTACTCATCCAAGGCGTAGAAGCTGTGCGCGATCTCGTGCGCGGTCACCGCGTCCATGTTCTGAATCCCTTGGGTCTTGTTGTCGTAGGTCATCACGAGATAGGGGCCGCCGTAGTATGAGAACCCGTAGTAGCCGTTGGAGAACGCGCCGTCCACGTCGTTCTTCGAGTCGGCCACGAAGACGGCGACCGCCCAATCCGTGCCGAGCGAATCCCTGAGATCGTTCAGGTAGGAGCGCGCGCGGAACCAGGTGTCGCCCGTCCGATACCCGACCGTGTCGAGGACGGCCCGCACCCAGAGCGATTCCTGTTTCGCGGCGAACGCGGGGCGTGTGATCGGCTCGTACGGACACGGAACCGGATCGACGAGATCGAAGACGAACGAGAGGTTCCCGCCCGGCACGTGCTGCACCCACCAGGCGACCCCCTCCTGCACTCCGGCGAAGACCGAATCGATCCGCGCGGCGGACCAGTTCTCCGTCGATGGATCGATGCTCCCGTCGCTCTCGGGGAGAAGGACGCCGACCGCGACCGATCCGAGCATGAACTCGCTGGTGTCGAAGAACCCCGCCCCCGGGGGCGCCTTCCCCGGTCCCGGATCCCCGCGCGGTCCGGGGGCCGCGTCGTCCGCGAGGGGCTCGCCCGTTCCCACGCGCGGCGCGGGAGGCGAAAGCCGGCGGTTCCAGGCCAGGGCCGCGAAACGAGCCTCGCGTGGGAGCGATTCGGCGAGAGATGCGTGGATCTCCCCCGACTCGACCCTCCAAGAGGGCTCCCTCTCTCCCAGCTCTTTCCAGACCGCGGGCGATGCCTCGACGATCGCTCCGCCAGGCGGGAAGGCCTGCAGGATCCGCCCTCCCGCCTGAACGATCGTTTCCGAGACGCTCCGCCACGGTTCGTCTCTTCCAAAGAGAACGAGCCTCTCCTCGGCGTGCGAAAAGGCCGCGGTCGCGAGGAGAAGGACCAAGGCGACCGAGGAGATCGGCACCCGTCGACTTCCGGGCGCGAGCGCGCGGCGCGGGCCGTAAAAGCGCGTCACCACCCTACACCTCCCCGCCAGAAGAACGGACCGACCGGAGACTGCTCTTGCGAATCCTCCGCGGAAACGGGAAGGGCTCCCCGCTCCTACCGTGTGCCCGGGTAACCGTGTAACTCGCATCCAAGTCGATTGAGATCAGCCCACGACCCAGCAAATCACGCGTAGAGCAGGGAGCCTTTCCCGCCCCCTCGGTTGTTCGCTGGGTGTGGGGTGCAAGCGCGGTGCCAGACCGTGGGCTGCACGGTGGGCCGCCCACGACCCACCTCGAATTCACTTTCGAACTCACCTGCAACGGATTGTCTTTCAATCGATTCATAGTAACCACTTGCGCGACGACCCGGCGCGCGACGCGCGCTCAGGACGCCCCTCTCTTCCGCGACCCGGGCGCGCGCACCCGAGCCGTCAGCGGGGGGTTCTCGGGAGACGAGAGCGAAGGGCGCGACGGCTTCGGAACTTAGGAGTCGGGGGTTTTTACCCGATCGAGCGGAGCAAATCCCCCTGATTCCTAACCCGTTACTCGACACTATTTTAATTCAACCGGAAGGCGTTGTCAACGAGGAGCGCGCTCATCTTGCACGACCATCTCGCGTTCTGCATCGCGCTTGACGAGTCTCCCGAGGATTGCTAAGGTCCTCACGGTCCGGCGACGCCTCGCTCCCGCCCGGAGAGAGGGACCTCCCCTCCATGCGGGGACGCGGGTCTGTCGCGCGGACGGGGGATTCACAAGTGTCGATGCCAAGTCGCGCTTCCCTTCTTCTTCTCGTGGCTGCTCTCGCCGGGTGCTCGCCCCCCGCGCTCTTCCTCGAACCGGTGACCCCGAGCTTCAACGGCGTTGTCGCGCCCGCTTACCGGGACCTCTCGGAGGCGGAGATCGAAGCGCTCTTCGTTCGGCCCTACACCGGGCGAACCCTTCTTGAGACCTCGGGCACGACGGCCGCGATGCTCTACGACCTCGCCTATCTCGAGAAGCGGGTCGGCGGAAAGTCCGGCGCGAACGAAGCTCTTTATGCCATGAACCGTCGATACATCGAGGAAGGGATCAGCTTCCGTGTCGCGGTTTGGGGAGAGAAGGCCGGCGAGGTGGATCTTGCGCGCTGGCGCTTCCGTCTCCGTTCGGACGACGGGCGTTTGTTCGACCCGATCCGGATCGAGCCGCAAGGGGTGCCCGAGTTCGATAGGGAATCGTACGTGGACCGCAAGGCGACCTGGAGGAGCGTCGCCGATCTCGCCTTTCCGCTTCGCGCCGAGCCGCCCCTCTCGTCGATCGTTCTCGAGATCACGAGGGACGACGGCTTCGCGCAGCGCCACACGTGGAAGTTCGACTGGGTGAAGACCCCGGGCTGATGCAGGCAGGAAGTGGAGCTGACGGGGCTCGAACCCGTGGCCTCTTGACTGCCAGTCAAGTGCTCTCCCAGCTGAGCTACAGCCCCATCCGCGCATCCGGGGCGCTCGGCGGAAGAAATGTACTCTCCGAGGGCTCCTTCCGTCAACCGGAAAGGGCTCATCGACATTGCCTTCTCACGCGACGGCCGGCGATCGCATTGACGCGGATCGCCTCATCCGATACAATCAAAGACGCTCCGGCCGGAGTGGTGAAACTGGTAGACGCAGGGGACTCAAAATCCCCCGAGGGCAACCTCGTGTCGGTTCGAGTCCGACCTCCGGCACCAGGATCGTCCCGCGCGTCGCGGGCCCAGCTCCCATCGCTCCCCAGGACAGGAAAGCCGAGGTGAACCTATGAACCGCACGCATCATGGTCGTATCGCATCCGGACCGATCCTCGCCGCCGCCGGGATCCTTGCGCTCCTCGCCCTCGCAACGGCGGCGAGCGCGGCCGTCCCGCTCCTCACGCCGCCCATCTGGAAGTCGGAAGACAACGACTACTCGACCGGCGGCGTTCTTGTCGATCTTGACGGGGACGGGTATCTCGATTTGATCACCGCGAACGGGAACGACATGGCCCGGCAGCCGATCCGCGTCTACTACAACCGGGGCGGCGTGCTCGAGCTCGAGGCCTCCTGGCAGAGCGACGACATCGGTTACAACTGCCACGTCGATCTCGGCGACCTCGACGGGGACGGGGATCTCGATCTGGCGGTCGCGGTCCTCGGCGATCCGGGGACGCCGCAGAGGGACAAGGTGTACGAGAACCTCGGGACCGGTCTCTCCGCGACACCGGTCTGGATCTCCGGCGACCTCGACAACTCGTTCGATCTCGCGTGGGGGGACATGGACGGAGACGGGGATCTCGACCTCGCGGTCGCGTGCGGCGAGACCTACACCGGTGTTCCCCAGAAGAGCAAGATCTACCGGAACGACGGGGGCGTCCTCACGACGAACGCGGTCTGGCGGACCGGGCCGGTCGACTACACGCTCGACGTCGCCTGGGGGGACGTGGACAACGACGGCGATCTCGATCTTGTCTGCGGAAACGAGTTTGGTCCGAACCGTTTGTACCTCAATCATGGAACCGGTCTCGACTCGATCCCGGCGTGGGAATCGGGCGACACGTGGAACACGCTCCAGGTCGACCTCGGGGACGTCGACGGAGACGGGTGGCTGGACCTCGCGGTCGCGAACAACGGGCAGCTCGGCGGCCCCTCGAACGTCGCGATCTATCGAAATCTCGGGGGAACCTTCGAGTCGACCCCGTCGTGGATCTCCGGAGGACCGGCGCGCCAGTACTACTCGGCCGTCACCTTCGGCGACTGCGATCACGACGGCGATCTCGATCTCGCCTCCGGCGGATGGTGGGAACCGGTTGTCGTCTTCGAGAACCTCGGCGGCGCGATCGAGACGGTCCCCTCCTTCTCGTGGAAGTTCGCGAACCAGACGAAGGGGCTCGTCGTCGAGAGCGTGATCTGGGGGGACATGGACAATTCCGGCTCGACGGCGGTGATCGGGGAGTCGAGGTCGGGGGACGGGGTCGCGAAGGTCTTCTACACGGCCGAACGGCCGCTCCGCGAGGTTCTCGAGATCCGCGTGGGCGGCGTTCCGATCGATCCGGCTTCCTTTTCGGCGGATTTCGAAAAGGGGTGGATTGCGCTCTCCGAGGCGCCTCCCGCGGGGAGCGGCTCCTTCGAGATCGACTACGTCTTCTCGCGCCAGCTCGACCTTCTCGTGACGAACTGGGATCCGGACGACGAGAACCTCCACTTCCTGCATCAGATCGCGACCGGGATCGCGGGGAAGATCCCCGCGCCCGCCCTCGTCGTTCTCCCGAATCGGCCGAATCCCTTCAACCCTCAAACGACGATCCCGATCGTTCTCGGGGAGCCGGGCCGCGTGAGCGCCCGCGTCTACGACGCGCGCGGTCGTCTCGTGCGGGTTCTCTTCGAGGGGAGCGCCGGCGCGGGGAGCTTGGAGCTTCTTTGGGACGGGACCGACCGTCTCGCTCGGCCGGTCTCCTCGGGCGTCTACTTCGCGCGCATCGCCGCGGACGGCGACCTCCGGACGATGAAGATGACGCTCGTGCGGTGAGGACCGCCTCTGCCTCCCTCTCCGGTCGGGTCGAGCGAGCACTTGACCCGACTTCGCTTCTTTCTTAGCTTTCCTACGCCGCGCAGATCCCCCCTCGTCTTCGATCCGGAGGCAGAATCGGATGGCACGACCCTTCCGCAGAACTGGATTCGCGTGGCCGCTCCTCGCGTTGGCGTTCGCCGTCCTTCTCTCGTGCGACGCGATCGACAAGCTTGCCAGGGAGCCGGACGATCCCGACTCCCCGGCGAAGGAGGCGGCCCGCTTCTTTCAGGGAGCGCATGCGGTTCCGGCCGGTTCTTCCGTTCGTTTCGTCGGGCCGGTCGAACCGGGGACGGTGATCCGCGAGATCGCTCCCGAGGAACCCGCGGTCGAGATGACGATCCCCGACAGCGCGGGCACCGTCTATGTCTTCTTTGTCGACGACGAGCCGGGAAACCGGCGGGCCCACCCGTATCGGTACGTATGGATGGATCTCGACTCGCGAACCCACCGTACCGTCGGGGCCTCATGGGACGGGCGGATCATCCGGCCGGGCGGCGCCGCGCCCGCTCCCTTCTCCGTCAAGGAGACATTCACGCTCGACGGGGTCGCGTATGAACACGTCGAAGGAGAAGGGGCCCTTGCTCCAATCGACGCGGGCCACAAGGAGCCCTTCCGGTCCCCTCTCGAGGAACCATCTGCGGCGACCCCGCCTCTTCGAGGCGCGCGCGCGCGCGAGCGCGTTCGGCACGCGCTGGTGATCGACTGCGGGGACACGAGCGCACGGCAAGAGGCCGCCCGCGCGATGCACGAACGCGAAGCGGTTCCGATCGCGGAATGGGTGAGAAGCTACGGCTTCACGACGCGACACGCGAGCCAGTGGGCGGGGAGTTCGAACGAGACATTCAAACCTACTCCGGGAGGCGGCAGCGTTCGAAACGCCGTCCTCGACGCCTTCGACCACTACGGGGAACTCTTTACTCTTCTCGGGCCGCCCGACCTTGAGTGCGATGAGTTCTTTCTCTATGTGGCTGCTCACGCGACGGGGCGGGGAAATCTCGTCGTCTACTATCCGGATGGGACCGACGCGGCGGTGATCGGCTACGACGAGATCCTCTGGAGGATCCGGGATCGCTTTCCTTCCTATGTGAAGATCACGCTCTTTTTCGACGCTTGCTTTAGCGGTCAATCGATCACTAAGAACCGACCAACCATCGCCCAACTCTGCGAGAGGCTCTGTGCCTTCACGCTTCTCACGAGCGCGGATTCCTCCAAGACCGTTCCTGTCCCGGGCGGTCGCGAGGACAGCGCGACCGAGGACTTCCTGGAGGGTGCGAGCGAGGACCATGACGGGGACGGGACCGAGGGTGACATCCGAGACCGTTTCATCGAGATGAGGGACGAGTTCGGGAACCGAAACCCGATGTCCGTTCACTGTCCGGAGACGATCTCCTGGTGCAGCCTCGACGGTCCCAACCCGACCCTTTCCGACTGCTCGTTCGAGGACGGCGTGTACTTCGTTTCCGTCGACGGGGTGGACGATCCGGGCGGGCATCGGCCCTTCATCGGGGAGCCGTTCGAAAACCCGATCGCGGTCACCGCGCATTCCCCCATCGCGTTTACGGGGGAGCCGCCGTTCGTGAATGCCGCCGGGACAATCAGCGAGAATTGTGCGTTCTCGGCGGAGGGAGTTGGAACGGTCGCGGGCTTCCCGAACGTTTCGGTCGTCCTCAGCGGATGGTACGACGAAGGCTCTCTCCACTTCGAGTACACGATGGGAGCGCGGGGTGAGCTTCCGGGCGGGCTTGCGATCACCTTCCGTTGCGCCGGGACGAGGCGGTAGCCGATCGTCGGGCCTCTCGCAGCCGAAAGAGGTAGGTATTCTCCCCCTCCCGCTATTCCCCCCTCGCCCCGTCGATCCATGCAGCCAGGCGGCGGAGGCGCTTCTCCCGATCGCGCGCGAAGCGCTCGATCCCCGCGAGGATCCATTCGGGCGAGATGCGCGCCTCCTCGCACACCTCCTCGACCGTCCCTCCGGTCCGCCAGCGGTCGTCCCAATCCGACGAGATCGCGTACTCCTCGGCGACCTTGTGGCTGAGCCACGCGTGGGAGAGGGCGCGCGCGCGGTTCGTGACAACCGTCGAGTCGATCCAATCCGCGCCGGAGAGAATCGACTCTCGGTACTCCTCGTCCTGGCGGTCGAAGAGCTCGCGCGAGATCGTCGCGACGATCTTCACGTTGATCTTCTCCCGGTCGAGGTCGGGAAGGATCTTGAGGAGGTTCGCGGTCGTCGTCGTCCCCTGCACGAGAATCGTGCCCATCTTCCCCTGGCCGGGTCTGTAGGCGCGGATCAGGTAGGCGCCTCGCGCCGCCGCGAAATGCGAATCGACGCCGAGCGCCGCGCGGTCGGGGATCTCGACCGGCGGCCGCGTGAGATGGAGCGCGACGATCGGCCAGGGCCCCCGGAACGCCTCCGCGAGAAGGACCGGGACCTCGTTGTGCTCCCATGGGTGCAGGTTCACGATGCATCCGCGCGGGAAAAGATCGGTCACGCCCGGCGCGAAGACGCCGAAGTGAGTGCGCGAATCGTCCGCCGTCTCCGGCCCCGAGTGTCCGGCGACCCAAAGGATCTTCCCCACGCGAAGCTCGCAGTCCTGCGCGAGCTGGCTGAAGAGGCGCATCGGCCCATACTTGAGGTACGAAAAAGATCCGTACGTCGAGCACGCTCCATAGAACCCGTTGAAGCGCTTCTCCGGATCGAGAGAGAAGTTCACCGTCGCGAGACCGGCCATGATTCCCGCGTTCGCGAACTCGGTGATCTCCTGCGGGAGGAGCGCGCCTTCCGGATTCGCTTCGCGATGGAACCATCCCCACCCTTCCGTCCCGCCGAACCCAGAGGCGAACCCGGCGATGTTGGTCGAGTCGGCGAGATCGGCGCTGCACGCGAGGAAGAGCGGGCGGCCGTGCTTCGCGCGCGAGGCCGCGTTCACGTACGCGCCCCACGTCGCGAGTGCGGCGCGGTTCGGCTTCTTCTCCCCCGGCTTCGCCCACATCTCCGCGGGATAGGCGCGCGCGTTGAAGAGGGCCGCGTCCTCGCATGGGTTCTTCTCCTCGTCCATGCG